>Ga0180430_10001702_pt1 | contig 20946 bp, 15 predicted proteins | sample SS_ome_9_FD_132999 | JGI IMG/M metagenome (GOLD analysis project Ga0180430, IMG submission 132999) | Hypersaline lake sediment archaeal communities from the Salton Sea, California, USA - SS_1_S_2 metaG | ecosystem: Environmental > Aquatic > Non-marine Saline and Alkaline > Hypersaline >... | reverse complement strand
CTCCCAACGACAAATCCTAAGCACTAAATCCTAAACCCTAAACAAACTCCAAATTCCAAATCCCAATGTTCCAAAAATATTTTTGTTTGGGATTTAGAGTTTAGATATTGGGATTTGTTTAGGATTTAGAGATTAGGATTTAGAATTTGAGCGGGTTTATCGCTCGCGCCGGCCCGAACCACGGACGCCGCAACTCTAATATAAGTCTAATAGTCCATCTATTATTTAACCGATATATTCTCTAACATAAGCAGCCTTCTCTTCAAGCGTAGGCCGGCGGAGAAGCCGCCTATGGTCCCGTCCGAGGCGATCACTCGATGGCAGGGAATGATTATTGGAAGAGGGTTTGCGCCGCAGGCCTGCGCGACTGCACGATAGGCCTTGGGCTTGCCGACCTTGCGCGCCAGCCACGCGTAGCTGCGCGTCTCGCCCCAGGGTATCGACGCGATCGCGCGCCAGACGCGCCTCTGAAAGGGCGTGCCGACCGGGTGGAAGCGCTCGCGGAAGCGAGGCCTTCGCCCGTTTACCATTCGCTCGATCCTGCGGATGAGGGGTGCAAAGCGCGCAGCGTCAACTTTGGCGCCGCGCTCCCCCAGGCGGCTCATGAGTCCCCTGCGTCCGCCCGCGAGCTGGACGCGGATCAGTCCAGTGGAATCAGCAGCGGCCCATACCGTGCCCAAGCCGGCGATCCCCTTCGAGGCGATCCAGATCGCATCGGCCGGGGGGCCTCCTGAAGCGGCTTTGCAGCCATTTTTTTGACGCATTTGCCTCATATTCTCAGTTTGGATGCGGCGCCGAGCTGTCTTGCATCGCTAACCATCTGATTCATATAATTAATTTGTGCGCAATTTCAATCGAATATTGGCACGATAGATGCTAATTATCTATACATGTTCACGCGCCCGTAAACGGTAATTCGGCGCGCGCGACAACAATATGTGTATTTACGGCCGATAAACTTACAAGGAGGTATGGATGAGGAGTCTCCGAGTTGCCATTACCCTGAGTCTGATCGTGATCCCGCTGGTCTTCGTATCATGCAAATCTCAGCCCGCCGCAGTCGGGGGTGAAGGCGAGTCGATCATCATCGAGCCCGAGCCCGACGACGCGGGTGGGCTGTTCGAGCCGGCTTCGGATGGCGACATAGACGAGGCACAGGGCGAAGGCGGACCCTCGCAGCAGCCGTCCCCGTCCAAGGGCAGCGACGTTCGCGTGGAGCCGGTGGAGATAGTGTCGTCGCTGGATTCATCGGTGTCGGTTCCCAAGGGCGAGGACCTGGACCTGCAGATAAGCGCCGACGGGGGCTCCGGCTCGTACGATTGGGCCGCCGAGGGGCTACCATCAGGTTTTGCGCTAGAGCCGGAGAACAAGAACGCCTATCTGAAGGGCAAGAGCAGCATTTCAGGCAAGCATCCCGTGACGATCACCGTCAAGGACGTCAAGGATCCGACCAACGCCGCCACCGCCTCCTTTTCGCTCGACGTAGGCGAGATGGTCGCCATGCATACGAAGAAGCTGCCCAAGGTAATCCGGGGCTTAAACCTCTGCGACGTCCCGCTGCGCATCGTGCTCAAGGACCAGAAGAAGGCGAACTTCGTCGAGTCGGAGGGCCACGGCCTCTTCACCCTGGGCGAGGGCGGCATTACGCTGGACTTCGAGCTTCAGGCGGAGGACGGGGCGCTCACCGACGATATCGTCTCCGCCGTGGGGCCGTTCAAGTGGATAGTCGAGAGCCGTGTGGTGCACAGTTGCCGCTACGAGCGCGAGAGGGACGACGGCAGCCGTGAGATCGAATACCAGAAGTGGACCGAGTGTACGAACCCCACGGACGAGAGCGAGGGCTGGGACTGGGTGGGTTTCACGCGGAACCAGACCTGGCTGCCTGACAATTACTACCAGAGGACTAGCGAGAAGCTTTGGACTCGGTCCGACGACGATCGAAAGCTCACGATAACAGGCAGAGCCATGTACGACGGCATGCTGCCGGTCAACAACAGGAAGTACAAGCTCGAGGGCGGCGGCGACGACCTGGACAAGCTCCCCCGCGAGGTCATAAGCGTCAGCGTCATAGGCGCCTGCTCTGAGGGCGATGAGGATTACATAGCTGCGGCGAATTTCCCCTTCGACATCAAGTATCCGGTCTCCAAGCCGGGCGCGCTCAAGGCCACGCTCTATACCGACTCCCAAAACCTCGAGCATCCGGAGGGGCACCGCAGCCCGCCCGAGGGCACGCAGATGGTCTACATCCGCATGTTCGACGCCAACGCCAAGATGATTGCGGGGAGGGAGGGCGGCTACGGCTACATGGGGAAGGGTACGGACGAGCCGCTGGCCGAGCTGGAGTTCGACCTCATCGACAGCTACAGGAGCAGGCTCGTCGAGTTCGAGGACGACCACAACGTGGACATATCCGATATAAAGCACGTGGTCTTGAGCTGGGCGCTGAAGTCCTACTGCAGGTACAAGAGCAAACTCCACGCCAAGTGCACGAACTACTCCTCCAGCGTCGACCTGGCCAAGATCAGGTTCGAGACGCCATACTGGGAGGTCACGTTCCGAGAGAACGACGAGGGCGGCGTAAAATACTTCCGCAAGTACAACTCCGGCTCCTTCGATATCGCCACCAACGAGTGGATCAGCGATCCGGACGAGATAGAAGCCACGCCGGTGAATCCGCCGCTGGGCTGGCTCGATCCGCCCAACAGCCAGAACTGGCTCTTCCACCGCAAGGCGTTGCCGGAGTATAGAGAAATCGTCATGGAGCCGTTGCCGGTCTCCGAGATAGAGCAGTGATTCAACAGGAGGTCTTTATGAAGCGTTCGAATGTTCTTCTTGCCGTCGCCGTCGTCTTCGCCATGGTCGTCTGCGTCTCCTGCGAGTCCGACTACACGGGCGCGGGGCCTGAGGGCGAGGCGGTCATAACGGATGTCCCCACCGATGACGCGGGGCCGCTGTTCGAGCCGGCCACCGAGGAGCCCGGAGAGGGCGGCCCGTCCCAGGCCGGAAAGGGCAAGGGCGCGCCAGGGGCGCAGCTGCCCCCCGTCAAGATAGTCCAGAAGCTCAAGGACATAAGCAAGCAGGCCGAGAAGGTCGAAGCCGGCGACGAGGGTGCGCACTACTTCTCCTACGACCAGCAGCTGACCGCCGACGGCGGTTCGGGCGAGTACGAGTGGGCGGCCAAGGGCCTGCCCAAGGGCGTCGTGCTCGATGCCACGAACAAGAACGCGCGCCTCAAGGGCGATCTGCACGTCCCGGGCAAGTACAACGTCCTCGTGGGCGTGAGGGACGCCAAGCACCCGCAGAACTGGGACGCCGTCGCCTTCTCGCTCGCCGTGGGCGACGTGGTCGCCAAGTCGGCGCTGCAGGTGCCCATGCCCACGGGCCAGGTCCAGGGCTTTACCCCCTGCGACGTGCCTCTGCGGATCAATGTGAAGGAGGAGGGGAAGGGCGGCTACGTGGAGGAGGAGGGCCACGGCACGTTCGATCTGGGCGAGGAGGACATCTCCATCACCTTTTACCTCGAGCTCGACGAGGAGGCCTTCGCCGAGCAGCAGGCCGATCTCAAGGAGGCGTATCCGGACGACTGGGAGGGGTGGCTGGGCTACGCCCGCGAGATGATCCCCGTGCGCGGGCCCTTCACCTGGCAGATCGAGAGCCGCGTCAAGGACAGCTGCCGCATCGAGGGTGAGACGGACGCCGGTACGCCGATGGTAGTATCCTTCGAGAAGATGTCCGAGTGCACGAAGTCCACGGAGGAGGGCGATGGCCCGGCCGTGCTGACCAGGAACCAAAGCTGGGTGACCGAAGGAAAGTACGCGAAAGACGAGAGGTACCTGAGGAAGACGGTGAAGGACGGGCTCACCTTTACGATCGAAGGGCAGTCGATCTACGACGGCATGCTTCCCGTCGACAGACCGAAGTATAAATTGAAGGACGGCGGGGACGACCTGAGCAAGCTTCCGCAGGAGATCCTCTACGTCAGGATCGCGGACAACTGCTACGAGGGGAAGGAGAGCGACGTCATCAAACGACAGATCCCCTTCAACATCGTCTATCCGGTCCCGCCTCTTGACGAGTTGAGGGTGTTCATGGATCGCGGCAGGCTGAACATAGAGACGCCCGATGATAGGGTGGAGGGGAGAACGTTTACGGAGGCGGTGAGGGTGTACCTCTTCGACAAGAGGGACGTGCAGTTGCACGCCGATGTGGAGGCCGGGCCCTACGGCCCGTTCATGGGCGAGGGGACTGATGATCCGATAGCCAAGTATGTGTTCAATCTCTTCGAGAGGAAGGAACGAGAGGCCGCTGCCGTCGAAGTCGAGGAAGACCCCAGTCTCGATATCTCCAAGATAAAAAAGGTCGTCTTGGAGTTCGACATGTCGTCGGCCTGCAAGGATAAGGATAACGTGTGGGTGGATTACGCCAACTGCGAGAGGAAGTATTCGGATCTGGACTTGAAGACGCTCACGTTGGAGACGCCTTATTGGTCCGTCGTGTTCCACGACGATAAGCATCATCCGCGATTCGAGGAGAACAACGCACAGGCATCCTTCGACCTCACCGAACGCAAGGCGACTCACTGGACCAATGCCGACGACGACAACCTGATGGGATCCTTCGACCCGCCCAACAGCCAAAAGTGGCTCTTCCACAGGAAGGCGGTCCCGAGGGTGAGGGAGCAGAGAAAGGCGCATCCCGCCACCGAAGAGGAGAAGGAGAATTTCGAAAAGAGGCGCGATAGAGATTGATGATCACTATCACGATGAAAGACGGGCGCCCCGCTACGGGGCGCCCTTTTTCGCGCCCCTGCATCGGTGTCAAAATACTGACTCTTTTCGCCTATTTGCCCTCCGTTTTGAGAACGGTTTTCGTTTTGAGAGCCCTCCCGTCCGATCAAAAATAATTTATTTATATTTTTCGGTGGATTAAGGCGCCCGCGGCCGGCCCGCCGTGGCACGCAAACTGCATAATATAGTCCCGTAACCTCAATTCGAGGGGGGGAAGATGGAACGGAGAGACAAGAGAAAGATGCACTACGAGGAGGGCGCGGACCAGCACAAGCCCTCCTCTTCGGAGCTTCTCCGCATGATGGGCGGTAAGTCGCGTCACGCGGGCAAGGGCGCCAAGCGCTCCGCGGACAGCGTGATCGCCGTCTACCGAAACCGCGTCACCTACACCTTCATCATGGACGGGGAGGTCGCCTCCATCCACTACGACCGCAGGAGGCACGAGATCTTCTTCCGGGGCCACAACATCCGCAACATGGAGCTCAGCGACAAGCAGAAGGGCGCCCTGGAGGCCATGAAGCGTGTACTGGCGGCCGACGAGCAGGGAAGGGCGTTTCTTCAGTCCTACTCCGCAACTTTGGGTAGGCTCCTTGCCGATAAATAATATGGGGGAGGTCTGTAAGTGCGACGTGTTGAAATAAATGATGAATATTATCAACAAGTTGTCCGATATCTCCCGCAAGGTGGTGGGCGGCCGCACCGGCCGGACCGAGCGCACCACCGACCTGCCTCTTGACCATCAGCTTACGTTCCAGCCCAGCCCCGACGAGAAGTGGACCTTCAGGGAGAACAGCCGCATATACATCAACGACACCGATGTGCGCGAGGCCGTGCACGAGAACCCGAACGACGTGGGGCTTATGTGCGGAGTTTCGCACGGCCTCTATGAATATCAACAGTTCGTCTGGTCGAAGGGCGGTAAACAGCACAGCTCGTTCAACGCCGCGGTCGATTCGCTTCAGCATTCCGTACTCGGGCGCATCGGCAGCATCTACGACCACATCACGGGCGGAATGCAGTTCGAGCTCGAGGGTGAGGACCTCTGGCTAAACAACGTAAACGTCCGCTCCGTGCTGAAGCTGTATGCGCTCAGGCCCACCGAGGCCGCGCGCACATATCTCGAAGGCCTCAGGGAGAAAGTCGGCTTGATTCTCTCGCGCAGGCGGACTAGCTCTAAGTACGATGCAGTCGCCGACGAGGCGGCGCGCCTCTACGATGAGATCTCTATCGTTCTCAAGACCGTCCCGCCCTCTGGTCCCCCTCGCCTGTGCGCTTAGCATAGGCTGTCTCCTAGGTTCACACTCCACGGAAGTCGTCACGGTTGCGCTCTGCGCGATCTGCTTCGTCGCGTGCGTTGTCCTCGCGTACCTTCTTCGCGCGTTCCCGCTCGTATCGCTCGTGCTGGCGCTTCTCGCGTCGACCTCGCTCGGCGCGTCGATGGCCGGAGGCGCGACGCTCCGGGCGCGCGATATCACAGTTTCGGTCGGCTCCTCCGCGCCGGTGGTCTGCGAGGGCGGCGTCGAGGGAGCGCCCAGGCGCAAGGGCTGGGGCGCGAGCTTCGACATGCGGCTCGTATCCTGCGGCCCGTTCGGCGGACCGATGGAGCCCGCGCGCGGCGGCCTGCGCGTGAACGCGAGGGCCGTCCCGGATGATCTCGCGCCGGGCGATCTCGTGCGCCTGCCGATGGTGGTGAAGCGCCCGCGCAGCTTCGACAACCCGGGCGCCTTCGACTACCGCCGCTATCTCACATCCAACGGGATAGCAGCGATCGGAAGCGCAAGGGGGCCGGTCGAGATCCTCTCGCGCGCGGGCCGCGGCTTGTTTCATGGCGCGCGCAGTCTGATCGATGAAGCAATGGAGGATGGGCTGCCTCCCGAGGAGAGGCCCGTGGTGAGGGCCTTGGCGCTGGGCGACCGCAGCGGCATAGACGACGATCTTCGCGAGGCCTTCTCCCGGGCTGGGCTTGCGCACCTGCTGGCGCTGTCCGGCCTGCACGTCGGCTACGTCGCGCTCATGATCTACCTTCTCGTCCGGTGCACGCTGGGCCTTGTGCCGCCGCTCGTCTCGCGCCTCCCCCTGAGAACCCTCGCCGCCGTGGTGACCGTCCCCGCCGTGTGGCTCTACGTCGCCTTCACGGGCTTGCAGGTCTCCGCCGTGCGCGCGGCCGTCATGCTCACGGTCTATCTCGCGGGCGTCGTGCTGATGCGCAGGCCGGAGATCTTCAGCACGATAGCCGTAGCGGCCATAGCTATACTGATCGTCGATCCCCTGTCCGTCCTGTCCGTGTCGTTTCAGCTCTCGATGGCGGCCGTCCTCGGCATCGCGCTGCTGGGGCTGCCGCTCATGCGTATGATGCATATCGAGGTGAGCAGGGGCGGGCTTGTCAGGAGGGGCGCCTCGTGGCTCGCGGCGATAGCTGTCGTCTCCTTCGCGGCCGGGCTCGGCACCGCTCCCCTGGTCGCCTACCACTTCAAGGCGGCGACGGCGGCGGGCCCCATAGCGAACGTGGTCGCCGTGCCGCTGGCGGGCCTGGCCCTGCAGCCGGCCGTCATCGTGGCGGAGCTGGCCACCCTGGCGCAGGCGCCCTTCGCCCAGTCGCTGTGGCAGTGGGCGGGCGCGCTCGCCCATGCGCTGATCTCGGTCGCCCGCTTCGCCGCGGACGCGGGCTCGATGCTCGTCGTGCGCTGGGCCCCGACCTCCGCGGAACTTTGCATGTCCTACGCGGTCATGCTCGCCGCGCTCGCGTGGAGGTCTTTGCCGTGGCGCAGGGTTGTGATATGTTCGCTTGCGATACTCGTGTTGACCGACCTCGCATACTACAGGGCGCTGCCGCTCGTGGACGACAGGCTCCGCGTCACCTTCTTCGACGTGGGGCAGGGCGACGCCGCGCTCGTGCGCTTCCCGGGCGGCCGGACGCTGATCATCGACGGCGGCGGCATCCGGGGCTCCTCCGTCGACGTTGGGCGGGAGGTGCTGGCGCCGGCGCTGTTGGCTATGGGCGTGAGGCGGGTAGATCTGGCGCTTCTGACACACCCGCACTACGACCACTACGCGGGCCTTGGGCACATAGCCGGGGAGTTCGGGCTTGATCTCATCTGGACCAACGGGCTTGCGGCGCCGGAGAAGGAGATCGAGCAGTGGGGCGAGTTTGTGGCCGCCGCCTCGAACGTGCCGACGGTCGAGGTGACGGGGGAGGGCGTCTCGAGGGAGATAGGGGGGGCGACGCTCAGCATCCTGCCCCCGCTGGATGCCGAGCCCGCCGACTTCAACGACACGTCGCTCGTGGCATGGATAGACTACGGGCGCAGGAGGTTTCTCTTCGCCGCCGACCTCGCGCACGAAGGCGAGTCGCTGCTGCTATCCAAGGGCATCGATCTCAAATCCGACGTCCTCAAGGTTGGCCATCACGGAAGCTCCGACGCATCGAAGATGGAGTTCCTGGAGGCGGTGGATCCCGAAGTCGCCGTCATCTCAGCAGGGGAGGGCAACCCCTACGGCGTCCCTCACGACGAGGCGCTGGCAAGGCTGGCGCACTCGGGCGCGCGGATACTCCGAACTGACATCCACGGCGCCGTGACCGTATCGACCGACGGCAGCGATCTGAAAGTGGATTCCTGCAGGGATGATCCCGACGGCTAGTTGGAGGCCAGCTCCCAGGAGACGAACCTCCATCCCCACGGCCTCTTCTCCAGGGTGGCGTAGATGCGCTGGACCTGCCCGTCTTCGAGAGTGAGGAACGACTCCACGGCGACCAGGTGCTTGTGGATCTCCTCCTGGCCGGTGACGTCGACCTCCTTGACCTTGCTCTTGCCGTAGACGGTTGTGGGGTACTGCTTGCCGTACTTCTTGAAGTACTTCTTTATGACCTTGGCCGAGCGATCCGGCTTGGGCATGCGCGCGCAGCCGCACGCCAGAAAGGCCGCCAGGGCGATGATCGCGGTTGTCCTCACGAGTGTTCTCATATAGCGCTGCCAGCTATCATCTCGCGCCCCATTGCGCAAGGCCTACTTGCCCGCCGGGATCTTGAGCGTCTGGCCCCTCCGCACGCGCCTGCCCGTGCGGTTGGTCTTCATGATCTGGGCCGGGGTTACGCCGTAGATCGATGCGATCGAGGCCAGCGTCTCGCCGCGCTGGACGACGTGGTGCACCGGGCCGCGGCGGCTCTTGGGCGAGCGGGCCGCGAGCGCCACGAAAAGCTCGCCCTTGCCCTCGGGGATGCGGATCGTGGTCCCCGCGGGGACGAGCGTCTTGCCCATGAGGGTTCGGGCCTTCAGCCCCGGGTTGAGCTCCTCGATCTCGTCCATCGGTATCCTTGCCAGGTTCGCCACGCTGGGCAGAGAGATGTGGTAGTCGCAGACGACCTCCTCGTAGCGCAGCGGGTCGTCGAATTCGATCGCGCCGAAGTAGCGCTCGTTGTGCTCGGCGACGTCGTAGGCCGCCAGAAACTCCAGGAAGAAGTTGCGCGACGCGAAGCCGTATGCGCGGTGCTTGAAGTCGCGCATGATTCTGCCTATGTCGCGCGTGCCGAGCTGGTTCACCGCCTGCGTGAGCCTGCCGCGCCCGGCGTTGTAGGCGTTGATCGCAAGCGGCCAGCTGCCCAGCTTTTGGTAGTTCTGAGTGAGGAGTTTGGCCGCCCCGTGCGTGGCGGCGATCGGGTCGTTGCGCTCGTCGTAGATCTTGTTCATGCGCAGAAAGATCCTGCCGGTCCCCGGCATGAACTGCCATATGCCGCTGGCGCCCGCAGAGCTCCTGGCGCGCGTGTTGAACATCGACTCGACGAATATGAGCCTGGTGATCTCCACGGGCACCCCGTAGAGCTTGAAGATGCGTTCGACCTCGCCCAGGTAGCGGTTGGAGAACTTGAGCCCAGTTATGAACTTGTCGGCCTGGCCAAGCTGGGCGCGCACGCCGTCCTCCCTGACGGCGCGCCTGAACTTCTTGGGCTCCTTCACGTCGGCGAAGAGGTCGCGAATTTGCCGCTCCTGCGCACTGAGCCCGGACGGATCCGGCCCCAGCGCCAGCTTCTCAAGCGTGTCCTCGACCCTCTCCCGGTGTGAGGCCACTCGCCTCTTGCGCATATGTTCGCGCTCGATGTCGCCAAGCCTCGGGTCGCTCTCGATGTCCCTTAAGTCCACCACGTCGTATACGATATCCAGATAGCGCGGGTGGTGCAGCACGACGAAGTTCTTGTCGTAGCGCGAGTAGATGTCGCGCCAGAACGCCACGTCCGCCTCGAAGCCCTCCGGAGTGGCCAGCCACGGCCTGGCGCGCCTGCCGCTGGCGCTGTCGGTGGTCGCCGGCTCGCCGAGTTTGAGGCTGGAGTGGGGGTGCACGACGAGCTTGGCTGGCTCGCCCGTGGGCGGAGGCAGGAGCCTCTCGTCGGTGGGCGCGCTATCTCCGTAGGGGTCGCCTATGGCCAGGTCCGAATCGAGGCCCTCGTCCTCGTAGGCGCTGTCGCCGCGCGCGGAGTCGTACGCGAGCTCGATCTCCTCGCCGCCGTCGTCCACGGCCACGCCCGCGCCGCCTGCCGCGCCGTAATCGCCCGTACGCCGCGGCGAGCCGCCCGGGGCGGGGAATGGGTCCTTGGGGGAGCCGGCCGGCACGAAGCGGGCGATTATGCCGTCCCCTCGGCTCGCCATCTTGAGCTCGCCGGGGGTGGCCAGCTCGATGATGGAGGATATGTTGGTCCTGACGGAGTCGACCTTCGGGGCCGGGCCCGCCTTGTTCACCTGATCGGGGAGGAAGATGAGGGCGAAGCAGGAAAAGCCCGCCACAAGGCAGACGATCATGAGCCCGTTTATGATCTTCCTCTCTCGCGTTCCGATCATCCTCAGTACCCCGCGACCGACTTGACTATCTCCAGCTGCGCCTCCTTTGCGGCCCACGGGCCCTTGGGGAGGCCGTTGGCCAGTATTGCGAAGGCGGCTACCCTGCTGCCGGACATAGGCACGTAGCCGGCCAGCGTGCTCACGCCGTCGAGCGTGCCGGTCTTGGCGTGGACGATGCCGGCCAGCTCCGGCGCCATCTTCGTCCAGCTCCTCATCGTGCCGTCCACGCCGAGTATCGACAGCGACTCCACGAACTCATCGCGGACGAGCTCGTCGTTGTAGGCGGCGATGAGCACCCTGACCAGCTGCGATGCGGAGATGCGGCTCAACGCGGAGAGCCCCGAGCCGTTCTCCAGGACGATCTCGCCCCTCGGCACGCCGATCGAGACCAGGTAGTCGCCTATGGCGCGCACCCCCTTGGCGGTGGAGCCCGGCGCCCCGTGGACCGCCGCGCCCAGAGTCTTCGTGATCTGCTCTGCGACGAAGTTGGTCGAGAGCTTCATCATGTCGTAGACGATCTCGCTCAGGGGCCTGGAGAACTGCTCCGCCACGACGTGGGCGCCGCTTGGCATCCTCCCGCTGCGCACCGGGCCTGTGACCTCTATCCCAGCCTGGCGGAACTGATAGGCGATTACGGCGCCGGCGTACTCCACGGGCTCGGATATCGAGCGCCAGATGACCGCCGGCTGCACCCTGGAGGAGATGCGGCCGCTGGCCGTTATCGTGCGCCCGTCCGACCCTCCGCCCATGACCACGCCCAGTCGCGTGCGCCCGCCGGTCGTGACGCGATTGCGGACGGAGTAGACGTCGATCGGCGGCTTGAGCTCCACCTTGGAGCGCCTGCCGGACCTGGTGGGCGCGACCTCGACGCCGACGCTGTTGAAGTTCACCGCCAGCGCGGAGGTGGGCGCCGTGTAGGCGCGGCCGGCGTTGCCGCCCTTGCGCGGGTAGTCGAAGCCGTCGAAGAAGGAGTTGTCTATCACTATCCCGCCGGTGATCCGCCTTATGCCGAAGGCCCTCAGGTGCGCGCCCAGCTTCAAAAGCTCCTCGTTGACCAGCGACGGGTCCCCGTAGCCCTTCACGTACAGCGTCCCTATCGTTCCGTCCCTGGGCTTTCTGTCCGAGGCGAAGACGGTCTTGAAGCGGAAGTCGGGCCCCAGCGTCTTGAGCGCGGTCAGCGACGTGAGTATCTTGGCGCAGCTGGCGGGGTTGAGGGCCAGGTCGGGCATGTGCTGGGTGATCACGGAGCCGCTGGCGGCGTCGGCGACCACCACAGAGGTCCGGCCCGCGTTTAGCTTGGGGCTGGCCAGCGTGCGTGAGATGTCGACCTGCGCGTACAGCAGGGCGGGGAAGATGGCTGCGATGAGCAGGGCGGCCGCGGCCGCTATGTGTCTGCGGGTCATGGTCATGTTTCGGCTCTGTGCGTTTATTCCGCCCGATCGGGGCTGGCCCCAATAGTAGCTGAACGTGCGGGGAGGGGCAAGCGCGATCCTGGCCATTTTAGGGCCTTTGCGTCCGGGGCCGGTTGGTGTATCCTGGGCGCACCATGACGACCGTGGGACAGATGGTGATGGTGGGCGTGGAGGGCACCCGGGTGAACTCCGAGCACCGGCTCTTCCTCAAGGAGACCGGCGTCGGCGGCGTCATACTCTTCGAGCGCAACTACGTAAGCCCCAAGCAGCTGGCGCGCTTCATAGCGGATCTCAGGGAGGCCTCCGAGGTCCCGCTCGTGGTGGGCGTCGACCAGGAGGGGGGCAGGGTCGCGCGCCTGGGCCCCCCGTTCACGAGGATCCCGCCCATGGCGGCGCTGGGCCGCCTGCGCGAGGGCGCCGAAGAGGCGGCCCTGGAGGCCGGCCGCGTGCTGGGCCGCGAGCTGGCGGCGGTGGGCGTGGACATCGACTTCGCGCCTGTGCTGGACGTGGCGACCAACCCGCAAAACCCCGTCATCGGCGACAGGGCGATCTCCCACGAGCCCGAGGTGGTCGCCCGGCTGGGCGCGGCGCTCGTGCGCGGCATCCAGGAGGAGGGGGTCGCCGCCTGCGGCAAGCACTTCCCCGGCCACGGCGACACCGACGTGGACTCGCACCTGGGCCTTCCCGTGCTCCCGCACACCAGGCGCCGCTTCGAGGTCTGCGAATTCGTGCCCTTTCGAGCGGCGGTGGAGGCGGGCGTGGCGGCGATGATGATGGGGCATCTGCGCGCGCCGAATCTGGACCGCGACGAGCCGGCCTCAGTCTCGCTGCCGATAATCAGGGACATCCTCAGGGACGGGCTGGGCTTTCGGGGGCTCATCTTCACCGACGATCTGATCATGAAGGGAATAACGGAGGTCCACACGCCCTACGAGGCCTCCTGGCGGGCCGTGGCGGCCGGCTCGGACATGGTAATGATCTGCCACAGGCCGGACGAGCAGCGGGCCGCCATAGAGGGCCTCAGGCGCGCCGTGGGCGAGGGCTGGATCGACATGATCGTTGTGCGCTCAGCCCTCGAACGCCTGGAGGCCTTCCGCGAGCGCTTCGTCGCGCGCGCGGAGCGCCCCCCGCTCAAGGTCATAGGCTCCCGCGCCCACCGCAAGGCGATCGAGACACTCACCAAGTGAACTACCAGTAACTACCTGTTAGTTACTGGTAGGCCCTACTACCAGTAGGAACCAGGTAGTTACTGGTAAAGCTCAAAAAATATTTTAATACAGTATATTAGCTATGAAAGTTAAAGTCGTAACTTCTACTTTAGCTGATATGTCCTAAATAATTGATATACAAACGAATATATTTTTTACCCGGCGGGCAACTCGGGGGGGTGTATCTGCCGAAAATATATTGGGGACGGATGTGTCCCCATGTGAGCGAGGTGAACAGATGTCCGTGGATCTCCAAAACTGCAAGCCGATAGAGGGCACGCCCTACTGCGAGATCTATATCCCGCAGGGCGAGACCCCGCCGCCGAACTCGGAGTGCGAGGCTGCTGAGGTGGACGGCGAGCCGATGCAGCGCTGCCTGGTCCTCGACCAGGAGAAGTTCGACGAGATGTTGGCGCAGGGGCCGGCGACCGAAAGCTCCGCCCGCCGCTTCATGGACAGCCCCGAGGGCAGGCGCGCCGTGGAGGCCGTCGCGGACGCGGTGGATTTGCCCTGGTACGTGGACGTGGGGCTTTGGTTTGCCGACTTCGTGAACGACGACGAGGAGATGGCCGCCCTCAAGATGGGCGCGGCGATGATGTACGCCGAGAGGCCCGAGGCCGAGGTGGGCGAGCAGAGCGAGCAGAGCGGGCAGAGCGGGCAGAGCGAGGAGATCCAGGCCGCGAATGAGGCAGCCCGCGAGGCGATGGACGACCCCAACAAGATAGTCCTGGGCATCGGCATAAATCCGAGGGCCGGGGGCCCTATGGTCTCCGAGAGCCAGGCCAGGAGGATGCTGGCCGTCAAGTTTCCGTGGTTCGGCCAGATCCAGGACCGAAGGGACGCCGAGTTGTGGGTTGCGGCCACCGTGAACGCTGCGGAGGCCAAGGCCGTGACAGGCGCCGAGGCCGTGGTCGTGAGCTATGATGAAATAAATTTTAAATACAAGGAGTTAAGATCCGGTTTTGAAGTGGTTTTTCAGGATACTCATGAGCCCATGACCCCTGAGGAGTTGCAGACGAAGCTCAAGCAGATTTTGGGGGCCGGTGGCGCCGAATCGGAGCAGGGTGCGGAGTCTGCCGGCGAGGGCGCGGGCTCGACGGCCCAGGGCGCCGGTTCTGCAGGTCAGGGCGCCTCGACGACCGGCCAAGGCGCATCCTCGACGGGCCAGGGCGCCGGGACCAAGGGTAAGGCCGGAAGGAAGGGCAGAGTAGGCGGCCATAAGGGGGGCCGTGGCCGCAAGAAGAAGTCTTCCAGCAGGCCGGTGTTGGGCGGTTGATGACTCAAGACCCCAATGAGTGCCCCGTGGGGGGCCAAGACCGGGGTCGCAAAACCACAAAAGGCGAAATCGATAGATAAAAACGAATAATAACGAATAGTTATATATCAGTCGATTTAATCCGGAGGGAGGCCGATTTGGCCTCCCTCTTGCATTATATAAGGCCGAAGGGATCCCGGACTGTCCGGGGGAGTATAAAATATTTAGGTATATCAAGAGGTTGAAACTTAGAGGCGATATCAAGACTGGTGAGAGGAGTCCTTAGATGGCGCTGGATATCAAAAACGAGAGGATGGGCGGCAGGGAGAGCTATTCGAGCACCATCCGCAAAAACGGCAACCAGACGCGCGAGACCGTCCGCCAGATGGAGCGGGCTCAGAACACGGGCTCGGTCAAGGACGGCCAGGCCGTCTCCCGGACGCAGCAGGGCGACGCCGCCAAGGGCGCCGAGGGCGCAAAGAAGCCCGACGTACAGCAGGACGTGGCGCGCCAGCAGGCCGCCGACAGCGGCAAGCAGGCGGCGCGCGAGTACGTCAACGTCAAGTCCCGCGCGCATGGCCTGAGCCAGATAACCAACAGGATGCCCGCGCAGAAGGGCGACGGCGTCGCCACCAGGCAGGCGGTGGCGCAGCAGAGCCCCGCGCAGGATGCGCAGGTCCAGAGGCAGCCCCAGCAGCCGCAGGCGGCGATCGAGGCCAGGCCCGCGGAGGCGAACCCGGCCGAGGCCATGCCGCAGGCGCCGATGGCGAACGCACAGCCCGCGCCGAAGGCCCCGCAGGGCGCCAAGAAGGGCGCCAAGAAGGGCGCCAAGCTCCCGCAGCAGGGCGCGAAGGCTCAGGGCGCGGAGCAGCTGGCCAAGGGCGCGCAGGCCCCTGGCGCCGAGGCCGCGGCGGCCAGCCACGCGGGTGTCAGGATCATCGAGACGACCGCGACGCGCGACGCAGACGTCGATAACGACGACGCCGACGAGGAGCCCGCCACCCGCGAGGAGAGCACCTTCGCGCTGGGCAAGAAGAGGGGCCGCCGCGCAAGCGACGGGCTGGGGCATCTCATGGGCGGCTCCGCCGGCCAGGGCGGCTCCGAATCGGGCGATGGCTACGCGATCGACATCTCGAAGAGGGTGGATGTCGACCCGATCCCTGAGGAGGACCCGGGCTTCGAGATCTTCGTCGCCGGCGGCGAGAGGGAAGTCGAGCTCGCGCACAAGCACCGCGTCTTCGCGAAGTTCGTGGAGAAGAAGCTGGGCGAGATAGCGGCGCTCAACCAGGAGATAGAGGAGAGGATAAACTTCGAGATCGAGTCGATCTCAAAGCGCCTTCCGGGCGTGGAGATCGGAAAGATCATCGGCAGCGTCTACGGGGAGGGAATGATCAGTGGCTAGCAACTACGAGATAGCGAGATACATAAACAGGGCGGGCACGCCTCTGAACCACGGCTCGTTCGACATCGACTTCGCCGATGCGGGCCTGGGCACGGACGCGACGGGCATGGACGCGGGGGCCGAGTACGGCTTCCAGATGGGCTCGGGCGCGCTGCTCAAGGACTTCAGCTCCAGCGTCTCCTCCATGCTGGGCCACCAGGCGCAGCGCTTCGGAGGCTCGCCGATGCAGATAGCCGGCACCTACAACGCCGGCATGGGCCCGGTCTGGGGCGGCGGCATGATGGTGGGCGGCCCCGTGGGCGCGCCTAGGTTTCTGCCCCCGCATATCGTTGGCGTGGCCCAGACGCCGAACGGCTCGACCAGCAGCGTCCACATAACGGCCGGATCGAAGCCGGAGTTCGCCGATCCGCAGTTCGACGACGGGCTCACGGATGAGGAGGTAAAGGAGGGGCAGAGCGAGGAGGCCAAGGAGGCGCGCCTGGACAAGGCGGTGGATTCGGCCCGCGACAACGTCCCGGAGGGCTTCGAGCCTGCGGACTGGGAGAGGATCGTGGACGATGCGAAGGCCGCGGCCCTGCGCAGGTCCGAGGCCGAGGACACCGACGCCGACAAGGAGTTCAAGCATATAATGAGGGAGCTGCCGAGGCCGCGCGGCGAGGGCGACGCGGAGACGCAGAAGTTCGTGCGCGATCTGGGTCAGTGGCGCGCCGAGCACATAAACGGCATAAACGATTCGGCCGAGTACACGCGCCTGGTCGACGACATCGCGGGCGCCGACGGCAAGCCCTTCACGCTGAGGCTCGACGACAGCAGGAAGGCAAAGAGGCTGGAGAAGCGCCAGAACGTTCGTACTTTCAAAGTCGAGGGCGAGTCCGAGGAGCACGGCTTGCACAATGGCGAGACCGTCTACTACATAACGACGGACGACGGCAGGAGCATATGGACCAGGTCGCTCAGGGACAAGAGCGGCATCGTCTCCGGCCTCGCCGTGGACGGCGCGCGCGACGAGATAACGCTCGGCGGAAGCACCGACTACCTGGAGGTCTCCAGGGTCAAGCTCCTGGAGGGCCCCGAGACGCAGGACGGCCACAGGCCGCTGTACACGCAGTACAAGCTGGGCGCATCCAGCGGCGAGGTCTCCTCGGCGATCAGGCAGCAGCAGAGCTACCTCTATCTGGACGGCCAGGGCAACTGGTACCGCAAGGACGGCGACGAGTACGTACCCATCGCCGGCGAGCCCGAACTCGTGGCCGGCAGGCTCTACTTCAACGATGCGGGCGTGGCCACAGATGGCGGACACGCCGACGACGTGGGCGAGTACATGACCGCGGTAGACGAGGCTTCAGATGCGCTGGCGGCAAGGCGCGAGGCCGGCGAGGACTTCGCGACCGAGCGCGTGGAGAGGGTCGAGCGGGCCTTCGACGAGGCGCTGGGCGACGACGCGAATAAGATTAAATTCTCGTATGACGCCGAAGCGGGTGCAGTGAACATCGATTGCAAGCCCGAGGACCGCAACGCGGTTCTCGAGGCGTTGGAGATAGGCGCGTCCAAGGACGCGGGCGATGTGACCGAAGAGGAGAACGGGCGCCGCTACCTCTTCAACGACGTGATGAAGGACCTGCCGGCGGGCGCCGAGGTGATGCTCAACGGCGAGGAGATCGCCCTGGGCGATAACCCGATCGTACCGTTCCTCAACGAGATGCGCGATACCGGTTACAAGACGGTGAGGCTTTCGACCGGCAGTCCGATAGACGTATCTGAAATGAGATATGATCAGATCGTGAACGAGCTGGACGGCAGGGTGAGCGCGGCGATCGACTCCGCGGAGGCCGAGCACGTGGGCGAGATAGTGATAGAGGACCAGGTCGTCTTCCCCGAGTCCTTCAAGATAAGCGACGAAGATGTAGTCCTCGAGGCGGAGAAGGTCAGGCAGATAGCCAGGGAGGTTAGCAAGAGGCATGATAAAACGGTCGTGAGGTTCAAGGACGCGAGGCTCGATGGGCAGACTGGATCTGATGACATTCGCTTCGAGGTTTCCGATCAGTACACCGAGGACCAGTCCGATGCGCCGGCCGAGCAGGCCGCCGCACCGGCGACGCCCGAAGCCCCTGCGGAGCCCGAGGCGCCGGCAGCGCCCGCGCCGGCCGCGTCTGCACCAGCTCCGGCACCGGCAGCGCAGCCTGCACCGCCGCCCGAGGCGCCCGCAGCCCCGACGCCGCCGGCTCCGGCTTCACAGCCTCCGGCACCGGCAGCTGCGCCAGCTCCGACACCGGCAGCTCAGCCTTCGCCGCCGCCCGCGCCGCCGCCGGCGGCCCCGGCGCCCGCGCCGAGCGGCCCGCTCAGGCAGGACGGTTACGCGCTCCCTGCGGGGACGAACCCGATCAACGCAGATTCGCATTAGATACCGCCGGCCGGGACATATGAAGCCCCAGCGGCCCCGGCGGAGGCGCCTGTAACGCAGCCTCCGGCGCCGACCCCTGCGCCGATCCCGGTCGCCACGCCCGCCTCGGAGCACAAGCCTGAGCCCGAGCCGGATCCGATCGTGGGCGAGATCCCCGACGAGCGCATCCTGAACACGCCCTTCACGATCGCGGGCCATCGCGTCGACTTGATGCTGCCCGACGAGCTCAGAAGGGAGCTCGATGCGGAGATACCAGGCATGCTCGAGAGGGCCAGAAAGCAGACCAAGGATTATTATCGGCAGGAGACGGATTTTGGGGGTAGGACCGATATATCGCTCGATGAGATGAACGCACGGGAGGACCGGCACATGCTCATGGCCGTCGCGGAGTGGGCCTACGGACATGTCTACCACTGGGAAGGGGGCTCAAATCGCGAGTCGCTCTCCCTCAAGGGGAACACTTCCAGCGATACCCCGCAGGGCGAGTGCACCGAGCGCACCGCGTTCCTCTATGCCGCCACGGCCTACGTGCAGAACAAGGTCGCCGACGAGCCGGACCATAACCTTGAAGATGTCGATCTGGGCTTCTATCAGACCTTCGACCCAAAGACCGGCCCCCATGTCTGTCTCGCCGCCACCACGCCTGAGAAGACCTTCACGGTCGACGTGAGCTATGTCGACAGCGGCGTGAAGCTCGGGGCCCACTTTTCCAAGGCCAAGATCGGCATCCCGGCCTACGTAGCCTCGATGTTGTGCAACAGAGGGGCCGAGCTGGTGAGACTGGGCAGGATGAAGGAGGCGCGCGACACCTACGCCGCGGCCAGGGAGATGGCCCCGAACAACGCGTATGTGGTCTACGCCCCGATCATCCCCTTTGTGAATCGCGCCGACTACCATTACAGCAGGGCGGCGGCCCTGAGGGACCGCGGCAATGAGCAGGTGGCCGAAACGAAGAAGGCCGACCGAGAGGGCAGGCGCGCCGACGCCGATTCGCACGACGCGGAGGCCAGGCGGCTCTTCGCGGAGTCGGACGAGCATCTGGCGAAGGCCAAGGAGCTGGCCGGCAGGGTGGAGAGGATCATGGGCTCCATGTCCATCGAGATTACGAAGGGGATGGACGGAGCGAGATACGTCGGACCTCATTTTCAGAGGGCGCAGAGGCGGATGCAGCGATATCAGCAGGCGTAATGAACTTTGCACCTGGCGCCGGGATGCCCACCGCATCCCGGCTTTTTTTATGCGGATTTAAGGCCTTGCCATGTGAACGCGCCGTGGCCTAGATTCGGGCCATGAACTGGATAATCCCATTCCTCATCGGTCTCGCCGCCGGCCTCGGCGCGCTGGCCTTCCTCTGGTCAACCTGGCGCGCACGCAGGCAGCTCCTGGAGGGGCGCCTGGCGGACGCTCAAAGGCAGCGCGAGAGCTCCGAGCTGGCCGTCCAAAACCTCCAGACCACGTTCAAGGGCATCTCCTCCGAGGTCCTCAAGGAGGCGCGCGACGAGTTCATAAAGCAGGCAGAGCCGAAGATCGGCGAGCACGTCCGCCCCCTGCGCGAGGCGCTCCAGCGCTACGAGCGCGCCATAGGCGAGATAGAGGCCAAACGAGAGAAGGCCTACGGCGGCATAGCCGGCATACTCGACATGCTCAAACAGGGCCAGGTTGCGCTGACGCGCGAGACCGGCTCGCTCGTCTCCGCGCTCAAGTCGCCCACCGCCCGCGGCAAGTGGGGCGAGGTGACGCTCGAGCGCGTCGTTGAGGTCGCGGGGATGTCGAAGTACTGCGACTTCGAGACGCAGCGCTCGACGAACACCGCGGAGTCGAGGCTCCGCCCGGACCTCGTGGTGAGGCTGCCGCGCGGGCGCTCGGTCGTGGTCGACGCCAAGGTCCCGCTGGGCGAGTACATGAGGGCCATGGAGTCCGCGGACCACGCGGTGCGAAGCGCCGCGCTCGTCGGCCACGCCAAGGCCGTGCGCGAGCACATGAGGATCCTGGGCCAGAAGAACTACTGGACGCAGTTCGACCCGGCTCCGGACTTCGTCGTCCTCTTCCTGCCGGGCGAGTCGTTCTTCTCCGCCGCGCTCGAGCAGGACCGCGACCTGATCGAGGACGGGATGCAGAGCAGGGTGGTTCTGGCCACGCCCACCACGCTCATCGTCATGCTCCGATCCGTTGCCATGAGCTGGCAGCAGGAGCAGCTCGCCGAGAACGCCATGAAGATCTCGGACGCCGGCAAGGAGCTCTACGACCGCTGCCAGACATTCTCCAGGCACCTGGGCGGCGTGGGCAAGGGGCTGGAGACGGCGCTTGGAAATTACAACAAGGCCGTGGGCTCCTGGGAGAGCCGCGTCATCCCCGGCGCCAGGAACCTGAAGGAGCTGGGCGCCGTGCGCAGCCCGGACGCCGAGCTCCCCAGCATCGAGGGCGTCCAGACCACCCCGCGCCCGCTCACCTCCGGCTCATCGGATTGAATCCAAGAACTTAGCAGACGGAGCGCTTCGGGGAACTTTTCTCGTTATTAAGGCGGCTAGGCGTAATAAAGCCGGCTCCCGCGAAAAAACCCGGGACACAAAACCGATTTTTTAAAATACGACCTAGTACACCCCGGAAAAATCGGTATTGTGTCCCGGGTTTTTTCATACTTCGCTCGCGCCGT
>Ga0180430_10001700_pt1 | contig 20958 bp, 13 predicted proteins | sample SS_ome_9_FD_132999 | JGI IMG/M metagenome (GOLD analysis project Ga0180430, IMG submission 132999) | Hypersaline lake sediment archaeal communities from the Salton Sea, California, USA - SS_1_S_2 metaG | ecosystem: Environmental > Aquatic > Non-marine Saline and Alkaline > Hypersaline >... | reverse complement strand
TGTCCAGAACATACCTGAAAAGCTGACTCAGCTGGCTGATGAAGTCCACTGCTTTCTTCTGATCCATATATACCAGATCGCTGAGCACATTAAAACTATTAAACAAAAAATGCGGATTGATCTGATTTTGAAGCGATTCGTATTTATACATCAGCATTTCCGATTTGAAACTCTCCGCTTCCACCAGCGACCTTCTCCAGTTTTGGAAGAATCCGACGGCCACAAAAATCAGGGAAATGACAAAGCTAACGAGGATGGCTACGTAGCTGGAACGAAGTCCCCACCGAACTGCATCTTCCGGCAAGGACCCGAATATGAGCTTGTGCATCACCACCTGCACCACCATATAGGCAGTGGCTGAGTATGCTATAAGGGCCAGGCTCCCCCAGATGGCCCTCTTAAGCAGATGATCCTCCCAGGGAAATTTTTTGTCCAGCAAGCCATAGATATAGCTGTTTCCCAGCCACAGGGTGGCACACAAGACCACTGACCAGCCAAATATGAGCATAAAATCTCCAATACTCTCAAATCTGGCGTTGAAAAAGACCAGGGTGGCTACCAGTGAAAGGGCCAAAATACCGGCCAGCGTCCAGAGGTAATGTATGATACAAGAACTTCGGCTTTGAATACGAGGCTTCATATTTACAAAATAGGGGTTTTGGGCAGATTATTCACCACATCCTCTTACAATTCCTTCTGCATCCTCTCTTCCCCAGTTGGGATGGATGGGTGATTTCCGTTCATACTTATCCCAGTTTTCAAGCAAGATCCTGGCTTCTTCACAAAGCGGGCCGGTGTCGGAACCAAAATACCTGGCTGTTCCTATTTCATTGGAAATGCGCATGAAGATGGCCCTGGGGTTGTTGGGTTCTATGGCCAGTGCCCTAGCCAGTGCTGAGTGAATCAGGTGCGTGGTAGACATGGCTCGCTGGGGAGGATTAACCAGGAGGCTTCCGGTGAGGTAGAAGGCTTCCAGAACTTCAACTTCTGCTTCGTGGGAAGCTTTTTCTTTCAGTGCGTCCACCAGAGACGAGGCCTTTTCCAGGTAGGCATCCCTGTCCTCGCCGCTCAGCTGATTCATAAATCCGATCAAAATATAACATTGCGCCTCGTAATAAATGGGTAGCCATTCTCCGGTTTCCACATTTCCTATGACCTGAAAACGGTTGGCCAGATCCTGGAAGTCTTCTACGGTGGTACAGGCATTAAATCCCTGCAGGGTTTCAGCCATTTTTTTGTAATACTTCTCATTTCCTCCCCATAGCAGGGTGGTCAAAAGCATAGCACAAATAAGCAGTGTGATTTTTTTCATGATTTCTACGTTTTTATGGATTATGTTCTTCTAGTTGATTTTATCCAGTTGATTGATTTCTCCTTTTTTCGAAAGTGTGATGAAGCACCCCACCAGGAACCAGCGTTTAGCGCCGGGTAAGATGGCTTTACTTTGGAAGCTGCCATCCGGACCCGGGGCTTCGGCATAGCTATGGCCGAACTGCTGTTCGTAGCCAAGAATATTGGATACCGTGAAATACAGGATCACATTCTGTTTCATGAGCAAAGACCAGTTCATATTCCATGAGTGATAGGGCTTTGTCTCTTCGCCATTAAAGACACTTGAATTGGGATTGTTATAATACCTGGGCGATGAATAGTGGTAGCTGGTTCCGAGCATGGATCTGAGTCCTTCAAACCAGTGCTTGTAGACCAGTGAAAGGTTGTGTTTGCTGGAATAGTTCGGAACAGCTTCGCCGGGATAATCCAGGTAATCGCGTACGGCATCTATATAGGAATAAGAGATCCAGTATTCACCGTTCTTAATGCTTTTTTGGTCCCTCCAGAACAGATCCACGCCATAGACATGTCCGTCTCCGCTGTTGTTCATAAAGGAGTATCCCTGTTCCATATCCCATCCGTACCTGATCAGATTTTTATAGTTCTTGAAATAGGCTTCGGTCCTCAGCATTCTTTGATCGCTGTTCAGCAGGTAATTCAGGGTGAGATGATCGGCGCGTTCGAATTCCAGGTCGGGGCTGTATAGCAAAAACTCGTCATCAGGATCCTGGTAAAACCAGCCATAGGCCAGGGAGACCTGTCCTGCCTTACCCAGTTTATATGCGGTGGAGACCCTGGGTGCCAGGCTCGCCTTTCCCAGGTAATTTGAATACTCAAAGCGTGAACCTATGCGGGTAACAAACCGGGAGGAAGCATAGATTTCAGCTTCCATAAAACCGGTCAGTGTATGATTGGTATACTCACTGGTTTGAGATAGATCAGCAAGCGGGGCTGACTGACCAAAGGACCTGGCATACCACTCGGTACCTGCCATAAGTCTGAAGCGGTCACTGAATTTGTGCTTCAGGGTTACTTTGGCATGGGATCCTTTGAGCGCTTCTTTCATTTTCAGACTGTCTATCCTTATCCTGTCCTGGTTGTTGGTGAAGGAGAAACCAGCCGTAAGAATCCAGTCTTTTTTGATTTCACCGGCCCAGGAAGTATTGATAAACTGGTTATCGTTCACCAGCTTATAAGTGAATTGGGTAAAAGGTTCACTAAGACTTTCTTCCAGGGTGGTAAGGGTGGTTCGATTCAGGCTGCCGAAGAATTTCAGCATACCCGACTTACCGGTATTTAACCTGAAGCTAACTTCCCCGTTAAGGGACTCAGGTTCCTTTTCCCACTGTGTATATTGAGGCACTATTCGCATGTAGGGAGACAGGTTCATGTATCCCAGGTTGGTGGTGATGGAAGCATTCTTCCAGGTTTTGGTCCCTCCCAACTCAGTTCCCACCGTAAGCAGGGAAATATTTAGCTGGTCCTCCACGGGCATGGCATTGGTCTTCAGTGAAAGGACGGATGAAAGGGCCTGCCCGTATTCTGCAGAATATCCGCCGGTACTGAACATCATACCACTGAACATAAATGGGCTGAATCGGCCTCTCACAGAGTTGTTGGGCGAGGACGAACTATAAGGTACATAGACCAGGGTTCCATCAATGTAGGTCTTGGATTCCCGGCTATCCCCTCCTTTGACGAAGAGCCTTCCCGATTCTCCAACCTGGCTGGTTCCGGGCAGTGCCTGTAATGCACCATATACATCACCTGAGGAACCATCTGTGGTAACCATATCCAGGGAGCTGAGATTAATGGATTTTTTCTTGTCGCCAGCTTCGAAGGTTCCTGCCGTAATGGTAACTGCAGTAAGCTCGTTCACTTCTTCCTTTAATTCCAGCTTACCCAATTCCAGCGTATTTCCTGTCAGATCTACTGCCCTTGAGATTTTTTTAAATCCGATAAATTCTATGCTTAGCTCATGGCTGCCTGTTTCAGAAGTCACCAGGATAAACTTTCCTTCCAGGTTGCTGGTGGTACCATCGTAGGTACCTTTCAGATAGACGTTGGCCCCGGTGAGGGCTATTCCGCTTTGATCCAGGAGCTGACCTTTGATGGTGGTCTGGGCAGCCAGGTTTGCCGAAAGAAGAATTACGAGTAGGCAGGGTATAAGGTATTTCATGCGATTCATTTTGAAGTGTTCCCAAAGGATTACACTACAAAAATCTATCACACAGCACTCAGTATGAAATAAGAATCGCTGAAATGTCGGATTTTACCGACGAATTGTATTTTACTCAGGAACGAAGTGCTTCCACACCTTCTACAGTCAATGGCAGGGCCTTACCCAGGCGGCGCGATCCCTCTTCGGTGATCACGAAATCCTCTTCGTTCCGCATTCCGCCTACTCCTTTGAATTTTTCAATCTCGCTATAATTCAGGTACTGGGTGAGGTGCTTCTGAGCTTTCCACTGATCAATGAGCTCGGGAATAAAATAAATGCCAGGTTCCACAGTGAGCACATAGCCTGGGCGTAATTCTTTACCCAGCCTCAGCGATTTCAAACCAAACTGGGTGGATTTGGGTACACCGTCATAGCCTACCCATTGCTCTCCCAGGTTCTCCATATCGTGCACATCCAGCCCCATCATATGTCCCGTACCACATGGAAAAAACAGAGCATGGGCGCCGGCTTCTACTGCTTCTTCGGTATTTCCGCTTGTGAGCCCGAAGGTTTTCAGGCCTTCAAAAATAGTTCTGCATGCTGTCAAATGCACCTCCTTGAAAGCAGTACCGGGCTTTAGCATGGATACGGCTGCCATGTGGGCATCGAGGCTCAGCTGGTATAATTCTTTCTGGAGCCCGGTGAATGTGGGATCGACCGGGAAGGTGCTGGAAAGATCGCCTGAATAATGATTTTCGGTTTCTGCCCCTGCATCCAGCAAAAACAGGTCCCCGCTTTTGATGGTATTGCCATGGTAATGGTTGTGCAGGGTTTGTCCGTTGATGGTTGCGATGATGGGAAAGGACAGGTTGCCATTGGCTGCAAGTGCCACCTCGGCGACCTTGGCGGCCACTTCGGATTCGCGCATTCCCGGTTGTGCATAAGACATAGCAGCCAGGTGCATATCTGCACTGATCTCCACTGCCTTATCCAGCTCAGCAATCTCTTCCTTGCTTTTTATTTCACGCTGCGATACCACTGCCTTGGTCAGTTCCAGGGAAAAGGAAGCTGAAATGGCCTGTGCTTTGATGCTTAACCAGCCCGAGATCTTAAGGGCAATATCGGCGCGATAAGGAGCCAGGAAATGGATCTTTCTTCCCCTTTCCAGAGCTCCTGACAAAAAGGCAGCAAGCTCGGAGCTTGTCTGTACCTGCTCTATCCCCACTTTTTCGGACAGGGAGGCAAGGCTGGGTAAAACCCCGGTCCAGACGATCATTTCGACAGTAAGCTCATCTCCGAAAAGTATGGATTCGCCCGTGTCGGCATCAATAACCCCGTTGAGGGAAGCCTGGTTCAGGCCGAAATAATACAAAAAGGTACTGTCCTGCCTGAAATGATAAGTATTATCGGCATAGTTCATGGGGGATTCCTCGTTCCCGGGAAGCAGGATAAGGCCTCCGGAAACCGAAGCGGCCAGTTTTTTCCTGCGCTCTGTGTAAGTAAGTTTGCTAAACATCTGCACAATATAGTAACTTTGGGGCTTTCACCATGAAAATAAACCCAACATGAGCAAGTACCTGATACCTTCCTTCCTGCTGTTTATGCTCTTCTCCTGTTCCTCCTCAGAACCAGATATATATCAATGGAGAGCTGACGATCGTATGGGCATTTTTCCTGACACGGGACTGATGAAAAAATGGCCGGCTGAAGGCCCTTCAGAGATCTGGACCCTTGACAGCCTCGGCCGCGGTTATGGTTCTCCCCTCTTTGTGGAGGACCGTTTTTACATCACCGGGGAAGTGGATAGTACAGCCTGGCTATACTGCTTCAACCTGGATGCCGAGCAAATCTGGAAGATCTCCCTGGGAAAGGAATGGGTAACCAGTTTCCCGGGATCCAGGTCCGCCCCTACTGTAGTGGATAATCTGCTGTACATTGGTACCGGTATGGGAAATCTGTTTTGTGTGAACCGTGAGGATGGAAACATTCTCTGGTCGCGGGAGTTCAGCAAGGATTTTCAGGGAATATATCCCCTTCACGGCCATTCGGAAGCAGCTGTAATTAAGAACGATAAAGTGTTCTGGACCCCTGGTGGGGAGTCTTTTAACGTGGTGGCCCTGGATCGCCATTCAGGCGAAGTGATCTGGTCCCATCCGGGTTTTAGTGAGCGATCGGGCTACAATCCCGGACAGCTAATCTCCCACAATGGACGCGATATATTTATAACCTTCACTGCCTACCATCTTTTGGGCTTCGATGCGGACAGTGGAGAGCTGCTCTGGTCTGAGGAGCAATTTGGGGTAAGTCCCGATGAACGGAAGCTTGGTCTGGGCGATACCCATGCCAATTCAGTGATATATGCAGACGGTGCAATTTTCTATGCTGCCGGCGATGGCAACCGGGGCGTACGTCTCAATCTGTCAGAAGATGGTTCAGAAGTCACAGAAAGCTGGCGGAACGAACGCTTTGACAGCTTTATGGCCGGTATAGTGAAGGTGGGGAATCATCTCTATACCTGCGGAACTTCCAGCCAGTTCTTATATTCCATTGATGCCTCTACAGGGGTGCTTTCCGACTCCCTGAAGATCGGGCACGGCGCTTTGATTGCCGCGGATGATATGTTTTACTACTATAACCAAAGGGGAGAAATGAGATTGATCTCCTACACTGAAGGTCAAATGACGGAAATCAGCTCCTTTAAGATTACCAAGGGAAGCGGACATCATTTTTCCCATCCGGTCATTTATCAGGGAATCCTTTACCAGAGGCGGGGAAATGCCTTGATGGCCTTTGATATCAGCGAAGCTGCTTCCTGACTACTTCTGCCAGGGAACACTGCCGGCCTTTTGAACGTGCATTCTTAGGTCAGCATCAAGCTGCTTGTAGATTTCAGAATCCTCCATGGACAAGGGCTGTGTCTCGTAGGGATCCTTGAGCACATCAAAGAAGATCATGGGCTCCCAGGGATTGTTCTGAAGAATCTTATATCCTCCCTTCCGGGCAGCATAATAGGCCCGTCCGCCAAACCTGTGACCTTCGCGTCTGACCCAGAATACAGTTCTCTCGGGTGCAGCTTGTTTTTCACCCAGAAGTTCGGGCAAAAAACTAAGTCCTTCAATGGGATTAAGGACTTCGGCTCCTGCCAGATCCAGAAAAGTGGGAAAGAGGTCCATCAGCAGGGCCAGTCTGTCAGAAGAGCTGCCGGGAGCAATCTTGCCTTTCCAGACCACAAAGGCCGGAACCCGGATGCCCCCTTCAAACATATCCTGCTTCCCTCCTCTCAGAGGCCCGTTGCTTTGCTCGTACCAGAGTGCCCCGCCATTGTCGGAAGTAAAGACCACCAGGGTATTCTCATCCAGTCCGCTTTCCTCCAGGTAGGAAAGTACTCTTCCCACCTGCTGATCGAGATGCTCCACAAAGGCCACATTTTTAGTCCTCTTTTCACTCAGTCCGGGTTCACGCTTTTTCACCATTTCATAAAACTCAGGGGGTGGTTGAATTGGGAAATGAGGTGCATTATAGGCCAGGTAGAGGAAAAAGGGCTGCTTATCTTCTTTCCGATTTTTCAGGTAATCCAGTGTCCAGTCGGTGAACAGATTGGTGGCATGTCCTTCGGGATCAATAACTTCCCGGTTAAGTCTCATCCAATTCTTACCCCCTCTCAGATGGGTCCAGTAGTCGTCCATCATATCCCCCAGAAAGCCCTTGAAGTAGTCAAAGCCGCGATCGTTTGGGGTGTTTGGAGCTTCATAGCCCAGGTGCCATTTACCAATAATGGCTGTATGATATCCCTTTTTGTTGAGAGGATCCGGGATCAGGGTGGCAGCAGGATCCAGGTAACCCCAGTTATTTTCCTTATTCTGTCTGATTACTCCCGGTACGCCGACCAGATCGGGGTAGCGGCCCGTTAGCAGGGAAGCCCTGCTGGGGGAACAAACGGTGCAATTGGCATAGAACTGGGTCATTCGCATTCCCTGCTCTGCCAGCTGGTCAATGTTCGGGGTCTGAAGATCCTTTGCGCCCTGACAGCTCAGGTCGCCAAAACCCAGATCATCCACCAGTATACACAATATGTTGGGAGACTTGCTCTGACCCATTAAAAAAACGGAAACAAAGGAAAGTACCAGAAAGAATACAATAGGTTTTAATTTCATAAGGGAACAATTTGAATTCTCTTTCAATTTGCAAAATCTAAGCCTATTTAGCGCATTTTCTCCAGGGAATATTTGAATTCACAAGCTTTCTTTGTAATTTTTATAGCAGATCTGGATACAGACCATGTCCAACTTAAAAGTCTCATTGTCAAAGGGAAAATCCACCTTTAGCCGACTCAGGGAGAAGGGCTTCTTCAGGTACATCGGCAAGAATTTGCTATTGATCCTGGGGGTATATGCCCTGGTGGTTCTTGTGGTCTTTCTGGTGGGTAAATACCTGGTCGATTTTCACGCGGTATTCGGCGGTATCATTGAGCGGCTTTCCACCAGATTTGTGCTTCTGCTATTTTTTGTTTCCGAATCTTTCACAGGGATGATACCCGTAGATCTTTTTGTGGTCTGGACACAGAAATTTCCTTCTCCCCTTCCCTGGTTAGCATTGCTGGGAATGCTGTCTTATTCCGGAGGGATCATATCCTATGGCATTGGTAAGTGGATCGCCACGCGTCCCAGGATCCGCAGATTTTCGGAACGGAGGCTGGAGAAGTATATGAATTTTGTCCGCAAGTGGGGAGGCGCATTTATCATCATTGCCGCCCTCCTGCCCTTTACACCTTTCTCACTGGTGGTTATTTCCCTTACCCTGTTCAAATATCCTTTCCGGCTTTTCCTGCTTTTTGGTCTGGCACGGCTTGTGCGTTTTGTTTTACAGGGTGTTTTCTTTTTTGACCTTCTGAAAGTGGATCTATGGATTCTCTAAGCTGCTTTTTTTTATAAGCTCCATATACTCTTCCAGGTGATTTTCATAGAGCTCCCGCGGACTGCATTCATGGGAAGCACACAGCGATGCCGCATATCCTACGGCAGCTCCCATCTGTCCGGTTGTCCGCATCACCCTGGGACCTCCTATTCCTATGTGGCTGCAGCTAAAGCACCTGCCAGCCATAAATAGGTTAGATATATTCTTTGAATACAGGGATCTGTAAGGTATGTAGTAGCGATCGACCGGGTAGAACATGGCATCGGTCAGGAAATCGGGTTTGGAATCATCCAGCTTGTTCTGTGAATAGTGCACATCCACTTCCCTGGTCTCCTGTACCACGCCATCAGGAAAGCTTCTTGCTTCCCTCATGTCGTTGAAGGTATAGATATAATCACCTACCAGTCTTCGGGATTCACGTTTTCCGAGCAGATAAGAGACCCATTCCAGTTTCAGGGCTTCCATGCCGGGTTTTTGCTTTTCGTTGGAAAATGAGCCGTAAATGGCTCTTAACATGTGGTCGCGGATCTGCTCTGCATGATCTACCTGGTGCCAGCGATCACTGATCAGCTCCCAGTTCCAGGTTCCCCAGCTGGCGGCAAAATCCTCCACCACGGGCATGGCCCAGGGAACTTCCGGGAATACGTAGTCCGAATCCGCATAGTAGGTCCTCCAGAGTACAGAGGCTCCCATGACCTGATTGTCTTCCTTCTCCGGACTCCATAGCTCTCCATGCTCCTCCCAGGCTTCTCCATATTGCGACACAGCTTCCCTTCCATAGGAATAATCAGCTCCTGCCCAGTAACCGATCCACCCGTCACCCGTGCAATCAACATAGTAAGGTGCAGTAAAACGGATCTGGTCTCCCTGTGAGGTATGACGGGCATCTACCGCCTGTATTTGTGAATTTTGCGTGGGGGCATTATAGGCCCTGTAGTTCAAAAACATATGGATGTTGTCGTAACTTTCCATGTGCTGGTGTCTTTTCTTCTCATCTTCAAAGGCAAGTGGCGATCCGTTGGGATAATGTTCCGTATCCAGCAATTTCAGGATTCTTTCGAAATAGCCGTAAATACCCAGGGTATGTACCCGGATTTCGCTGCTGGCATTTCCCCCTAGAACGGGCCGGTCATGTATAAGGGCCACTTTTAATCCCTGTTCCGCCGCGGCAATGGAAGCAGCGCAGCCCGCCAAACCTCCACCGACCACCACCAGGTCGAATTCCAGTAGTTGTTCCGGTATGTCTGTATTTCCGGTGAGGCGCATGCGCAACTCTTTCAGGTAGTCCTGCTGATTGGTGGGTGTGCGGTATTTGTTGCTGAAATAGAGCGCATCACACCTTCCGTTAAAACCGGTCAAATCTTCCAGCTCCACCAGGTTATTTCCTTCTTTCACATGCACTTTCCCGGCATAGTTCCAACCCCAGCCCTTAAAGTGCCCCATGGTCTTCTCCAGTTCCTGCTCTCCGACCCGGACCTTAAATTGTCCGGGCGGGTCCCAGGGCCCGGGTTGCCAATCGGTGGTTCGAGCCCAGACGTGGTAATTCCCGCCCGAAGGAAAATCCAGGGTGGTGGATGCATTTTCCACCGGAATACCCATTCCATGGGCCATCAGGTAAGGTGATCCCATCTGCTCCACAAACTGCGGATCCACTACCCAGCCTCCCTTGTTCTCAAAACTCTCACATTCCACGAAAATTTCCTTGTGGCACCCGCTGGCCAATAACAGGAGCGGAAGGGATAGCCAGAGAAAAGTTCTGCTCTTCAATAAGGTAAACATATCTTTTATGTTTTAGATTATCAATTTAATATAAGCAATCACTTAAAGTGTCAGTTCGAATTTTGCATATCAAGAACCTGTCCGTCCTCAAGCAGTTTTTGCTGCAGTTTTTCATAGGATATATCCTGTACCGCTTTGTCAGCTTCAAGCGCCATAACAGCCAGGGTGGCAGCACTCTGTCCGAGGATCATAAAAACAGGCTCCATGCGGATGGAACCAAAGGCAATGTGGGAACTGGAGAGACAGACCGGAACCAGAAGGTTCGTACATTCCCCGGCGACGGGCTGAAGAGATCGTCTGTCAATCTGGTAGGGCTCTCCCGGATGCACTCCGATATCCCCTTCATTCTGCACAAAGCCGTCTTCTTTGATATAGCGTTGTACGTTGTGCGAGTCCATGGTATAGGAGCCCATGCCCACCGGCTGATCCACCGGAGTCTTTCCCAGTACCTCATTTTCCGTCATAACCATGGACCCCACCATTCTGCGTGCTTCCCGGACATAGATCTGGTGCGGCCAGTGCCCGTTATCAGTAAACTCGTCCATGGCATAACCCCACTGCTGCATTTTTTCCCGGATATCGGCCGGAACGGCGGGGTCTGAGGACAGGAACCACAACAATCCCTTCTGGTAGCTGGTGTGCTCCCGGATGATTTCTTTTCGCCTCTCATAGGAAGCCTCGGGATAGTCGTAATTTCTTCCGATGTTGTCGGAACTGAAAGGTCCGTGGTTGTTCACATCGGTTTTATGGTTGGGAATGGGATCAAACTTCCAGAATACTTCACTCCATCCTGAAGCAAAGATCCTTCTCAGCAATTCGTACTGGGTGGAGTCGTAATCCGCAGGGCGTGTGATGTCCACACGATTTTCGGGATGATCGGTGAGGCACATCCGGAAGCAGTAGGCCTGTAGCCTGTGATCGGCTTCCCCGTAGTTTCCGGGATGCCCGGTGGAAATACGTGGAAGTACTCCGCTGGATGGATCTCCTGGAACCACATAGGGACTGATGTCGCTCATAAAATGATGGCGGTGGTGCAATACTCCGGTCTGGACCCCGTTCCATTCCTCGCCGTAGGTTGAATTGGCCTCGCGTCCGACCGTATAGCTCACTCCCGAAGCAGCCATCAGGTCTCCTTCATAGGTAGCATCAATAAATGCCGAGCCCTCAAAAAGTTGTCCGCTCAGGGTGGTGAAGCTTCGGATTTGTCCCTGCTCAAGCTGCACTCCCCCTTCCCTGTCCAGGTATTCTTCGCGGAACAAGGGAATATCATATTCCTTTACCAGGTCTTCAAATACCTGCTCGGCAGCCCCCGGTTCGAAGATCCACATGGTGCGGTTTTCTCCGTCAATGGCCACGTTGCCCTGACCTTTGTTTCCATATTCGCTCTTCTTTTGCCACTTCCAGGAGGCTTCATCTTCGTAATGCAGAAAAAGTCGATGGTAAAACTCCCTGGCCAGTCCCCCGATCACAGCCTTATTGCCCGTATCGGTCCATCCCAGTCCGCCTGCCGTTAAGCCGCCCAGATGTTTGTCGGGCGATACCAGGATTACGCTTTTACCCATTTTGGCCACCTGTACGGCGGCAATTACTGCCGAAGACGTTCCCCCATAGACAATCACATCGGCGGAATGGGCAGTGTCGGAACTGGATTTTTTTTGTGTGTTCTCACAGGAAGGGAACAGAGCAGTAAGTACCAAAAGGCAGAGCAGAAGCGTGATTTTTACATTCATAACGAGGGCTTTTGTGGATCCCTGAAAATAGTAAATTCCTGCCAGAATGAACAGTATAGTCCCCATGGAAAATCTTGGGGGATTGCATTTGATATGTAGATTTTGTCTGCTACTTTTATCTGATCACAAAAGAAATCTGCCACATGTCACTAACAAAGTACTTATCGGTATTTATTCTTATGCAAGTTTTGTCTGTTTCACTTGCGGCTCAGGAGAGCCAGGTCCTTTATCTCTCCGGAACGGGATTTAACGATACACGAACCTGGGATTTTTATTGCAGCGATGGAATGAATAGCAAAGAATGGTCCACCATCGAAGTTCCGTCCTGCTGGGAGCAAAAGGGATTCGGACAATACAATTACGGTCATGTACCCTTCAGTGAGCGACTCAAAGAGGAAGGCCATTACCGAACCCGCTTCGAGGCGAGAAAAGATTGGAAGGGTAAGCACCTGGAACTGGTGTTTGAAGGAGTGATGACCGATGCCCTGGTGCTGATCAATGGAAAACAGGCAGGTGAGGTCCACCAGGGTGCCTTCTATGCCTTCAGTTATGACATTTCAGACCTGGTGAAATATGGCAGGAAGAATACCCTGGAAGTGAAAGTGAAAAAATTCTCAGACAATGAGTCGGTGAACCAGGCTGAGAGAAAAGCTGATTACTGGGTCTTTGGAGGGATATTCAGGCCGGTATACCTGGAGGTCAAACCCGTCAGGCACCTGCAACGCGTGGCTGTGGACGCCCGGGCAGATGGATCCTTTATTTCGGATGTATATCTGTCCGAGCCTCTGAACGGCGGACAGGTTCTTGTGGAGATCCTGGATCAGGACGGAAGGCGTGCCGGTGTATTTGAAGCTTCCCGTGAACAGGAAAGTGGCAAAGTCCGGGTTCAGGGCAAAATGCATGAGGTCAGGACCTGGTCGCCCGAGTTCCCCCACCTCTACCAGGCCCTATTTAGCCTGAAGGATGCTTCGGGAAGGGAAATACACCGCCTGAGTGAAAGTATTGGCTTTAGGACCGTGGAAGTGAGGGAGCAGGATGGCATCTATGTGAATGGAGAACGAATCAAGTTTAAAGGAGTCTGCCGCCATAGCTTTCATCCCGATCATGGGCGCACGTCCAGCAAAGGACTTAGTATTGGGGTTGTGAACCTGCTTAAGGATATGAATATGAATGCAGTAAGAATGTCCCACTACCCTCCGGACGATCACTTCCTCCATGCCTGCGACTCACTGGGTTTGTTTGTTCTGGACGAGCTGGCAGGCTGGCAGCGGCCCTCCTACGATTCGGTGGTCGGGCGTAAATTATTGCAGGAAATGATTGCCCACGATGTGAATCACCCCAGTGTGATTCTTTGGGACAATGCCAACGAAGGCGGTTGGAATACCGTCTATGACAAGGATTTTAAGGAACTGGATATCCAGGAACGGGAAGTCACCCATCCCTGGGGAGTCCACGAGAAGACCAATACGGCACATTATGTGACCTACGATTACCTGGGAGGAGATCATTTTGCTCCCAGGAGTATATTTTTTCCCACCGAAATGATCCATGGATTGTATGACGGGGGACATGGAGCCGGACTGGAAGATTTCTGGTTGCGGATGTGGAACGATCCGCTGAGTGCAGGAGGCTTTCTCTGGGTATTTGCCGATGAAGCCATTAAACGGAGCGATACGGGAGAGCTGGATTCGGACGGTAATCATGCTCCCGATGGCATACTGGGCCCCTACCTTGAGAAGGAAGGCAGTTTCTACAGCATCAGGGAGCTTTGGGCCCCCGTTTATATTGAGAAACGCTACATCACGCCTGAATTTAACGGGAAGTTCCGTATTCAGAACAGGTTCCATTACACTTCACTGGATCAATGCAGTTTCAGCTACCAGTGGATCAGGCTTTCCGAGACCGGACTTTCCCCGGGTTCCGAATATGGCATCAGGAATAAGGATCTCCTGCCAAAACGAGAGGCTCCTGCTAAGAATCCCCTGTTGAACCGGGGTGTTCCCGATGTGGATGCCTTGAAACCCGGACAGTTTGGTACCCTGAGTATTCCTCTGTTTGAGGGCTGGCAGGAGGCGGATGTACTTCTTCTGGAAGCCAGGGATCCTCAGGGAAGGCTAATAAATCGATGGACCTGGCCGGTACGATCCCCAAAGCAGGTGAGCAAAGAAGCCTTTCAGTTCGAGGAAGCTCTTCATCTCGACATCGCCGAGACCGACCAGAGTCTGAGCTTTACTTCCCTGAAACTAAATATCCGACTGGATAAACAAAGCGGTTTGCTGAAACAGGTCAGTTACGATGGTCATGTGATCCCCTTTGCGGACGGTCCCCTGTTTCTGGAGGAGCTTCCGGAAGTCAGGGAGTTCAGGCATTTTTCCACGGGCGAGAGTCATCACGTGGTAGTGGACTATGGCAGGAGCGGCTCACTGGTCTGGGTGATGCATGGCAGCGGCTTGCTCGATATGAAACTCAGATACCAGCCCGACGGATCCAGGATTCCTTATACAGGTGCCTCCTTTTCCTTTCCTGAAGAAGAAATTGAATCTGTCAGGTACATGGGCCAGGGACCCTACCGTGTATGGAAGAACCGCATGAAAGGAGTGAATTTCTCTATCTGGGAAAAGGATTACAACAACAGCATAACAGGCCATTCCGGCTTCGATTATCCTGAATTTAAGGGCTATTATGCCAACCTGTACTGGGCAGAATTTAAGGATCGGCATGGCAGGGGATTTAAGGTATACAGCCATACGGAGGATCTCTTCCTCCGTCTCTTTACGCCTGAGGAAGCTCCCGTACCGGCCGGAACAACTCTGGCGCATCCTCCGGGTGATCTTTCCTTTATGCTGGGCATTCCCGCCATTGGCACCAAATTTAAGAAGGCCGGAGAACTGGGTCCCCAGTCCAGGTACTATCACTACACTCCCAAAAGGGTGAAAGACGGGGCCCTGCGCATTGAACTTAGCTTTGATTTCAGACAAAAGGATGAATAAAGCTTTTCTGGTATCTTTATCCCTGCTGACACATCAAATTCACGGTATTCATAAATTAATCCTAAAAACGAAATGAAAGCTAAATCCCTTATCCTCTTGCTGTTCCTGATTGGTTATGGACTGTCTTCCTGCACTTCAGATACAGACCAGAAGGCCAAACCCAATGTGGTTATCATCTTCCTGGACGATTCGGGCTGGGCCGATTTTGAGCCCTTCGGGGAAGAAGTGCTGGCCACTCCACATGTGAGTCAACTGGCCTCGGAAGGTACAGCCTTCCACAATTTTTATGTCCCGCAGGCCATTTGTTCTGCATCCCGATCGGCCTTGATGACCGGTTGTTATCCGGGTCGCACCAAGGTTTTTGGAGCCCATGGACCCAATGCCTGGGGACTGGATACTACTTTTGCTACCATGGGAGAAGTGTTCAAAGAGGCCGGATACGCGACGGCTGCTTTCGGCAAGTGGCACTGCGGCGACCAGCCCGAGACCCGTTCCCATTCCCGGGGCTTTGATGAAACCTGTGGGTTGATGTACTCCAACGATATGTGGAAGCACCATCCCGAATCGCCCGAATACTGGGGACAATGGCCTCTGAGCTATTGGGAAAACGGGGAAGTGACCATTGAAGAGGTGGATCATAAACATCAGAAGAACCTGACCCGCTGGTACACCGAACATGCGGTGGATTTCATTGACGGGCACCAGGATCAGCCCTTCCTGGTATATGTACCCCATAGCATGCCTCATGTACCCCTCTACTGCAGCGATGAATTTGAAGGAAAATCGGGCAAGGGTCTGTACTGGGATGTGATGCTGGAAATTGACTGGAGCGTGGGCCAGATCAATCAGGCGCTCAGGGACAGGGGACTGGACGACAATACGATCGTGATCCTTACCTCGGACAATGGTCCCTGGGTCTCATACGGGGATCATGCGGGTTTAACTCCCTTCAGGGAAGCCAAAGGAACCAGCTTTGACGGAGGGGTACGATCTGCCTGCCTGATGAAATATCCGCCGGAGATTTCTGCCGGGGAAGTATCGGAACGAACCCTGGGCACTGTAGATCTTCTGCCAAGCCTCTGCCACCTGGCGGGCATCTCCCTGCCAGAAAATGACATCGACGGAGAAAATGTCTGGGACCTGATCACGGGCAAGGACGGAGCACAAAATCCCCATGAGTATTATGCCTTCTCCAACGGGAGCAATTTTGAAGGGGTAATGAGTGGCGACGGTAAGTGGAAACTACACCTCCCCCATGCTTACCGGACTCTGGATTACCCGGCAAATGGCGGTATGGCAGGCAAGTACAAGCAAGCCAGGATCGATACAGCCCTTTTTCATATGGAAGAGGATCCATTTGAGAGCACCAATGTGCTGGACGATTATCCGGAAATAGCCAGCAAGCTGATCCGAATTGCTGAGGAACACGCCTCGCTGTTCTACAGCGAATAGATTTTACCCGATCTGCTGAAGACTGGGATCGTCAGGCCATGTGAATTCCCGTGGTCCAGCCATCCTTGTATTCCGGCTGCATCCAGGCAAGCTTCTGCCCTTTGTAGAAGGGTTGCAAAGCCAGTCTGAGCTCTTCCATCTTTTGTTCTTCCAGGGGAGTGAAATTCCGGATGATATCCAGGTTGGCCTGGAGCACTTCCTGACTGTCGATGCCAATGTTGGCCATATGGAAATCCTTCAGGCTCAGGGCATACTGCACCAGATCAGCCGCTTCCAGTCCGTGTACGGTTTCCCGGGGACGGATCACCTTCATGGCTACAACTCCCATGCCTTTTTTCATGGCTATGGGTGCAGGCAGCTCTTCAAACTTTTCAGTTCCATCGGTACTTTGATGATTCAGGGCCATCATCATGACTTCGCAATCGTAAAGTTCCACGGCCCTGCGCATCCCTTCTGCAGAGGCATGTCCGGTAAAACCGATATGTTTGATAACGCCCTCGCTCTTGAGTTGATGTAATACTTCAAGTACCTGACCCTTTTCACCCAGAAGCTCTGCATCTTCCACTGAAGATACTGCATGCATATGCAAGAGATCAATGTGATCGGTCTGCAGTCGTTTCAGACTGCGCTCCACGCTCTTTTTAGCCTGGTCACCATCCCTGTCCCCGGTTTTGGAAACCAGAAATACCTTTTCCCTGCGTTCCTTGAGGATCATGCCTATACGTTCCTCACTGGAAATCTCTTCATTTCCATAATTGGCCGCCGTATCCCAGTAATAGAGTCCCTGGTCAAAGGCAGATTCCAGGATTTTCAGCGCCTGATCGTTACTCTTTACCGACATCCAGCGACTGCCACATCCGAAGCCCAGTATGGGAACCACAGCACCTGTCTTTCCCAGGGCAACAGTGGGCAATCCTTTCGAATCATAGGGGGAAGAGCCCGAGCACCCAAGGGTCGGTGTCATGGCCATGGTTGCAGCTGCTGCTGCAGTAGTCTTAACAAATTTTCTTCGGGTGATTGGTTTTTTCATCTTGGTATAGCTTAGTGGTTAGGATCTGCTTAGTGACTGTTTATTCGAATATTCCGTTGCTCACAAAGGCAATCTTTTTGCTATCAGGCGACCAGCTGGGTACATTCATACTGCCCTGTCCCCCGTACAAATAGGCGATTACCCTGGGCTCCAGATCATCAACGGACATCAGTCTCAGGTATACTCGTTTATAGAAGGGGTGGCTTCCAGCCGGTATCTCCGGCGGGTAGGAGATGAAAACCAGCCACTTCCCGTCCGGTGAAACATGAGCAAACCAGTCGTTGTATTCATCAAAAGTAAGCTGGGTTTGATTCTTGCCATCGGGATCCATGCGCCAGATCTGCATGGTGCCTGTGCGGGCCGAGTTGAAATAGATGTACTTCCCGTCGGGACTGTACTCCGGACCATCGTCCAGGCTGGCTTCATCGGTTAATTGCACTTCTTCCCCACCCTCCACCGGGATTTTATATACATCGTATTGTCCGTTCCGGCTGGCGCAATATACCAGGTAGCGGTCGTCTTCCGACCAGCCATGCAGGTAGGACGGACTCAGGGGAGTGACTCGTTTGGGGCTACCCCCCGTGAGTGGGACCGTATAGATCACCGATTGTCCGTCATCCTCTTCGGGATGGTGACTGATGGCCATTTGAGTTCCATCGAAGGAGATCACATGATCGTTGTTGTTTCGATTGGCAAAATCCGTATCCAGCACCTCTGATCTTCCAGTGGCCAGGTCGAAGTTGTATAGCAGTCCGTCCGAGTTGTAGATAAGGGTCTTTCCGTCCGGGGTCCAGTTGGGAGCCTGCCAGGATCCCGGGTCGCCTCCCACAATCTGGCGAGCACCGCTTTCCACGTCCAGTACTTCCAGCAAACTTCCGATATAATCTCCATAGGCGCGAAAATCGTCCGGAACTGTGCCAAAGACTCTGACGTTGCTAAAAACGGCTTCTTCCATCACATCCTTGTTGTGTGAACATACGAAGAGTCCGGTTTCCAAACTGCCGTCCAGGCTCAGTTCCAGGCTTTGCCGTGTATAAAGATCTCCCTCCTTGGCCACCGAAACAGTAAATGAACTGCCTTTTTTCTCAAGCTGAAGAACCTGGGGTCCTTCTGTCTCAAATTTCAGTTCTTCCATATCCTGTCCCGCTTCTCTGCGGTACTGCAGGGAGGTAAGTCCGTCTCCGTGCACCACACAGCTCACATGGGCAGCTCCTTCATCAAGTCCGCTGCGGATCATAAGGCCTGCCTTACGGTGGGGATCCGTTCCCGCTCCCAGGAATCTCAACTCGGCCTGAATAATAAAATCGCCTTCCATCTGTTTCCACAGAAAGGCAAAGCTATCCTTGCCAAACCAGATATTTTCTCCGGAGCCCTTGATGTGGTATGATTGTCCGGGTTCACTGTAAGTTACCGATCCTTCCAGTTCGGGCTCACCTACGTTGGTAAATCCTTCAAAAAAGCCTGCCGCCGGTCCGCGGAACTGTGCCAGGGATGCTGATTGTATACTCATAATTGCCAGGAGTGATAATAAAAGTCTTTTTTTCATCATATGGGATATTTTCTAAAGTTCAGGCACTGCCACCCGGTAGCTAATTCCCCGGGTATTTGCCCTGTAAAACTGAATCAGTTTCTTGTCCTTGAAGGAAAAGAAGGATGGAATGACAATGCTCCGTCCAAAAGCTTCTGCGAGGTGGGGAATGGATTTTTCCCTTTGCCAGTTGAAGATGGACGAAATAGCATCTTTCTTCAGCCTGCGCCGAACGCTTTCTTTTACTTCCCTGAGCCCTTCATAGTGTTCCTCCAATTCCTGCCGAAAGGCTTCCAGGGCCTCTTTCTCACCTACCATCCTGCCATCATATTCATCGGTGCCGAAATGGAGGTTCAGATCCAATTCTTTTACTCCGTAGTTTAGCTGAAGGATTCGGTAAAACAGCCCAAGCTCCTTTTCTGCAGGGATTTCCAACAGCGGTGCGGTAAATTGAAAGGAAAGTACAAAGGCCAGGTAGAGCTCTTCATCCAGTTTGCCATGTTTGGCATCCAGCAGTCCGGTATTCAGATAATGCAGAAATTTTTTTATAAATGATTCTTTCTTACCGGGTGAAAAATAATGCTCCAGCGGTGGCCTGGTTCCGGATGCTTTTTCACAGGCAAGAACCACATCATCGATGGAAACAGTGCGTATTCTTTGCTCTGGACGTTGTTCAGGCTGAATGGAGAATCGCATGTAGTATTCAGGGTTAAATCTCTAAAATAGGGATTTTTTCTTTGCCTGCACAGCAAGTGCTCCGAGTTTTTCCTTTCTCTAAAAATACCTTTTCACGGAACTGAGCCCTGAACTTAATGCTGGTTACAGGCCCCTTTGGCATATAAGATATGTCTCTTCGTGTAAAATGTATTGACCGTGCAGAAAAAATCCTTTAACTTCTGTCTGCTATTGATTTAGCAGCAAAGTTCCATTTCACAAAACCACCTATTATGCATATAAATCTACAATTCAGGGAGATCTCCCTCCATGCCCTGACCGGCCTAATGCTGATATTCCTCAGCTCAGTGATCACACTTAATGCCCAGCCCTGGTCTGTACAGGGCAGCGATATAGACGGTGCGGAAGCCAATGATCAAATGGCTTATGCCATGGATGTCTCTTCGGATGGCAGCATTATTATTAGCAGTTCGCCCAATCACGACGGACCTATCATGACCAGTTCGGGCATGGGGATGGTAAACGTTTTCCAGTTTAACGGATTTACCTGGAATCCGCTGGGCGGTGGAATTTACGGTGAAAGAAACCAGGACATGCTGGGAAGCTCCGTCAGCATCAGTGCCAATGGGGATTTTATAGCCATGGGTGCAATTAATTCTGACGGGGAGAGCGATACCGATACAGATGCCGGCCACGTTAGGGTTTATCAGCGCGCTTCACAATTCTGGGTGCAGATGGGGGCATTTTTCTACGGTGCTTCAGCCGGAGACCATTTCGGTCAGTCGGTTAGCCTGAGTGCGAACGGTACTATGCTGGCGGTGGGTGCACCCAACAACGATGCTGGCGGGACGGACGCCGGACAAACCACCATTTACAGCCTGAGTGGATTTACCTGGACCCAGGTGGGGTCTCCCATCAATGGCCTGGCGGCCGGGGATCATTCGGGTTATTCCGTGAGCCTCAGTGAGGATGGCAATGTGGTGGCCATCGGATCTTATGCTGCTGATAATTCTACTCCGGAAGAGGCGGGGCATGTAAGAGTATTTGTCCTGGACAATGGATCTTGGGTCCAGCGGGGAAGTGCCCTGGAAGGGGATGATGTGAACGACAATTTTGGAATTTCTGTGAGCCTCAATGAGGATGGAAGTATCGTATCGGTGGGATCAAGTACCCATGGTAATGGGACGAACAATCTGGGTCTTGCCAGGGTTTTCCAGTGGAGTGGATCCGCATGGAGCCAGATGGGCAGTGATATTGTAGGAGCAACCAACGAAAGGCTTGGCGCTTCGGTGAGCCTGGATTCGGACGGGAATACCTTGCTGGTAAGCGCCATTGGAAATGGCAGTACAGCCGGCTATATGAGGGTA
>Ga0180430_10001699_pt1 | contig 20960 bp, 16 predicted proteins | sample SS_ome_9_FD_132999 | JGI IMG/M metagenome (GOLD analysis project Ga0180430, IMG submission 132999) | Hypersaline lake sediment archaeal communities from the Salton Sea, California, USA - SS_1_S_2 metaG | ecosystem: Environmental > Aquatic > Non-marine Saline and Alkaline > Hypersaline >... | reverse complement strand
GTGATATAAAATACCGCCAACGTTAAAAACAGGCTCACAATGGCCGGTATCGGGCCATTCCAGCGTTTTACGAGCTTGCGGCTCTCCAGATAATTGATCTCGTTGCTCTCCATAGCCATCTCCTTTTTACGATGTTGCAGTTGGCATGACATCACGCAAGTAAGCGGTCTATCCGGTGTCACCCCCTTTCGCCGGCAATTGTTTTACAATCGATTTTTCTTCTGCATCCTGACCGAGATCAGGCATTTGATGGATGTCGAATGTGGCAGGGTCGATACCGTTTCGCATGGCCTCATAGAACAGGTCATCGTCCGGGATGAGATGATCCGCTTGGGAGATATCGGCGGTGTCGCCGGGAAGAGGAGAAAAGACGGCCTTGGCCGCATCCAGGCAATAGTGGGCCGTCATCATGAAAAACTGCTTGCGTGTCAGCATGACCGCCTCCCTTCCAATGAAAACAGCGTGATGGGTGCATGGCCCGACGCTATGCGCCTGTCCTTTCAGGACGTTAGCGCGTATCCGGCACGTCAAAACCGGTGTGCTTCAACAGACAGCGCCCCATATACCCCAAATGGGCCACCACCATCTCGCGGGTCCGGCCGGCATCATGTTGCTTGAGCGCGTTGAGGATTTCCACATGATCCGCAAAGAAACGCTCCTTTTCCTTTTCGTCGAGCTTGCCGATGACCTGACAGGCGAGAGCATGGGCCGGATCGAGTTGCCGCATCATCAGCATAAGGACCCGATTTCCCGTACTTCGGGCCATGATCGCCCGAAAACGGGTGGCTTCAAGCGCGATGACCTCGATACGGCTATCCATGATGGCCTTGCTCAGGGCAACGATACAATTTTCAAGATCTTCGATGTCCACGGGTTGGATCCGATCCGCGGCAAGCGCGGCGACAAGCGGTTCCAATAGGGAGCTGGCCTCCAGCCGACTGTGAATGCTCTCATCCGACGTGCTCTTGCGGATTTCCTGCCATTTTTCAATGGAATCGTCTTTGGATTGGACATAACACCCGCTGCCGCCGCGCAATTCCAGGATTCCCATGGCCTCCAGCTTCTTGATGGCACTGCGCAGCGTATTCCGGCTGGTCCCCAATTGCAGCGAAAGCTTCCGCTCCGACGGTAACCTGGAGCCGATTTGGAAAACATCCGTCTGCACCATTGCCAGAATGCCCCTTGCAATTTGATCTACTTTTGTCATTTAAATCTCCTAAAGCCAAAAATGGCCTTATTGGTATTACCGATTAACAGCACATTTTCTCATAATCAATATAAAAATCATTTTAAATCTTCTCATATACTATATTGATCATAATTGGTAGAACCAATTTGACAAAACGGACCGGATTCCAGCCACCCTATTCGGGGCGGAATTCGTCACGGTCATATGTCACACAGTTGGGAATTTAGCCGGAAAATGCCGAGGATGGCGTTTCAGAAAGATGGGCGCTCATAAAAATATCCTAACCGGAAATGTCACGAACGACCAGCGGCCTTCTTTTTACCGGAGCGCATGGCTTTACGCCAATTTGCCAGACCCTGTAAAAACGCCTTGTAGTGAACCGCATAAGCGTTCGCGTCCCGTGGCGTAAAGACGTTTCGTTTGCGGGAGCAAAATATCAGCACGGTCCGCATAACCTTACGCTCGTAAAACGGCATGGCAAAGTATGAGCGAATGCCATTGGGGATAAAAAGGGCCCAATCAATGGCCTTGATGCTGGCAAAGGTATCGTCGACGATCAGGTAATCGAGCTTGAACCGATCGATATTTTCGGCAATGGTGCCCTCGTAGGAAAAATCCTGCCCCTGCTCCATCGCGGCGAAGGCCTCACCGGCGGTGTAAACCACCACCTTTTTCTTCTTGATGTAGATATCGGAATAGAGAATTGCATCAAAACGGCACCCCGGTCCCTGGTGATCCAGTATCGTCCGCAGGATAAGGGCCATGTCGGACATCCCGCCGATCTGCTTGACGAGGGCGTCGCTGAATTGCTTGTACTGTCGCTCTTCCGGCATGGATGACGGCATCGCATCGGTCAGGGGGGCTTCCGGGCGCCCGTCATTCATGGCAATATTGTGCACGGAAACCCTGAAAAGCCGCATGCCCTTGCAGAAGAGATGCCGCATAACCGCATCCCCGCTGAAGGTGCTTCCCCTTTTCCGTTGAAAAATAAGTCGCCCCTCCCACTTTTTTTCAAATATCAACGCTTCGTAGATCCGGCTGATGTGATTCTCCATGCTGGGATGGTACAAATCGGAAAACACCATGCGGGACAATTCATCGGGCTTGCACAAAAACACGTCCCGGGCGGCCGCATTGCTGGCAATAATAGTTTTGTCCTGCGGTTTGACCAGAACCACCGGATTATCGACCATCTCGATCATCGCCATGAATTCGGCATCTTGTTCGGAAATACTCTGGACGATCTCCGATGTGTCCGTGACATCCAGCATAAATCCCAGATAATAGCGCGGGTTGCGGCGGCAGGCGACGCCGGTCACTTTGATCCAGACAATCTCGTTGTCTTGGGTTTTGATCCGAAAGATGGTTGCCGCTGTCTCACCGTTTTTAACGGACGTCATGAATTGTTCGAGCAGCGCCAGATCTTCGCTCACCACAGTCTGGTCACGAAACTCGATGTTCTGAAGCAGAAGGCCGGATTTCCGGCCAAGCCCACGCACCGAGTGGTTGTTAAGGTATTCAATCCGGTTGCCGACAATATCGATCCGCCACAGCAGGGCCGGAAACGACTCGATAAAATCGAAAAGTTCCTCTTTGCTCATATGGCCGCTTGAAATCGCTTCCAGTTGGTGTTCCATGCGACGCCCTTCGTCCCGGGACCACTCGGGGTATGAAAACACCCATTGGCATCCCTGATTTTGATTAACACCATGGCTATATCGACAAACGCGCCAAACCGTGTCTTGAACTCGCTAAAGATCGTCTATACCAGAAAAAATGGATCGACTGAATAGGGGGTTCGCACGAGGTCACGCTACTCCTATAAATTGCATATGGATTGCGAACAATATTCTTGACAGGAATATTTGGCTCCGATAATGTCCGCAATAAATCGCTTTCTTATTCCTGAATACAATTCGGATTAAACTGTTTTGGAAGTTTTGGGTTGCGGCCTGCCTTCACCCCACGCTCAGTTGCCGAACTGCATTGATACAACCGCCCACCCGGGCCTGTAGCCGGATGAGAGACCATGCCGCTGCTTGAAATCGATCATCTACAAACGCATTTCCGCTCACCGCAAGGCACGGTAAAGGCGGTGGATGATGTGAGCCTGTCCCTGGACAGCGGCGAAGTTCTTGGCATCGTGGGGGAATCGGGCTGCGGCAAGAGCGTGCTCGCCCTGTCCATTTTACGGCTGCTGCCCATCCCGCCGGCCCATTTTGCCGGCGGCCAGATTTTGTTCGAGGGTGCCGATCTGCTCCAAAAATCGGATGAGGAGATCCGCAGTATTCGGGGCAACCGGATCAGCATGATCTTCCAGGAGCCCATGACCGCCCTCAATCCCGTATTTACCATCGGCAACCAGTTGGCTGAAGTCTACCGCGCGCACCGGTCTTTGAGCCAAAACGACGCCTTGGAAAAATCCATCGGAATGCTGGAAAAAGTCGGCGTGCCGGCACCTCGTCGCCGGATCAAAGAATACCCCTACCAGCTCTCCGGGGGCATGCGGCAACGAATTATGATCGCCATGGCCCTGGCCTGCCGGCCCGCCCTGCTCATCGCCGACGAGCCCACCACCGCCCTGGATGTAACCATTCAGGCCCAGATTCTCGATCTCATGAACCAACTGCGGGAGGATTTCCAAACGGCCATCATCATGATCTCCCATGATCTCGGTGTGATCGCCGAAACCGCGGACCGGGTGGCGGTAATGTACACCGGCCGAATCATGGAGGCAGCCACTACCCTTGATCTTTTCGAAACACCCCGACACCCCTACACCCGGGGCCTGATGCAGTCAATTCCCTCCGTGATCCCCGGGAACGAACGGGGCGAGCTGTACGAAATCACCGGGGTCGTGCCGAGCCTGCTCAATCTGCCGAAAGGCTGTCCTTTCAATCCACGCTGCCCCATGGCAGAAGCGGTTTGTCAGGAGGAGGAACCGGTCTTGAGGGAAGTGTCGCCAGGGCATCACGTCGCGTGCTGGATGGCCGATCATGTCTGACTTCCTGGATGTCTACCAACTGGTCAAGCATTTCCCGGTGCGACGAGGCCTGCTGAACAGCCGCCGGGAGGTGGTCCACGCCGTGGACGGCATCTCGCTCAGCCTGGAGGCGGAGGAAACCCTGGGATTGGTCGGCGAGTCAGGATGCGGAAAATCCACCGCGGGACGTGCCATCCTCCGGCTTATCAAGCCCACGGCGGGACAGGTTTGGTTTCTGGGCCAAAACGTCCTGAACCTGGGGCCAAAGGCGGAACGGGAAATCCGCCGTGAGATGCAGATGATCTTTCAGGATCCTTTCGGATCCCTCAACCCTCGGTTGACGGTGGAGCGCATTGTGGAAGAACCGCTTTTGACCCATCGCGTCGGTAATACCCTCGAGCGGCGCGAACGGGTCATGGAAGCCCTGCGGACTGTCGGCCTGCTGACCGAACACATGAAACGCTTCCCCCACGAATTCTCGGGCGGGCAGCGCCAGCGCATCATGATCGCCCGTGCCCTGATCCTGCAACCCCGGCTTATCATTGCCGACGAACCGGTGTCCGCCCTGGATGTTTCAGTCCAGGCCCAAATTCTCAACCTGCTGGTCCGGCTCCAGCGGCAGTTCCGATTCTCCTACATCATTATTTCGCACGATCTGGGGGTCATCCGTCATGTCAGCCACCGGGTGGCGGTAATGTATCTCGGCGAAATCGTGGAAACGGCGCCGGTGGAGACCCTTTTTGAAGAACCGAAGCATCCTTACACCGTGGCGTTGCTCTCGGCCGTGCCCATGCCCGACCCAAAGCGCAAACGCCACCGGGTTTTGTTGACCGGCGATGTGCCGTCACCCCTGCACCCGCCTGAGGGATGCCGGTTTCATCCCCGGTGCCCGGAACGCATGGCGATCTGCAGTCGGGAGGCACCGATCACCCGAGAGACCAGCCCGGGGCATCGTGTGGCCTGCCATCTGCATGCGGACGGGACGGTCTGGACACCGGCGGCCCCGCATACCATCCACCGTCCGGGTCGTGTCGTTTGAACGGTGTCACGGCCCGGACGATTGGGAGAATACCCACTAACAACCCATAAGCGAAGGAGGTTACATCATGAAACGATGGTCACTGATCAGCCTGTTGATGGTGCTCGGTCTTGCGCTGGGGGCCTATCCGGCCGCCGCCGCAGACGCCGACACCCTGGTCGTGGTACAGGAGGCCGAGCCCGTGGGGCTGGACCTGATGCAAAGCTCCATCCAGACCACCATGAGCGTCTGCTATAACATCCACGACACGCTGTTTCTCCCCCAGGAAGATGCCACCGTCCTGCCGGCCCTGGCCGAGAAGTGGGAGAAGGTCGACGATCTCACCTGGAAAATCATGCTGCGCAAGGACGCCGTCTTTCACAATGGCGAGCCGGTCAATGCCGCGGCCGTCAAGTTCTCCTATGACCGTGTCAATCAGAAAAAAGAAGGATTCCAATCCCCCCACAAGGGCAAGCTTTCGGCCTTCACCGAGCTGACCGTGGTGGACGACTATGCTTTTACGATCAAAACCGCTGAGCCCTATGCGCCCGGCCTTTACATGCTGGGCTACTACCTGCCCATCGTGCCCCCCAAGTACATCCAGGAAGTAGGCGACGAAAAGTACAATACCGACCCCGTGGGCAGCGGCCCTTACAAGCTGAGCAAATGGGTGCGGGGGGAAGAAATCGTGCTGGAGCGCTTTGACAAGTACTACGGATCCCAACCGGCCTATAAGACGGTCGTGTTCAAGGCCAACCCCGAAGAGGCCTCCCGGGTGGCCGCGCTAGTGACCGGCGAAGCCCAGGTGGCCAGCGGCATCCCCGTGCACCAGCGCAAGAGAATCCTCGAATCGGGCAAGGCCTATCTCACCAACCAGATGGGGGTTATGCCCTACCTGGGCATCAACACCTACGAGGCCCCTTTCGACGACGTGCGGGTCCGCCAGGCCCTCAACCATGCCATCGACAAGGCCCTCATCGGCAAAGCCCTTTTCGACGACAAGGCGATCCTCTGCAACGGCCCAATCAGCCCTCGCACTTTCGGGGCGAGCCCCAAGCTGAAACCATACGCCTACGATCCCGACAAGGCCAAGGCGCTTCTGAAGGCGGCCGGCCACGCCGACGGCCTCGATGTGCGGTTGGCCTACCCGACCTACATGGCCCAGATCCAGGAGCAGGCCGAAGCCATCGCCGCCAACATGGGCAAAGCCGGCTTCCGCGTGACCCTGGAGCCCTATGAACGCGCCGTCATGTGGGAACGCTACAAGGGCAAGCAGCACCAACTCTATATCTACTGGTGGGATGACGCCCCTGAGCCCGATCGCTACGTGTACTCCCTGTTCCACTCCAAGAGCCGGGACTACTATTACAAAAACGAGGCTGTGGACGCCCTGCTCGACAAGGGACGCACAATCATGGACCGCGCCGAGCGGGCCAAGGTCTACGCCCAGATCGACGAGATGCTTTACGAAGACGCGCCCTGGGCCTTTCTGTACATCGTGCCCGAGGTGTTCGCCGTAGCCAATGATGTCGACTACCAGGGACGCCGCGACGGTTTCCTGAACATGCGCTATGCCAAACCGAAGAAATAGAAGCGCTCTCAAAAAGGTCTTTGGCTCTCATATCGGCGATAGGCGCTTGTTTTGCGTCCTCGGGATACCGATGGTTTCCTGCGGCGCAAAATGAGCGCCCGCCCTGATCCGAGACAAAAATTCCAATCTTGAGGTGACGCCTCATTTTGCTCAACCCACAGCGGGGCCGCCCCGGCGGCTCCGCGGAGGGACTATGCTGCCCTATCTGCTGAAAAGACTCTGGCACACCGTATTTGTCATAATCGGCATTTCACTGATCAGCTTTTTCTTCATTCACCTGTCCGGCGACCCGGTGATGCTCATGCTGCCGGCCGATGCCTCCCATCAGGAGATCGAATCGTTGCGGGAGCAGTTGGGCTTCAACGATCCACTTTACGAACAGTACATTCGCTTCGTCGCCAAGGCCGTCCGGGGCGACTTCGGCAAGTCCCTTTATTACAAAATCCCCGCGATGCAGTTGATCGTCGAGCGGCTGCCGGCCAGCCTCGAACTGGCGATGGCGGCCATGCTGATCGCCCTCGTTGTGGCGGTGCCCATCGGTATCGTCTCGGCAGTCCGCCGCGGTTCTCTGATCGACATGGGCAGCATGCTGGGAGCCCTCTTCGGACTGTCCATGCCCCATTTCTGGCTGGGAATTATGCTGATCCTGCTGTTTTCGGTGGAACTCGGCTGGCTGCCCACCTCGGGCCGCGGCACCCTCGCGCACCTTGTTATGCCGTCGGTGGCATTGGGGCTCAGCCTCATGGCCATGTTCGCGCGCCTGACCCGATCGGTCATGCTGGAGGTGCTGAGCCTTGACTACATCCGCACGGCCCGTTCCAAGGGACTCAAGGAACGGTTGGTCATCGGCAAGCACGCCCTCAAAAATGCGCTGATCCCCATCGTGACCGTGGCGGGCATGCAGTTCGGCTTTCTACTGGGCGGCACGGTAATCATTGAAACCGTCTTTGCATGGCCGGGGGTTGGGCGACTGGTGGTCCAGGCCATTTTCAACCGCGACTACCCCCTGGTTCAATCCATTGTCCTGGTGCTGGCCGTAATTTTTGTGGCCGTCAATTTCCTGGTAGACATGCTCTACATGTATCTGGACCCCCAGATCAGTTACTTCGAGGACAAATGACCATTTCAGCCATCCGAAACTTTCGGCTGTTCGACAACATCGAACCGCGGCTGCGCTATGCCGGCGAAACCCTACGGGAAGTGGCCCGCCGGCCCAGCGCCCTGATTGGCGGTATCATGCTCGTGGTGGTGCTCCTGATCAGCCTGGGGTTTCCCCTGCTCTACCCCACCGACCCCCTGGAGCAAGATCTTCTGGCCCGGTTCACGCCGCCCGCCTGGCAGGAAGGCGGTAATTGGACCTACCCCCTGGGTACCGACAACCTGGGGCGGGACGTCTTGGCGCGTCTCCTGCACGGCAGCCGGGTGTCGCTACTGGTGGGCTTCTCGGCCGTACTGGTGGCGGCCCTGGCGGGCATCGTCCTGGGGCTGGTGTCAGGCTATTACGGCGGTCGGATCGACAGTGTCATCATGCGTATCGCCGATATTTTCATGGCCTACCCGTTCATGCTTCTGACGATTTCGGTGATCGCCGTACTGGGCACGTCGATCTTCAATCTTATTCTCGTACTGGGGCTCTCCGACTGGGTGACCTACGCCCGGACCATCCGGGGCAGTGTGCTCTCCCTCAAGGGGAAAGAATTCGTGGAGGCTTCGCGGGCCATCGGCACCCCCCACCGGGTAATCATCTTCCGCCATATCCTGCCCAATGTGATCTCTCCGCTGCTGGTGCTGGGCACCCTGCGGGTGGCCAACATCATTATATGGGAGAGCGGCCTGTCCTTCCTCGGGATGGGCGTTCCGCCCCCGATGCCCACCTGGGGACGCATGCTGGCCGAGGGACGCATCTATATCACGGACGCCTGGTGGCTGGTAACCCTTCCGGGGATCGCCATCATGATCACGATTTTGTCCATCAACCTCTTGGGCGATGGGCTGCGGGACGCCCTCGATCCGCGTCTTCGCAATATTTGAATCGATCGGCCGACGACGGTAATTCGATGCGGCCAGGAGGAGAAACGCACTGATGAAAGTACTGGTACTGGGTCTTGGACTCCAGGGCAAGGCGGTCGTAGAGGACTTAGAAAAATGTGAAACCGTCCGCGAAATCGTAGTAGCGGATGTGGATGAAGTGGCCGTCAGCGCCCACCTGTCACACAGGGGCTACACCAAATCCCGGGCCGTCCGCCTGGACGCCACCCGGGAAGCGGAGCTCGTCGGCCTGATCCGCACCGTAACCCCCCGGGTGACCATCTGCATGCTGCCGGCCGATTTTAATCACCCCATCGCCAAGGCGGCCCTAGCCGCCGGCTGCCACTTCGTGAGCAGCAGCTACGCCGGGCGCGTGGCCGAGTTACACGCCGAGGCCCGGGAAAAAGGGGTCGTGATCCTGCCTGAAATGGGCATGGACCCGGGGATCGACTTGGTACTGGCCCGCCTCGCGGTGGGTGAACTCGACGAGGTCCACGGCCTTTATTCATACGGGGCCGGACTGCCCGAGCCGGCCTGCGCAGACCAAAACCCCCTGCGCTACAAAATCACCTGGACTTTCGACGGCGTCCTCAAGGCTTATAAGCGCCCCGCCCGAATGCTCAAGGAGGGCCGTGAGATTGCGATCCCCGGCGAGGCGATCTTCCAGGAGGCGCACGGCCACACGGTGGACGTTCCCGGCCTGGGGTCGCTGGAAGCCTACCCGAATGGCGATGCGATTCACTATATCGACATTTTCGACCTGGGCGCCCACGTCCGCGACATGGGTCGCTTTGCCCTGCGCTACCCCGGTCACCGAAAATTCTGGTCGGTGATGGCCCAGCTGGGTTTTCTCGACGACGCCCCCGTGGACGTCGACGGCCACCCGGTCTCCCCCCGGCGCTTCCTGGTGAACCACCTGGCGCCCAAACTCCAGTTTGCCGACGACCAGCGGGACATGGTGGTGCTGCGGATCTGCGCCTGGGGGCACAAGGACGGCAAAGAGCGCCGGGTCACCTACAATCTCATCGATTACCGGGATCTGGAAACGGGTCTCTTCGCCATGAACCGCACGGTGGGCTACACGGCCAGCATCGGTGCGCAAATGATATTGGACGGACGGATCAAGCGACCCGGCGTTCTCTCTCCGACCCGGGACGTTCCGCCTTGGGAATTGCTTAATGCCCTCAAGGCCCGCGGCATGAAACTCGACCACCGGATCGAGGAACACGAGACGGTCTGACACCATGACACCCCAGCCATTCGAATCCGACGATCTGGAGCGCGAAATTCAAGGGCGGGTGGGCCGACGGGTGCGCGAACTGCGCCTGGCCGCCGGCCTTACAGCCGTGGAACTGGCCGCGCGGTCGGGCCTCTCCCAGGGGCAACTCTCCAAGATCGAAAACGGCAAGGCGACCCTGTCCAGCAAGGCGCTGGTTGGTTTGTGCCGGGTGTTCGACCGGCCGATGGGATATCTTTTTCAAAGCCGGGTCGAGATGCCCCGGGTGCTGGGCACTCTGACCACCGTGGAAGGCCCCGAGAATGAGGCTATCAAGGCTTTCGCCCACGACGTCCGTCATCGGACCGGCGCGCGCCTCTCACTCATCCCCCTGAGACCGGCGCAGCTAGGCAACGCACCTTCCCAGGTCGAGGCCCTGCGTGAGGGTCTGATCGACCTGTTCATCGAGGAACCCTTTTACTACGCGACCTTTGTACCGGGTTTCAGCCTCTTCTCCCTGCCCTACGCCTTCCAAGACGAAAACCACCGCCAAGCCTTCCTGGCCGGCGATTATTTCCATCAGGCACTCTGTAACCCCTTGCGCCAGGCGGGCATTCGCTTTTTGAATCCTCGCTGGAACTGGTTCCGGGGCCTGGAGTGGGTGCTTGCAGCCGACCGGCCCATCACCGCGCCCAAGGATATGCAGGGGCTTAGGGTCCGTACTCCGGAATCGGACATCGTCCAGCAATTCTGGCGGCTGCTGGGCGCTCATCCGGTGGCCATACCCTGGAAGGAGGTCGCCGCAGCCCTGCGTGACCGCGCCGTGGACGTGGTCCCCACCCATAAGACGCACCTCTTTCCTCTGGGGTTCTGCCGCCATGCCCGGTTCGTCACTTGTTTGAATGATCTGCCGCCCGTGTTGGCGCTCGGAATCAACGAGAACCGCTATCAGGCCCTGTCGCCCGCCGTCCAGACGGGGCTCCGGGAAGCCTGTGAAGCAGCCGGTGATGTCTTCAGCCGCAGCATTCGTGAAGCGGAAGCAGAAAACGAAAAACATAATATCCGGCAGTTCAAGGCGGTTTACCTGACCGTGGACATCGTCTTGTGGCAGTCGGCGGTTGAACATGTCCGCTCACAGCTGATCGTCGGGGGGTTGCTGGACGCCGCCACCTGGTCGGCCGTTGTCGAGGCGGGCCGTGCGCGAAAGGAAGGCTTGGCGTCATGAGCCATACGACCGAGCAACTGGCTGAATTCGTTTTGGCGGCAGACAGCCACCGCCTCGCATCGACGGTGTCCGAAGCCGCCAAGGATGCCCTGATCGATCTCCTGGCCAGTGCGGTTGCGGGCTGGGCTGCACCGGCGGCCCGCTGCGCCCGCCGGACAGCGAGCGCACTGTTTGCCGCGGGCCCCTCGCGGATATGGTTTAGCGATTGCCTACGTCAGCCGGCGGCCGCGGCCCTGGCCAACAGCGCAGCCGCCAGCGCCCTCGATTTGGACGACGGCCACCGGGGGGCCGGGGGGCATCCCGGGGCCGCGATATGGCCCAGTGTCTTGGCGATGGGGCAGGCGCTGGCGGCCGACGGAAGGTCCGTCATCGCCGCGGCGGCCCTCGGATATGAAGTGGCGGTGCGGATTGCGGCAGCGCGGGATTTCAGCCGACTGGACACGCTGTCCACTGGCCGATGGAGCGCTTTCGGGGCGGCGGCTGTGGCCGGTCGGCTCCAGGGTGTTTCGCGTCGGGTCTTGACCCAGGCAATGGCCATCGCCGGGGTGCTTTCACCGGGGCTATCGGCGGCGGGCTACAGTTCGATCATGGGCAACCAGGTCAAGGAAGGCATTCCCTGGTCGGTTCTCACGGGCCTGACCGCCCTGGATCTGGCTGCGTCAGGAATGACCGGCCCCATAGACATCCTGGATCATCCCGACTATTTCGACGCCCGGGCGATTACCATGGGTATAGGGGAAGACTGGGCCCTGTCCAACGTTTATTTCAAGCCCTACGCCTGCTGCCGGTGGATTCACGCCGCCTTGGACGGACTGCTGGCGCTGATGACCGGTGCAGGGATCGAAGCCAAGAGCATCCGCCGTATCGGGGTTCATACCTTCGAACGCGCGCTACGCCTCAACAATTACCCCGATCCACCCACCATCGAAGCGGCCCAGTACAGCGTACCGTTCTGTCTGGCCCTGGGCGCCTCGAGCGGAAAAGAGGCTTTACTGCCGCTCGATCCCGCGTGCCTTTCCGATCCTGAGGTGGTCGCCCTGGCCCGAAACGTCCAGCTGCACGTGGATCCGGATATGGATCGGCGATTTCCAGCCGAAGCCGGCGCCCGGGTGGTCATCGAAACGACGTCGGGACAACTCGAACGAGCGGTTCGGTTCCCCCTTGGCGATCCAGCCAACCCCCTGGGAAGACCGCAACTGGTGAATAAATTTCAACGACTGGCAAACGGTGTGATCGACGTTGCCGGTCAGGATCAACTGATAGCCGCCGTCACGACCCTTGAAAACCAGACAGCCGAAACCTTTGACGTGCTGCTCGGGCAATCAAAGGCAGCACCGCACGAAATCGAAAAGGAACATACAACATGAAGATCGGCATACGTGCAGAAGATAAAAGTCGTTGGGAGCGGCGGGTGCCCCTTGTCCCGGACGACATCCGGAAACTCGTGCAAGGGGGCCTTCAGGTCGTGGTGGAATCCAGTCCGCAGCGGGCCATCACCGATGCGGAATTCAGGGCGGCAGGCATCGAAGTGTCCACTTCCCTCGCCGACTGCCCCATCGTGGTAGGGATCAAGGAAATTCCCCCCGAACGCTTTGAGCACAACAAAGTGTATCTGTTTTTCGCCCACGTCATCAAGGGCCAGCCCTACAACATGCCCATGCTGCGCCGCATGATGACGCAAAAAGCCACCTTGATCGACTACGAGCGGATCGTAGACGCCCAGGATCGACGGTTAATTTTTTTCGGTCGCCAGGCCGGTCTGGCCGGCATGGTCAACAGCTTCTGGGCCCTGGGACAGCGGCTGGCCTGGGAAGGGCTCGAAACGCCTTTCGCCCGCCTCCGCCAGGCGCGGACCTATCCCGACCTGGCGACGATCAAAACCGATCTGTCCGCCATCGCCGAAGACATCAAGCGCGGCAGGATGCCTGCGGCACTGCCCCCCCTGGCTTGCGGCTTCACCGGCTACGGGAATGTCTCTCAGGGAGCCCAGGAGATCTTCGACCTCCTGCCCCACGAAGAGATCGCACCGGAAAGATTGGCAAATCTTCCGCCCCACGTTTCCGATCGGATTTTCAAGGTCGTCTTCCGGGAGGAGGATTGCGTCACACCGCTGGCACCCGGGGCCACCTTCGACCTGGCGGATTACTTCGCCCGGGGGAACCAGGCCTATCGGGGAATTTTCGAGGTCTACGCGGAGCGGCTGACGCTGTTGGTGAACTGCATTTACTGGGACAAGCGCTTCCCGCGCCTGCTCACCCTGGAGGCTTGTCGGCGAATGTGGGCGGGGGAAAATAAACCGAAACTGAAAGTCATCGGGGACATCAGCTGCGATCCGAACGGATCCATCGAATGCACCCTGAAGCCCACCGACCCCGGTAACCCGATGTATGTCTATGAGCCCGCAACCGGCCGTGTCGTGGACGGTGTCGCCGGCCAAGGGCCGGTGGTGATGGCCGTGGAAATTTTGCCGGCGGAAATTCCCCGGGAATCATCGATCCATTTCAGCGGCGTGCTGAAAGGCTACATGAAGGCGCTTGCTTCGGCGGATTTCAACACGCCCTTTGACGCCTTGCAACTGCCCGACGAAATCAAGCGGGCGATCATCCTCCACCAAGGGGTGCTTACACCCGACTACCACTATCTGCAACCCCATGTGGACGGGCAAACCTGACACCACCCTAACCCAATGGAGGCCTGTGCTGGAAACCCGGCGATGTTGCGCCTGCGGATTCGACCGGTGAGGAATGGCCCAGGCCGAAACATCTGGACGGGTGCCCGACCAACGTCACCCCAGACCGGGATAATGGCCGATGCCGTCCAGATGCCCGGCATCGCCCCAGGTCTGAATGACCCAGCGGGGGGTGCCGTAGAAAATACCATGGACAAAGACGCTCAGGCTGGCATTGGTGGTGACGTAGCAGCGCGGCCGGGTCAGCGGCAGATGGGCCACATAGCGAAAGAGACTGTCCAGCACACCGCCGTGGACCACGATGGCAATCGTGTTCCCGGCCTTTGCCGTCATTACCTCTTCCAGCCAGGCGACATTGCGTTCGTAATGCATGCGGTGGCTTTCCCCGCCCGGAATCACATAGTCCGGATCATCAGCATTGAATTGCGCCAGCACCCCGGCGTAGGCCGCCTTTATTTCCGGGAGGCTCAGCCCCTCCAGCACCCCGTAATGGCGCTCCCGCAGGCGATGGTCCGTTGTTACCGTGTGTCCGATATAGCCCGCGATGATGGCGGCCGTCTCCCGGGCACGCTCCAGATCGCTGCTAACGAGTTTGTCGATGGCCATGCCCTGCAAGCGGCGCCCCAGGGCATCCACCTGCCGTCTTCCTTTGGTCGTCAGGGGGCTGTCCTCGTGCCCCTGGAAGCGTTCCTCGACATTCCAGACGGTTTCGCCGTGGCGAATCGCCAGGAGGGTGGTTAGCGGTAGATTGGACATGGTCATTCTTCCTCAAAAATGATGGCGGCCGATTTTATGGCCCTCGCCAATTTGGCCTGCACGGGGTCGGCCGTAGGCCGAACCGGCGGCTAAAACAGCTTCAGTTGTGCGGGACCGGCCGGAGGGCGTTTCACGGGTGCCGTTTGGGCAGGACGCTCCGGCGCTTCGCGGGGCAGCAGGGTCTCCCAATCTTTGCAGAAAGCGTCCTGGGGGACGGCATCATAATCCACAACGACTTCGGAACGCGAAGACCGTTTCAGCCTGATCAGCGGATTAAAAATCAATTCCTTTTCCTGGGCGGTGACGACCGGAAACCCATAGACGGTGTTGCGGTGTTTGATGGGCGCTTTGGCCGCCATTCGTTCTTCCACAAACGCAAGATGCCGGGCGAGGCGTCCTTCGATATAGTGGTTCAGCCTGTCGCACAAGCTTGGCGTGCAGGCATCCAGATGGCTTTCCATATCGGCGTCGATTTCAAGACCGATGCTGTTGCGCGCGGCGGCCATGGCCGCCACGCTGGTAGTACCCGTTCCCCAAAAGGGATCGAGCACCAGATCGCCCCGGACCGAATACATGATCACCAGCCGATAGGCCACTTTTAAAGGAAACGCGGCACTGCGCTTGCGAAATTCACTGTTGGCGAGTGCCTGGGAGGTGCCTTTAATATCCGTCCAGATATCGGAGAAGAAACGGTTGCGCTCTTCCCAGAACATGGCGCTGGCCCGCCGGTTTTGTTTTTCACCGTCGGTTTGGAAAACCCGTTTGGGGCCTTTGCGGGCGATCAGGATGTATTCGTGCTCCAAGGTAACATAGGCACCGGCCGGCAGCACGCCCGATCCCATGAATTTGTTGGGCGCATTGGTCTGTTTACGCCATAGAATATCGGGCAGGAGGGTAAAACCGGCCTGGGACAGATGCTGCAAAATTCTGGCATGATTGGGATACAGCGCAAATTCACCGTCAATACTGCGGGTGGCATCGCCGATATTGATGCAGGCAAAGCCGCCCGGCTTCAGCACACGCAAACACTCGTCCCAAACCCGGTCCAGCAGACCATGCATGAATTCATGGGCTTCCTTGGGGCGTCCCCTCGCCAGCGCATCTGCGATGCGCGGGTCTTGCTGACAAAACGCCGTGTCCCACATCTGGATCATGGGATAGGGGGGCGACGTGACGACGAGATCGACGCTGGCCGACGGCAGCATCTGCATCCGCCGGGCATCGCAAAAATAAACGTTGTGTCTGGTTTTCAGCATGGGACCTGCCGGTCAGGCGGCTTAAAAACGATTGCGCTTGCCAATACGGCGTTAAAATCCTCTGCCGCAGGTCCATTATAACAGAAAAAGCGGGTTGGCTAAACGGCCTTCCCGCTTTAGGGGTATCTCACTGTTTTGGGTGCGAACAAACCGGGAAGAATCCGCTTACCTCGATAGTCACCGATACCGTCTCTTCGCCCTCGATCGACGACAAGCTGCTGGGCCCGATTGGCAACCGATCAGGTCTTTTCCTCCAGCTGAAAGGTTTCGTCAAACGTCGTCAGCAGTTGCAGGGCCTGCTCGCTGATCTTAAGGCAGGCGTTGTTGATGCCGTAAAACAGGATGCTCAAGCGGGTTTTGGATTCCCCGGAACGGATGCGGGCAATCTGGTTGGCGTCGTATTCTTCCAGCAGGCCTTTGAGCTTGACGTAATGCGCCGCCACTTCCCGGTATTTGAAGGGTTCGTGGCTGAGCAATATGCGCGCCGTATCGTCCAGCAGCGCTTCCACACATTTGCGGATTTTCTGCAGTTCTTTTTTCTGGGCCGGCAGCAGGCCGGCATGCTGGTTAGACGTATGCACGTGGCAGCGCAGGATCATGTCCCGCACACTTTCGGCGATCTCCTGCAGGGCCGAAATGACATAGCTGTATTTCCCGGCGGTTTCGACATCGTCATGCTGCAGGAGCCGCAGTGTTTTAAAGATATTGGCCACAATGACGTTCGACGAGGCCTGGATTTTACTGGTTTCGCGCCGCAGTTTTTTCAGCGGCTTGCGGTCCTGGGTCAGAATGCCCTCGAAGCAGATGTCGAGCTTGTCACGCACCACCGACAGCAGGCGGCCGCTGTGTTCGAAACAGGTCTGAATGGCAAAATCCGCATCGGTCACGCGTTTGAGATCCAGCACTTCCAGGTCTTGGGCCGCCTTTTCGCGACGGCGGTGAATTTTGAAATTGCGGTAAATGAGCAGACCTACGATCACCAGCAGCAGAAAAATGGCCCCGCCCCCGAGATAGGCAATGGCAAACGCAAAGGTCAGGGCCACCGTAAAGGCCATGAAGGCCGTGAAAAACCAGCCCCCGATCACCGTCAGGACCCCGGTTACCCGAAAAACCGCGCTTTCCAGGCCCCAGGCCTGGTCAGCCAGGGAGGTTCCCATGGCCACCATGAATGTCACATAGGTCGTGGACAGGGGCAGCTTCATGCTGGTGGCCCAGGAAACCAGGGCGCTGGCCACCATCAGGTTGACACTGGCCCGCAGGAGATCGAATTCCGGGATGGTCCCGTCGTATCCGGGCGGCGGGCGATAGCCGCTGGTATCCAGCCGGCGGCGGATGACCCGCCGGAGCGACTCCGGGAACACCTGGCGACCGGCCTCGAAGATACCCGTCACCATCCGGACGATGATCCGCGAGAGCTGGGAAGAGTCGAAACGCTCGAGCCCTTCGTCCTGACGCCCCAGGTTGAGCTCGGTCTTGGTCACGGTGCGCGCCTTGCGGGACAGCCACAAGGTGGCCACCATGATCGCACCGGCCGCCAGCAGGAAAAAGGTGTTGGTGTGCACCGACTTCTGCAGCCCTTCCATGGTCATGGTCAGGGGGTCGGCGCCTGTCTGGGCCAGGGTGAAGGCATGGAAACTGGCCAGGGGGACCCCGATAAAATTCACCAGGTCGTTGGCCGCAAACGCCATGGCCAGGGCAAAGGTGCCCGCCAGAACGATGGGTTTGAGAATGTTGATGCGGGTCGTCAGCATGAGGAGTTGGAACAGCACGGTGAACCCGGCCAGGCCGCCTCCGATGATGGTCCAGGTGTGCGTCTTGATCCAGGCCACCATGGGCGGTGTCAGAAACGACGCGCCTTTGGACCCCTTGATCAGGATAAAATAGGTGATCATGGACAACGCCAGGCCGCCCCACAGCGCACCATAGCGCCGCAACCGTTTCTCGTAGTTGAAAGTAAACACCAGACGCGTGGCAAACTGGGCCAGGGCGCCACAGACAAATGCAATGGCAACGGACAGCAGGATCCCCGAGATGATGGCCAGGGCCTTGCCCGTGTTGATGTATTCCGCCAGGGTCAGGGCACTCTGGTCGCTGTGGAATATCTTGACCAGCGATACGGCAATGGCGGCCCCCAGCAGTTCGAAAACGATCGACACCGTGGTGGAGGTCGGCAGGCCGAAGGTGTTGAACAGGTCGAGCAGGAGAATATCAGTAATCATGACGGCCAGAAAAATGGTGATCAATTCCGGCATCACGAAGAAACGGGGGTGGAATATGCCCTTGCGGGCCACTTCCATCATGCCGCTGGAAAAGGTCACGCCGGCCAGAATGCCCAGACTGGCCACGATCATGATAATGTGCCGGGGCGCCACCCGGGAGCCCACGGATGAATTCAGAAAATTGACGGCGTCGTTGCTGACGCCCACCATCAGATCCGCAATCGCGATGGCGAACAGCAGCGCCACGGCAAAGCCATATAGTTCCATGCATGCCTCGGTTTATGGGTACTCACGATGACGCAACCCCTTGCCGGGCGGCGCGCCGGGTAAAGAAAGGGCGGGCCATTCGACCCACCCTGTCATCGACGGACTATTATGTTAGCGAATTGTTAGCATAGTGTTAGGAACAAAACAATTGATAAGCAAAAGGATGTTTTTCGGGCGGTTTCCGGTGCGAGAGCGCTTTCTTTGACCGGAATGGGGTGGCCCCGACGTTACCGGAAGGAATGGGTGGCAGGACGACGACCGCCGCGCCATACGACGGGGCGATCGATTCGATCAAGGCCGCGGCGACCCGAAAAAAGCGGCTTGCGATCAGGCGGCCTGCTCCAACAGCGCCACATCCTCGGCCGTCATCACCCGGTCGATGTCCAGCAGGATCTTGACCCCTTCATCCATGTTGGCCATGCCCAGGATGTATTCCGTATCCACCTTGGCCCCAAAGGACGGCGTGGCTTCGATGGCGTCCTCGCGAATCTGGAGCACTTCGGACACGGCATCCACCACGACCCCCACCTGGACCGTGGAGGCTTCGCCCTGCACTTCGACCACGATGATGCAGGTCCGATCGGTATAGGCGATCTCGGTCATACCGAACTTGAGCCGTAGGTCGGTGACGGGAATCACCTGCCCGCGCAGGTTGATCACCCCCTTGACGCAGGCCGGAGTCCGCGGAACGGCCGTGATCGGCATCATCCCGATGATCTCCTTGATCTGTAAAAGGGCAATGCCGTAATCTTCGTCCGCCAGTTGAAATGTCAGATACTTGCCGGATTTGGTTTCCGCCTGCATGGGGTTCCTCCGCTGATGTATTGATGCGTGCTACCAGCCAGCGTCCCGATCCGTTCGGCCGAACAACCACCAGAACGCTTATTAGGCCGACAGGCCGCCGTTGAAGCACCACCCCGTGGCCGGGTCAATGTTATATATCGGATGCGAACTGGAAAACTTTAGCGGAATCGCAGGGGATATCGCGAGCGGCGGAATGACGCTTCGGCGAACGGTCGACAATGACGTGACAAGGCCCGCGGCGCATAACGCCGCAGGCCTTTAAGGGGTCCCAATGTGCGGTTGCGGATCTATTTTTCGGGTTTCAAGAGCGGAAACAGCACCACATCGCGCAGGTGTTCGGTATCGGTCAGGAGGGCTACGAAGCGGTCGATGCCCATGCCCCAGCCGGACATGGGCGGCATGCCGTATTCCATGCAGGTGACGAACTCCTCGTCCGTCTCCATGGCCTCCATATCGCCCAGTTCCCGGGCTTCCAGCTGGGACCGGAAGCGTTCCATCTGGTCGATGGGATCGATCAGCTCGGAATAGGCATTGACCACTTCCCACCCGTTGATCACCAGCTGGAACCGGTCCACGATGGCCGGGTTGTCGTCGTTTTTGCGCGCCAGCGGCGAAATATCGAGGGGATGTTCGGTCAGAAAGGTGGGGTTGATCAACTTGGGCCGCGACACCTTCTTATAGAGCAGATCCACCAGGGTGCCGTAGCCGATGCTCTTGTCCTTGATATCGCGATCGACGGTGATACCGTTCGCTTCGATGGCCGCTACGAGCGACGCTTTGTCATCGGCCGCCGCCAGGTCGATGCCGCAGTCCTGCAGAATCAGTTCCCTGAAAGACTTCTTCTCCCAGGGACCGTCCAGATCGATGGCCGTGCCCTGGTAGGTGAACTGCAGCCCACCGATGGTCTCCTGGACGGCCGCTTTGATCAGGCTTTCGGTAAACGCCATGTTGTCCAGATAATTCCAGTAGGCGGCATAGTACTCCAGCATGGTGAAGTCGGGCAGGTGGGACGGGTCGATCCCCTCGTTGCGGAAACAGCGGGCAAATTCGTAAACACGATTATAGCCCCCGGCGATGGCCCGTTTCAGGTAGGTTTCCGGCGCGATCCGCAGGTAGACGTCGATGTCCAGGGCATTGTTGTGGGTCAAAAACGGCTTGGCCAGGGCGCCGCTGGCTTTGTTGATCAAAACGGGCGTATCGATCTCGATGAACTTGTGGCGGTTGAGATAATCACGGATGGTGTTGATAAATTCGGTCCGTAATTTAAACCGTTCGACGGATTCGCGCGATGAAATCAGGTCCAGGTAGCGTTTGCGATACTTCTGCTCCTTATCGGTGATCCCGTGAAACTTTTCCGGGAGGGGCCGCAAGGACTTGGACAGCAGGGTCCACGCCTTGACGATGAGGGTTTTCTCCTGAGTTTTGGTGGTAAAGATTTCACCGGCCAGGCCGACGTAGTCCCCAATATCGACGTTGTCTTTAAAGGACTGGTAGGTGGCTTCAATAAAATCTTTTTTCATCAAAAACTGGAATTTGCCGTCGATGTCGGCAATGTGGCCAAACGCCATCTTACCCATTTTTCGGAGGCTGACGATGCGGCCGGCCACCGCGACGTTTTCCGTGCCGTCTTCCAATTGACGGGCCGCGTCCAAATCATGGGTGACGACATAGCGATCCTTGTAGACGATTTCACCCGAATCGGAAATACGTTTCAGTTTC
>Ga0180430_10001696_pt1 | contig 20977 bp, 16 predicted proteins | sample SS_ome_9_FD_132999 | JGI IMG/M metagenome (GOLD analysis project Ga0180430, IMG submission 132999) | Hypersaline lake sediment archaeal communities from the Salton Sea, California, USA - SS_1_S_2 metaG | ecosystem: Environmental > Aquatic > Non-marine Saline and Alkaline > Hypersaline >... | reverse complement strand
CCCGGCCAAGTACGCCGAGGCGGGGGTGAAGATCCTCGCCACCAATACGGACTCGCCCGTGCTGCCCATCGAGGAGCACTTCTACCAGGCCACGATCGGCGTGCGCATGGGGTGGGACAACGCCTACGACGCGCTCGCGGGACTCACCATCATCGGCGCCGAAGCGGGCCTCACCCATGATCGGGTCGGCTCGATCGAGATCGGCAAGGACGCCGACTTCGCCTTTTTCACGGGCGATCCGATCGATCCGAGGTCGGCGTGCATGTTGACGATGGTAAACGGCAAGGTGGTCTACGACGCCAAGAAGGACGGTCAGCGCTATTGAGTCTGAACCGCCGAAAAATTTGGAGCACATCGGAATGAGTGTTTACGAGATTATAAAAGGTCATTGGCGCCGGGCCGCACTGATGGCGGCCGTCACGGCGATCGGCCTGACCACGGGGCTTTTCGCGGCCGATGATGACAAGGAAGACTTTGTCGCCGTCACCGGAGCGCGCATCATCACCGTGAGCGGCGACGAGATCAAGTCGGGCACGATCGTGATCAAAAACGGCGTGATCGAGGCGGTGGGGAAAAATGTGGAGATCCCCTTCCCGGCGCGCGTGATCGATGCCGACGGCCTCGTCGTCCTTCCCGGCCTGATCAATCCCTGTACGCTCGCCGCCAACCGGCCTTACAGCCGGAGCGGGGTGCAGGCGCACATGAAGGTCGCCGATGAATTCGATCCCTACAAGGAGACGCTCGACGGTCTCCTCAAGGCCGGATTCACCACCCTCGGATTCAGACCGAGAGGGAGCGGTATCCCGGGAACGGCCATGGCCGCCCGGCCCCTCTCCGAGTGCGGCGCCGACCGTGTTCTGAATCCCGATGCCTACGTCTTCATGGAAGCCGACTCCCCGTCGCGCGACAAGCGGCTTCTCAAGAGCGCCTTCGACACGGCCAAGAAGGAGATCGAGAAACAGGAGAAGGCGAAGAAGGACTGGGACGAGAAGCAGAAGAAGGCCGCCGAGGAAGCCAAGAAAAAAGCCGAGGCCGAAAAGAAACAGGCCGAGCAGAAGGGCGAGAAGAAGGACCAGCCCAAGCCGCAGCCAGAAAAGAAAGGCGAGGCGGGCAAGAAGGACGAGAAAAAAGAACCGGCCAAGTTCACGCCTCCGGCGATCAAGCCGCCCTACGTGCCGATCGTCGATCTGATCCAAAAAAAGGAGGGCGTGCGCGCCTTTGTCGCCTTCGGCCAGGCGAGCGATTACATTCATTTCGAGGACGGCCTCAAGGACTACGAGTTCGCCCACGACTACGTGCTGCGCAACAACCGCTCCGATTGCGACCTACCTCTCGTGGCCGACAAGCTCGGCAAGAAGAAGGCGCGCGTCGTGGTCATGCCCGTTGTCAATTTCAGGCCGCTCACGCGGAACAGATTCAATCTCCCCAAGCTGCTCGTCGAGGCGGGGTGCCACCTTTCGCTGCGCCCGTCGAACGACGACGTGCGGGCCCACACCGAGTTTCTGCGCCAGGTGGCGGTGCTCGTCGCCGCCGGTCTCGACCGGGACGCGGCGCTCAAGGCGATGACCCTCAACCCGGCCGAGCTGCTCGGCATCAGCGACCGGGTGGGCAGCATCGAGAAGGGGCGCGACGCCGATCTGCTCTTCCTCTCGGGAGATCCCTTCGACCTGGCCACGCGCGTGGAAAAGGTGATGGTCAAGGGCGCCGTGGTGGAGGGACGTCATGAGATTCAGTAGGAGCCTTTCGATGAAGTGTTCAGCCTTCGCGACGATCGCCGCAACTCTCGCGATCTGCCTGTTCGTCCTGTTGACGGCGCCCCAGGCCTGGGGCATGCCCCAGGACGAGCGCAAGAAGGCGATGGAAGAAAAATTGGAAAAGCCCGCCCCGGCAGAAGAGGCGGAGAAGAAGGACGAGCCAGCCAAGGAGCCCAAGGAGAAGTGGCTCGCCGTCAAGGGCGGCGATGTCTACACGATCACGGGTCCCGTGCTGCGCGACGCCATCGTCTTGGCCAAGGACGGCATCATCGTCGATCTCGGCCGCGACATCGCCATTCCCGACGGCGCCGAGATCCTCGACGCCACGGGCCACCGCGTCTACCCCGGGCTGGTGGCGGTCTCCTCGTCGGGGCTCCTGGGGTCCGAGCCGCCCGAGCATTCGACCGACGTCTACGGTTTGAACATGATCCTCGGGCTCTCGGGCGGCCTGACCACGGTGGTGACGGGCAATACCGCCGCCAAGCTCACCTACGGCACGCTCGAGAAGATGGTGCTCAAGCGCGGCCTCTTCACGACGATCAGCTATTCGCGGCGCAGTTCGGCCCAGCGCAGGGCGTTGCGCGCCGACCTCGACAAGGTGCGCGGTTACCTGCGCGACGTCGAGGTTTTCGGGCTGCGCAAGGCGGCGGGCGACAAGGATGCCAAGGAACCGGACAACAAATGGATCAAGGGGAAATACTCCACCTATCTCAAGCTCCTCAAGGGCGAAGTCACGGCCATCCTGAGCTGTGACCTGACCCAGGACCTGCGCGACGCGGCCGATCTGGCCGAGTATTACGGTTTCAACCTGGTGATCCGCGGCGGCGGCGAGGCGTGGGCGGTGGCGCCCGAGCTCGGCCGCAGCAACGTGTCGATGATCATCACGCCACGGCGTAAGATCCGTCAGGGACCGTCGTACGGGCCCGAGGACGACGAAGATATCAACCCCGATCTCCAGCCGATCCTCGCCGCCTGGGAGGACAAACGGCTGCTGCGCGAAACGGGCACGTCGCCCGAGCTGGCGCGCATCCTCTACGATCACGGCGTGACCTTCGCGATCATTCCCCAGTCGGGCTACATCAGCCTCGGCGGCATCACGGGCCGCGATATTGCCACCATGCCCATGGAAGCGGCCTTCGCCGTGCGTGGCGGATTGCCCGAGGATGCGGCGATCGAGGCGATCACCATCAATGCCGCCCGCCTCCTCGGCGTCGACCACCGGGTCGGTTCGATCGAGGTGGGCAAGGACGCCGATCTGATCATCCTCGACGGAGACCTGCTCCACTACAAATCGATGGTCCAGTGGGCGGTCGTCAACGGCCGCATCGCCTACGACAAGGAAAAGGAGTCCCTTTTCGCCCATATCCGTCCGCGCGGCAAGGAGGGCACCGAGGCGATTCCCGAGTTCTGGCCCCGCGACCTCGGCCCCATGCCGACCTTCGTTCCCGACGTCGAGCCGCCCGTCCCGGGCGAAGAGCCGCCCGCGCCGGGCGAAGAGCCGCCCGCGCCGGGCGAAGAGCCGCCCGTTGCGGGCGAAGAGCCGCCCGTTGCGGGCGAAGAAAAGACCGACGACGGGGCGGACGAGCAAAGCCCTGCCACGAAGGAGGATGAAGGGGGGAAATAACCCCCGAGAGACCGATATTAGAAAAAAATCCAAGCGCTGGCCCCAATCCTCGGCAGGAATGGTGGCCAGCGCTCTTTCATGGTGCTAAGATACGCCCCCTTTTTGCCCCGCAGTACAAAGTGAAACGGAAGAGATGTGACTGACGAGAACAGACTGAAATCGATCGCAGCCTCGGGAGATCGCGACGCCCTCGAAGAGGCCTGGCTCGAGCAACTGGAAAACCCCGGACCGGCCGGCGTTTTCACCGCCGCACTCGACGTCCTTCCCGACGAAGCCTGCGCCGAGGTCTCCCACGCGCTCCTGCCCCTCGTGCTCGAAACCTACATGGAGCTCGATCGGAGCGACGACGCACTCGAGGTGGCTCTGCGCCTCGCTCCCTACGAACCGAACAGCCGCCCGCTGCGGCGGCATCTGGTCAAGCTCTTTCAGACCGTTTACGGGTCCGAGACGTGGTTCGAAGTCTTTTTCAAATCCTGCGGCCTCGACGAGGAGGTGCCGCTGCCCGAGGCGATCGGGCTCTTCAACAGCTACGAGCCCTTCAAGCCCGGCTCTCCGGTGGAGCACAAGGCCGGGTGGGGACCGGGCGTGGTCGACGGATACAACAACGACGATGTGGAGGTGCGGATCAAGTTTCATGACGGCGCCAAGAGGGAACTGCCCCTCTCGTCCTGTCTCGACAGCCTCACCGTGATGAAACGCGACGATCTCAGAGCGATGGTGCTCATCGATCCCGAGGGGCTCCGGGCGCTTGCCGAGGACGATCCGGGCGAAGTGGTGTGCCGCGCCGTCAAGCTCGCCAGGGGCCGCGCCACCGCCGCCCGCGTGAAGGAGCTGCTCATCGACAAGGCCGTGCCGACCAAGGCCTGGCCCCGGTGGTGGACGGCCGCCAAGAAAGCCGCCGCCCGGCACCCCTGGCTCAAGATCGAGGGCGGGTCGCGACCCGTTTTTTATCTGCGCGACAAACCGGTGTCGATGAACGACGCGTCGATCGCCGCCGTGAGCGAGGCGCGATCGCTCGAAAAAGCGGTGGCCGCCGTGCGCGCCATCGTCCACTCGTCGCCCGACAAGGATCTCATGGCCGCCCTGCTCGACGAGATCGCCCGCCGCCTCGATGGCCAGATCGATGACGACGGCGAGTCGGAAGAGATCCTTCTCGAGGCAGCGCTGCTCCTCGAAGAGTTCGGCCGCCAGGTGGAAAAGGGATCGGCCCTTCTCTTTCAGGATGCCGAGGAGGCCGACGAGCACGGCGCCATCGATCTTCTCGGGGCGATCTCGGCCAAGGGGCGCAAGGCGGGCCTCAAGGCCTACGAGAAGGCCTTTCCCGAGGACTGGCCCGAAAGGCTCGCACTCGGCTTTCACCTCCTGCCGCGGGAGCTCATGAAACCCGCTCTCGAGGCGGCGCTCAGCAAGAAGGCCGGCCAGGCGCTGCTCATCGAACGGTGGAAGGCGATCGATACCGATCCCTGGAAGTACCCCTGGGCGCTCTACTACCTGGGACGCATGGTGGTCAACGGCGCGCTCAAGGGCGACGGCGCGCCGACCAGTCATGAAGCGGTGCTCGCCCTCCTCCGCTGCCTCGAGGCGTCGCTCTTTCACACGTCTCACGACAAGGCGACGGTGCGCGAGGTGACCAAACGCTACGAGGAGTATCTCTTCGAATCGCGGCACAGTGTGCTCGAACATTTCCTCGACGAGGCGGACCGGTCGCTGCTGGTGCGCGCTCTCGGCATGGTGCACATCACCTCCATGCTTCCCAAGTCGATCACCGATCGGCTCGTCATTTCCATTCCCACACGTTTTCCCGATCTCCGGAAAACCGAGGAGAAGGCCTTCTGGGAGGACGGCGGTCTCTTCTGCACCCGCGCCGGCATCGAGAAGCGGCGCCTCGATCTCAAGGAGCTCATCGAGGAGAAACTGCCCGAGGTGGCCAAGGCGATCGGCCGGGCGGCGTCTTTCGGCGACCTCAGCGAGAATGCCGAGTGGGAGGCGGCCGTCGAGGAGCAGCGCCTCCTGTCGACGCGCGCCAAGCAGATGAATGAAGAATTGCTCACCGCCCAGCTCCTCGAGGAGCAGGACCTCCCCGACGGGATGGTGGCGCCAGGGACAAAGGTGATCTACCGCGTCGTCGAAAGCGACGAGGTGAAGAATCTGACCATTCTCGGACCCTGGGATGTGGGCGGCGAGGATGTCGTCTCTTACGAGGCGCCTCTTGCGGCCGGCTTTCTCGGCTTGCGCGTGGGGGAGGAGGCGACGATCTCCCTGCCCGGCGGCGAAATCGCGATCGTTGTGGAGAAGGTGGAGCCCGTCTTCGGATAGTGCCGGTCCCGCTGGAACGGCCCGGGGCGGGGCATTTCCGGCGAAAAACCTTGACTCGGGCCGCTCACGGTTTCATAATCCCTGGTCGAATTGACAACTGAATAACATAAATCGGGGCGTGGCGCAGCTTGGCTAGCGCGCTTGAATGGGGTTCAAGAGGTCGGAGGTTCAAATCCTCTCGCCCCGACCAAAAACAGAAAGGGATAGTCCGTGAGGGCTGTCCCTTTCTGTTTTTGGCCGAGGCGAGAGGATTTGAACTCGAAGGAAGTCGTCGCCTTCGGCTGCGCGGCGCCCCCTTTTCAAATTGTCAAAGGATACGGCCGGTGTTATGGTTCGTTTTCAGTAGACCACGCGGTTGCGACGCTCACCCGAGATCATGATGAGGGAGACCGGACCTCCTTGTCCTTCGACACAACCACCTTCTGGATATTTTTTGTCGTTGCACTGACCTTGTGGCGGTGTCTGCCCTTCGCGTCGGCCAAGAGCGCCACTCTTTTCATGAGCCTCGTCTTTTACGGGTGGTGGTCGCCGCCCTATATTTTGCTCATCATTCTCTCGAGCCTCTTTGATTACTTTGCCGGTGAGCGGATCCACGTTTCGAGCTCGCCGCGGACGCGCACCGTCTGGTTGGTGGGCAGCCTCGTCTGCAACCTCGGCCTGCTCGGCGTCTTCAAGTACGGGCCCTTCCTCATGGAAAACGCCTCGGTCTTCGGCGATCTCTTTGGAATCGAGGGGGGCGAGGCGATCACGGGCTGGATCATCCCCGTGGGCATCAGCTTCTACACCTTCCAGTCGATGAGCTACTCGATCGATATCTACAGGCGGAGACTGGAGCCGGCCGAAAGCTTCCGGGACTACTTTCTGTTCGTCTCCTTTTTTCCACAGCTCGTTGCCGGACCGATCATCCGCGCCAGGGAGTTTCTGCCCCAGATCAACAAGCGCCGCCCCCTGCGCGCGCCCGTGCTCCACAGCGGCCTCTACTTCATCGTCTGGGGTATGTTCATGAAGATCGTCGTGGCCGACAACCTGGCCACGGTCGTCGATCAGGTTTTTGACATCAAGACCCTGGCCGACGCCTCGCCCGCCCAGGCGTGGGTCGGTGTGGTCTGTTTCAGTGCCCAGATCTTTGCCGATTTTGCGGGCTATTCGTCGATCGCGATCGGTCTCGCCTATCTCATGGGGCTCCGCTTCCCGAAAAATTTCCTCTATCCCTACATCAGCGCCGGCTTCAGCGAGTTCTGGAGCCGCTGGCATATCACCCTGTCGCAGTGGCTGCGCGACTACCTCTACATCTCGCTCGGCGGCAACCGCAAGGGGAAGCGCCGCGTCTACTTCAATCTCATGATCACCATGCTGCTCGGCGGGCTCTGGCACGGCGCCTCGTGGACCTTTGTCGCCTGGGGCGGGGTGCACGGACTCGCCCTCTGCGTCGAACGGCTGATCGTGGGGAACAAGAAGCAGCAGGTCCACCGCTTCGAACGGGACGGGCCCATCACTCTCGGCCGGGCGCTCGGCAAGATCAGGTCGATGGTCGTGGTTTTTGTCGTCGTTCAGATCGCCTGGGTCTTCTTTCGGGCCGAGAGTTTCAAGATGGCCTGGATCTTCCTGAAGAAAATGTTTGTCTGCCCTTTTACGGAATCCTTTTTCGGCGGTGCGATCGACGCTCAGTATCTGCTGCTCTTGATCCCCGTCGCCTTTTTGCACTTCGGCCAGCTCGCCGAGGAATGGTTCGGGATCAAGAAGAAGCCCTATCAGCGGGCCATACTGGCGGGCATCATGTTGTTCGTTCTCCTCGTCGTTGAGAGACCCGATTCGCATGCGTTCATCTATTTTCAGTTCTGACGCCGACGGCGTGGTGCGTTCACACTCCCCCTTGTGGATCGCGCTCATCGTCTTTCTCGTGCTCCTCGGCGCCTGGTCAACGGTGGCGCCGCGGCCGCTGGCGAGGCGGGGGCCCTTTGTCTCGTGCGAGTGGTCGACCTTCTCCGTCGCCTACTCCTCGTCGGACGCACTTCTCGTGGACCGTGCGATCGAGTCGGCCGCGACGATCGTCGCCGGGGACTCGAGACTCAATGTGGGGATCTGCGAACCGATCCTCTCGGAGAAAACGAACAGCCCCGTGTCCATCCTGGCGCGGCCCGCCAACAGGGGCGGGCAGCTCGTGAGCCTGACCGACGATCTCGTGAAACTCGAACCGCGCCGCCTGATTCTCGCCTATTCGCCGGCGAGCATCTTTCGCGATCAGAAAGGCGAAGCGCTGCCGGGGCAGACCAACTGGATGCTCACGCGCAAGGTGTTCGACGACACGGTGAATATGATCGCCGATCGGATCCGGAGCCGCGTGGTGAGGCCTCTCTCCTTCGAGCACGGCTTTTACGATCACAACCAGCTCGAGTTCTATTTTTCACCGCTCACACTCTACGGGGTCGCTTACCCCGTCAACTACCGGCCGCGCGCCTGCAACAAACCCTACACGACGCACCTCGCCGAGGGGCGCGAAGAGAGGGAGCGGAATCTCGGAGTGCTCGAGAAGAACCTCGCGCGGCTCGGGGAGAAGGGGTGGGAGATCGTCTGCATCCGTATGCCGACCTTCCACGAACTCAGGGAGATCGAGGAGAACGCCTTCCCCGGAGAACAGTTCGAGAGCCTCTGTCGACGCCTCGGCCTGCTCTATCTCGATTATTCGCGCGCTCCCTTCGAAACCTATGACGGAACCCACATGGACGCCTACCAGGCGGAAGCTTTCACGAAGCTGCTTGGAGACGATCTGCGCGCAAAGGCCGGCTGGCGCTAGCCGGCGCCGCTGTCGTGGCGCCCGGTTTTGAATCCGACGCAACGTCGATTGCCGGGCGCGGCGGACAGACACGTTTTGCAGACCTCGTCGGTGATCGACTGGGAGAGGAAGTTGTCTCTCACTTGCCGAATTCGTGGATGGTTGAGCCACAGCTCCTTGATGCCGGTGGACAGGATCTCGCCCGGTTCTGTGAAAACCGTGCCGCCCGACAAGTCGATACAACAATAACTGACCCGTCCGTCGGCAAGGATCGCGAGGCGTTTCCAGGGCGAATCGCAAAAGCCCGATTCGACCGGCTCGCAGGGTTTTCGTTTTCCTTTTTCCGGATAGAGCCCGCGTGTGGCCAGGTATTGCCTGGAGAACTCGAGATGTTCCCGAGGGGATTTTGTGAAAATACGGCTCGGGCCCTTCTCGATCGAGGGGATACCCGAAAGGTTGGACCGCCGTGCAAAGCTTTTCAGGAACTCTTCTTTCGCCGAAGTGTAGGCCTGGTTGTTTCGTTCATTGTTGTCAAAGATGATCTGAATCGTGAGCGATTGAGTCGTTTCTTTCTGGGTCCACTTTTTGACGTAATCGACGACGCGGTCCACATAGTGCCCAAAATCCAACTTCCTGTGACGTTCGGAAAATTCCTCGGCCGACGTGGAGAGAGTAATGACCAGGTCCATGTCGAGATCGAGAAATCTGGGATCGAGAAGGGATCCATTGGAAGCGAGGGCAACGGGCAGTCCATGCTCATTGACGAGTCTCGCCATCGTGTAGAATTCGGGATGGACCGTGGGCTCTCCATCGATGTGGAGCCGTACGGCCTTTTTTGTGATTTCAGGGAGCTGGCCAACGATATGCTCGAATAGCTCGAGCGACATGTCGACTTTTTTTCGTTCCTTGAAAGAGCTACTGCAATAGGTGCAGGCAAAGTTGCATCGCGAAGTAATCTCAACCAAAACCTGTGGGTCGTCCAAACAGCGATTCAAAAAATCAGGGTCCAAATCGGCGTCGCACGTTTTGGAGAAGATCGCCTTCTTTATTTTTTTGAATGTGTGAAACATTGGATCACCCGAGGGTTTGTTTCGAATCGTCCTCACCGGCGCATCTTATCATAATACGGAGCCAGGCTCAATTCGTCGGCCTTAGCCAGTCCCTCCGTGCCAGGCACGGAGGGACTGGCTAAGGCCGACGAATTGAGCCTGGCTCCGTATTAAAACCGGACCTCGATCGCCTCGCCCGGTTTCAGGTCTGCCGTCTCGGGACAGGGGATGTGTACGGCAAGCCCCCAGCTCGGCGCCAGGGCGCCCGGGGTGAGGCGCTCGGGCAACTGCTCGATACTTTCGGCCAGAAAGGTGACACTGCTGCGAATCGACTTGTCCCGATCGGCCAAGGGGCGGATCAAAACGCTTGCTCCTTCTTCGACGTCGTTGATTCTCGCCTCGGGCAGGTATGCGACGACCCCTGTCGATCGTGGATCGACGATCTCGATCACAGGCTGACCGATCGCCACAAACTCGCCCGAACGGCGGTAGACGGCCGCCACCGTGCCCTGCGCGGGCGCCTTCAGCACGAGCTGGGCGATCGCCAGATGGGCCTGCTCGATCCGCACCTCCTGAACCTTGACGGCGTACTCCAGCGGTTTGAGGAGAAGGTCGGTTTCGGGGATTTCGCCGAGGTTCTGGCCCGTGAAATTCGTGTACCGCGAATCGGCGTCCTCGTAGCGCTCGCGCATCGTGTCGACGAGCGGTTCCTGTTTGGCCACACTCTCCTCGAGAGCGCGGAAGGCGTAGAGGTCCTCTTCCAGGGTGGCGAGAGGCTCGATTTCGCTGTCGTGAAGAAGGCGGCTCCGGTTTGCGGCGAGCTCGAGCCCCTGCAGCCTGATCCGGTCCTCGGCGAGGCGGGCGAGGGCGTCGAGGTATTCGATGTGGGCGTTTTGACTGTCCCGCGCGAAGCGGCGCACATTGGTTTGAAGTTCGGTTCGCTGCCCCGCGGCGCTGAGCTCCCAGAGCGCCTGCTCCCGGCCGAGTTCGAGTTTGAGCCGTTCCAGCTCCACGCGCGCTTCCTCGAGCTCGAAGAGGAGGGTGCTGTCATCGAGACGGGCGATCAGCTCTCCACGGCGCACTTTCTGCCCCACGTCGACCCCCAGGCTGTCGAGGCGCCCTGCGACACCGGGTGCGACGGAGTAACGGATTTCGCTGGCGAATCCCGTGACCGTCAGGCCCTGCTCCTCCCTGAGGTAGAGGGTCCCCGCACCGACGAGCGCCGCCAGCCAGATGAGAAGGGGCGGAAACTTCAGGAAATGGCGCCGAAGGCGGTACCAGAGCGGTATGGGGGGGCGCGCCGGAGTAAGGGATTTCGCGTTAGCGGCGGATTTCGCGTTAGCGGCGGATTTCGCGTTAGCGGCGGATTTCGCGTTAGCGGCCATTAGGGTGCAGCCTCCCCGTCTTGCATCAGGAGGGAAACGTTGTTCACGCCTTCGATTTTCTCGATATCGGCCATGAGCTGAGAGCCGTACCTCGGATCGATGAGCTTGACCTGGTAGGCATGTTCCATCAGCGATCCGGGGCCCGCTTCTCTCATGTGGAGCAGCTTGATGGCGGCACAGTAGTGATGAAGCACACCCTGCAGATCGGCCTCCGCTTCTCCGCCGAGAGGCAGGCTGAGGCGAAAGAGTCCGTCATGGCTCACCGTGTTTCCAAAACGCACCAGCGAGAGATAGACGAAGATCAGGCAGATCACGATGGTGCCGATCGCACCGGCCATGATGTTTCCCGTCCCCGTGGCGATGCCGAGCGCCACGGAGAGGAAGAGAAAGACCGTGTCCTTCGAGTCTTTCACGGGCGTGCGGAAACGGATCAGCGCCAGGGCGCCGAAGAGTCCGAAAGCGCGCGCAATATTGTTTCCGATGACGAGCATGACGAGCGCCACGATGAGGGAGAGGACGATGAGCGACTGCGACATGGATGCCGAGTAAGAAATTCCCCGGTGCGTCCAGATGTAGATCCATCCCACGGCCTGGCTGAGGACAAAGGTGGCCAGCAGACAGAGGAGGATCGATCCCGCGGTGAGCGAACCCGTACTCTCATTGAAATCGAGCATGGTGTTGAAGAATTGGTTCATGACATTTTTCTCACATCAGCGGCAGAGCCCACGATTCGCCGCGCGGCAGGAGCCAGTTGTCGAGTCCGCGGCGGACGGCGTTTCCATATTTCGAATAGGATCTCTGCCTCAGGCAGAACTGCTTCACCAGACGCCCCATCCAGTCGGGGAAGGTCTGATTGAACTTGAGCTCGAGCACGACCTGCCGTGTTTCGATCGGGCGCCACGACGCTGGCAGTGCGCTTTCGGCCGTGTGCAGCGCGGGCGCGCAGCGGAGGTTTCGGTCCATGGTGATCCGGATTCCTGGATTGATCGCTCCCACGAAGGCTTCCCTCCTGTACCTCACCCAGATGACGGGCTGGGCGAACCAGCGCGCGATCCATCCGACGAACTCGTCGTAGCACGCGCGCTCTTCGCCCCCGAGGCTCGATGTGTCGGGCGCCCCGCCGGCAAGGAGGACGGTCACGGCGCTCTGTGCGAGCTGCGACCGCCCCTTGAGCACGAGCCGGTTGTAGCGCCTCTTGATCTCCATGAAGAGCGGCGCGTCGGCGCAGTCAGAGTAGCGCCTGATGCGAAGCTTGAGGCGGCTCAAGATCCCCTCCTGGCTTTCCCAGAAGAGCTTGAGGTCGGGCGCGTCGAGATAGAGGCTTGTGATGTCATAACTCCGATCGGCGCTCTCCGCCGCATGAGGATCGACATCGACGAAAGGCCGGATGAAGTGCCGGATCTCCCCGGTCATGCTCTCGGGGATGACGTACTTGCACTCGTATCGCTGGAAGCGCGCCTCGAAGGGCTGCTGTTTTCGCGCGTTGCGTTTCATTGACTCCACCCGTTCCGGCTGTCAGGGACCGATCGTCGTCTCGAGAGCGTTCGAGGCCTCGACAGGCCCGCTGTAGTAAGTGAGGCACTGGGCGAAGACGGGGAGTCCGACCAGGTTCGGGTTGTTGGGAATCGTCATGCTGATATCGACCGCGCCGGAAGCGTTGGTCCAGCGCGTGGACTTCCAGAACGGGGGCAGCGCGATGAGCCGGACCGCGTTGGACGGATAGGTCGAGTAGTGGGCGCTCCACGAGAGGCCGAAGACAACCCAGTTGCTCGTCGGTCCATTGCGGATCTCGAAGGTGATCGGCGCCGAAAGGACCGGAGTGCCCGATCCCGCGAGGCTCAGAGTATTGACCGTCGATTCGAGGGCCGAGAAGGTCCTGTAGCCCGTTGTTCCGGGCGCATTGAGAGCATCGGGCGAAGGGACGGGAAAGGTCACCCAAGATTCGTCACCATCGAAGAGCCGGCCCGTGGAGATGTCGGTCTCCTGCACGCCGAAGCTGTAGTAGTCGAGCACGCTCGAACCGTCGCTGTCGACGAAGGCGATCTCCTCGCCCGAGCCGCCGAGCTTGAAGGTCGCGTGCAGCGGCCCCTCGTCGATCTCGTTGTCGGCCCAGATCAGCAGCGTTTCGCCGGCAAGGATCGACGTGCCCGCCGGGATCTGCCACTTGGTCAGATCGGTGATGTCGTCGGTGAGATAGAGGCCGCCGAGATCGACGGTGAACGCGTTCTGGTTGTAGAGCTCGATCCAGTCCTCGTACTCGCCCCCCTCGTCCTGGTTGACCGTGTTGTTCAGGGCGAGGAACTCGTTGATGATCACGCCGTTGTTGCCCGCTTCCGGCTCGACCTGGTAGAAGTAGGGATTGTTCTCCCCATAGATCGGATCGAGGGAGACGGTCTGGGCCGTTGTCTGCGCCAGAATGAAATAGTCGACCCTGGTGCCGCTCGCTTGCGCGGGGATCCAGTTGCCGAAGAGTCCGTCGTTCGCGGCGCCGTCGCCATGTTGGCCGTCGTCGTACAGGGAGATCTTGGTGTAGAGGTCGTCTCGAGCGGCACGGCAGTAGATGTCGACGTCGCCCAGGGTGGCGCCCGACACGGTCACCGTCGCCGTGACGAGAACGGCGTCGTTCGGTCCCGGCTCGGTGGGCGAGATCGCCGTTCCCGAGATCTCGGGAGCGGACGCGTTGATGGAGGACTGGTTGAGCAGATAGGTGCGGCGGTTCTCCACAAAGGGCTGCAGGCCGCACGAGGTGCGGTTGCCGATCTGCACGTTCTGCGTCACATTGCTGTAGAAGTAGCTCATCGAATAGAGCTTCTTCGTGTCGTTGATCACGTCCTGTTCGATCAGATCCTGGTACTGCTGGACGAGGCCGCCGATGTTGGTCCAGTTCCACTCCTCATTCACCATGTCTCTGAAGTGGGCGAAGTAGACCTGTCTGCCCCGGATCCCCGCCGCCGGGTCGAGGAGCTGGCTGATCAGGGGGTAGTCGTTGTCCCCGTAGTTGAGCAGGGGCGAAAGCTGCTGGAGCTGGGTGGGGTTGAGAGGCGGCCCGCCGGGGAGCCTGGCGTAGTTGCCGAAAGACTCGTTCGTGTCCCACGTGATCGGGCTGAAGCGCCCCTCGTAGGGATCGTTGTACATGTAATAATTGTGGCCGCTGCCGATGTAGGAATCGAGGTTGCAAAAGAGGTTGCACCCGGCCAGGTACCAGAGGCAGCGGTCGATGAACAGGAGGGGAGCGAGGTCGGTCCAGTGGTCGGTCACGGGATCGTTGTTGAGCACATCGATCATGTCGACGAGATCGGTCCATTCGGAACCGGTGGGATCGCTCTTGAGCTCGTAGTAGCTGTAATAAAGGGACGGATTGGTGCCGAGCCACACCAGGGTGGCCATTCCGCCCGAAGCGGGATCGCACTTGTAACGATTGCCGTCGGTGTCCTCGAACCACTCGCCCAAAAACTCGCCGCTCACCTGTTCGGTGTTGACATAAATCCCCCAGTAGGTGCCGTTGAGCCAGAGCCGCACGTAGTTCGACATGGGCGCGGGCATGTACTTTCGCAGGGTGTGGTAGGTGACCACCTCGCGGGTGAAGGTGGGATCCATGAACGAATTGCCCAGATTGATCGTGTCGTATCCGTAGAGCTTCTGGTCGGCCACGAACTCGTCGGTCTTGATCTTGAAGGGCATCTTCTCCGCCGGCCAGACCGATGCCGACGAGTTGCCCTTGAAGCGCACCCCGACCTGTGGGTAGGAGATCCCGTCGACGACCATGTCGGCCTCGATGCAGGTCTCGCTCGCCATGTTCTGGTAGAGCAGGTTCCACCAGCCTGTCTGGTGGAATGTCAGCTCGATGTCGCGGACGATTGTCTCGTCGTAAAGATCCTGCGATTGGGCTGTTACGGCCCAAATGAGTACGCAGGCGAGAACGAGTGCGGTTAATCGGGAAAGCGAGTCCATGGCGAGTCCTCCTCGGGAAAAAGGAACGTTCGGAGATTCCGTCGAGTGGAGCCGGCAGTCGCCTTACGGCCCCCTCGGAAGGAAGTGTTCGATTGTAAATAAGGAACCCGCACTGGCGCGGGCTCCCTATACTTGAACGGACGGAGAATGGGCGTATCTACTGAAGGGCGGTGTTTTTGTTAGGATTTTATTAGAGTTTTATTAAGGCCCGGTGGGGTTTATTGGCGCGACGCGGTTCTGGCCGGACCGGCGAAACGCCGTTTTCGTCTTTGCACCGCTGGTATTCATCGCGAGGCTTAGTTGTGGGAGAGCTGAGTTCAAGATCGAGTGCACGACATCGATCGAATCGTAAAAAAGGGCTGATCGTTTTTCATATCCGCTCCTACCCGGTCAGAATAGGGCGATGAGACTCTTTCCCATGAGGAAGAGTCCGATGCCGATCAAGGCGACGCTCAGCAGCTTCAGCGAGATTTCGAGAAAGGTGACCTTGATGTGGGAGCGTGCTTTCCCGAGGATCAGGAGATAGATGTAGAACCAGATCACCGTTCCCAGGCCGACGCCCAGGGAGAAGAGAAGAGCGCCGATCACATCGAACAGTATCCCCCAGGTGGCGATCACTGCCGCCACGGCAATCCAATTGAGCATCACCCAGGGATTGAGCACGGTCACGAAGAGGCCGACGCTGAGGTCACCGAGGCTGGAAAAGACGGAGCTGTGCAACCTGGATTCTTGCGGGGCCATCTTTTTTCGAAGTCCCGAGACGCCGAGAAAAATGACCACGACGGACCCGATCAACAAGATCGGGTTCTTGTACTCTTCGTAGGGAATGAGCGACGCCATCCCCATGGTGGCGATGAAACAGTAGACCATCTCGACGAACGCGCAGCCGATCGCGCTCAGGAGCCCCTGTCTCAGATGGCCCGCCATGCCTTTGCCCGTGATATAGACGCCGAGAGGACCCGTCATCGGTATCGAGATGATGAAGCCGAAAAGAAATCCGGCCGGCAGGACCGCGAGGCCTTTTAGAAAGCCTGTTTCCATAGACTGACTCTCTCCACAACGTCCGCCGGGCGGGAGTGGAGGTCGACTGCGACTCGAAGGAATTCAACCGCAAGATCCAGTTCCCGCTTCACATGAACGGAGAGCGGGCGGCCAGAGCGGACAAGCTCGAGTCTCCCCGTTCAAGAAATCCTAAATTTCAAATCGCTGAATTTTCACATGCTTCGAATCACATCTCAATCACTGCCGGCTACCCTGACAAGTTGTTGACCGTCAACTTCACGAATCCATCCGACAGGTCAAGTTTCCCAAGTTCATTGTTAGGAAAAAAGGAGAATTGAGATGAGAAGTGTAAAAACAGCCCTGATGGTTCTGATCGGCATCGGAATTCTGGTCACTCCCGCCCTGGCCCAGTTCAGCATTGAACTGGAACAGATCGGCAGGTACGAGAGCGGTATCTTCGACGACTCGGCCGCCGAGATCGTGACGTACGATCACCAGTCCAAGCGGGTCTTCGTGACCAACGCTGCCAACGACGCAATCGATGCCCTCGACATCTCCGATCCGGCCAATCCCAGGCTCGCCTTTTCGATCGACCTGACCCCTTACGGCTCGCCCAACAGCGTGGCGGTGGCTCGCTGCTGTGTGCTCGTCGCCGTGGAAGCCGCGGTCAAGCAGGATCCCGGATTCGTGGTCATGTTCGACAATGACGGCAACTACATCAACCAGGTGACGGCCGGCGCGCTGCCCGACATGATCACCGTCACGCCCAACGGCAAGTATGCGCTCGTCGCCAATGAGGGCGAGCCGAACGACGACTACACCGTCGATCCCGAGGGTACGGTCAGCATCATCGACATCTCCAAGGGATGCGGCAACGTCACGCAGAACGATGTGTGCACCGTCGACTTCTCCGACTTCAACAGCGGCAACATCGATCCGACCATCAGGATCTTCGGACCGAACGCCACCGTGGCGCAGGATCTCGAGCCCGAGTACATCACGGTCTCCAAGAACTCCCGCATCGCCTGGGTCGCGTGCCAGGAAAACAATGCCATGGCCAAGATCGACATCAAGAAGGGCGAGGTGCTCGACCTCTACGGCCTCGGCTTCAAAAACCACGATCTTCCCGAGAATCCCATGGACGCGAGCAACAAGGACGACGCCATCAACATCGCAACTGGCCGGTGAAAGGCATCTATCTGCCCGACGCCATCGCCAGCTACCGTGTCTGGGGTTACGATCTCATCGTCACCGCCAACGAAGGCGACTCGCGCGACTACGACGGGTACAGCGAGGAAGCCCGGGTCAAGGACGTTACCCTCGATCCCACCGCGTTCCCCGACGCACAGATCCTCCAACTGGAGGAGAACCTGGGACGCCTCAAGATCACCACCGCCCAGGGCGACACCGACAACGACGGCGACTTCGACGAGCTCTACTGCTACGGCGGCCGCTCCTTCTCGATCTGGTCCGGCTGGGGCCACCTTCTCTACGACAGCGGCGACGAGTTCGAGCAGATCACTGCGGTCGACTATCCCAACGATTTCAACTCGACCAACGACGAGAACGATTCCTTCGACGATCGTAGCGACGACAAGGGCTCGGAGCCCGAGGCGTTGACCCTGGCGCGCATCTTCAACCGGACCTTCGCCTTCATCGGCCTGGAGAGGATGGGCGGCATCATGGTCTACGACATCACCTGGCCGGTGAAGCCGAGCTTTGTGCAGTACGTGAACACGCGCGACTTCAGCGGCGATCCGGCGCAGGGGACCGCTGGCGACCTCGCTCCCGAGGGCATGGTTTACATCCCCTGGTACAAGAGCCCGGTCTGGGGCATGCCGCTACTCGTGGTGTCCAACGAGGTGAGCGGAACGACCTCGATTTATCAGATCCGTCTGACACTCCCCTAATAGCTCTTGGTTGAATTTCGCAGAGCCACGGCCGGTCAACGGCGACCGGTCGTGGCTCTACCTTGCGCCGAGCGGTGCGGTTTGATTCTCCCGGGTGGCGCCTGGGCGACGCCCGGCGCTATGACCGGCTTTCGTGAAACTGCAGGAACGATGTGCACCCCTCTCGGCCCATGTAGCGCTTCAAGAGCTTCGGGTCGGTCTTGGAGAGATCGACGAGGATCAGGCCGTCGAGAACGCGGGAAAAATCCTTGTCCACGTTGAAGGAGAGGAGCGTGCCGTTCAGTTTGAGGTAGTGGCGGAGCAGGACGGGGATCCCCTTGGCGTCCTTCTCGATCTCGGAGATGAGGGCGGAGACATCCTCCGTATCGCGGAGGGCGGACTTGAGGATCCGCTTGTCGATCCCCTCGAGCCGGTCCCGCACCCTGTTCCGCGGGGGATTCTTCGCCCTGACGAGGCGCGCGAACTGGGGATCGAATTTTGCAGCCTTGAAGAACTGAATCATCAGATTCCGGGAGAGGGGGTTGTACTCGCGGCTGATACTGACCGGACCGAAGAGCACCTTGTAGCGCGGATGGCGCACCACGAACTCGCCGATGCCGCGCCAGAGGAGAGCGAGCGATTGCCTCTTCTTCTGGTACTCGGAGCGGATGAAGGACCGTCCCATCTCGATGGCGGGATCGATCTGATGGAAGAAGCCCGGTTTGAATTGAAAGAGGGTGCTCGTGTAAAGTCCCTCGACCCCGGACCGCGTGAGGAGCTGATCGGTCAAACCGAGCCTGTAGGCGCCGACGATTTCGCGTTGCGCCTCGTTCCAGACGAAGAGATGCCGGTAGTGCTCGTCGAAGCGATCAAGATCCTGGTTTCTGCCCGTACCCTCTCCCACCTCTCTGAAAGTCTTTTCTCGGAGCCGGCCGATTTCATCGAGAATATTCGGTATCCGTTTTGCAGGAGCGATGTACACTGCAAAGTCATTTTGTCTGACCAGACAGTGCTCATCAGACAGCCGGCCGATGTCTCTCTGAAGGCAAGAAGGGTTGACGGGCGAAACCAGGTTTTGTTGCTCTTGATCGATTAATGAATCTATGTTTCCGGAGAGCCGGGATTCGATCCCCTTCGAGTTGATCTTTCCGATCGCGCCGCGGCTTTTCTGAATGTAGGTTCTGACGCGCAAATGGTCGACCACATCCCGATCGGACGGGTATCCATCCAGTTTGGCGAAGGGGATCGGCTTTCCGATCTTGACCTTGATCGCCTTGTGGCTCTTGTTGAGCAACTCGCGCGGAAGCAGCGCCGTGCGCAGGCGCGGCGACAGGAGCCCCATGACCTGAAAGAGGACACTGTTGTGCCCCTCGAAATAAACGGGCAGTGCCGTCGCTTTCGTTCTGCGAATCAGGCCGGCCGTGTGCGGACTCCACGCCGGATCGGACAGGTCCCTCTTCGAGAGCTGAAGGTGGGACACAGTGCCCGAGGGAAATGTGCCGAGAGCGCCGCCCTGGCGGAGCCACCGCATGGCGGCCTTCATGCCGCCGATGTTGGACCGCACCGAGCCGGGATTGTCGAAAGGATCGACGGAAACGAGCCACTGGCGCAACTCGCGGACACGGTGGAGAAGGCGGTTCGCCAGCAGTTTCACGTCGGGCCGCACCGACGTCAGGATTGCGCCCAGCACGATTCCATCCAGTCCCCCGAAGGGATGATTGGCCACCACGAGCAACGGGCCGCTCTCGGGGATCTTGCGCCGGTCGTCTTCGGAGAGATCGTAAGTCACGCCGAGTTCTTCGAGGACACTCACGAAGAAGTTCTGTGTCCGGTCGAAGGTGGACGAGAACGCATCGTAAGACCGGTTGAGCGTCGAGATCGAAAGAAGACGCTCCACCGATGGCTCGACGAGGGAATACAGCCTTCTCTGAACGGGGGTTTTGAGATTCGCTCTGATGTCGATCAGCCGGTGGTCCATCTTATTCATCCTTCAATCAGATGATATCGTGATGAAATTATCGGCTCGGCGCATTAGGCTCTTCTTAATGCCCTGTTCGGAATTCGTGAAATTTTTCTCCGCCCGATTAACGAAATACATTCCCCTTTTCTACGCGTTTTTATCCCGCCATCTATTTTGACGCCCGGCCTCATGGCCGCCCTCTTCCGCGCTCTCATCGACACGATCGCCGAGTTTCGCCACAGGATCCGGATCTTTTCCCCGCGCAGCTCGCTCCACGCTCTGGTGCAACAGTATGGCGGTGGCCTCGAGTTCGCCTATCCCCGCCGCGACGGCGTCGAATCAGCGTGATTTTGGTTTTTTTCTTTTTTCGAACTCAAGGAACCCTAACAAAGCGGGATTACAATTCTGCCTTTGGTCGATTTCCGGATTTTGAAAAATGTGAAGGAGCCGTCATGTCGAAACCGCTGCGTACCCTCCTCTCCATCGCGGGAATCATCGCGCCCGCTATTTTCTTCGGCACTTTTACGAACGGTTGCGATTCGTGCGAGAAGAGGATTCACGACTCGATCGAAATTGAGGAGGACGTCTCCGGTCTCCGTATCACCGGCCCCCGCACGCGAGCGAATGTCATCGCCAACATGGCGCCCATCGTTCACGGTATGCAGAAGATCTACGAAGAACACCGCGAGATCAAAAACGGTCTCGAGGGGCGCCTCGAACTCCAGCTCACCGTCGAGTGGACCGGCGAGATCGGGCCGATCAGAATCAGGGAGAGCACTTTTACCGACCGCGATTTCGAAAAGGCCGTACTCATTCCTATTCAGAATTATGATTTCGACGGGTGGGCCGACACCGGAGAGGACACGGAGATCGTCTATCCGATCACATTCGGTTAGAAGCGGGAACGGCAATCGGCTTCGATAAAAAAGAGAGCAGCGCCAGTCCAACTGGCGCTGCTCTCTTTACATTACCTTCGATCTTTCGCTTCGCTGTCGGTCTTAGTCGATGCCGTAGAGCTTCATGATCCAGACGGCCCATGTCGAGGCGTAGACACGTCCCGTCTCGGGAGCATAAACGACGAGACTCGGCAGATTATAGGTCTTGTCGACCCAGGCTGTTCTGATGGTGAGTTCGTCCTTGCTGCAGGGCAGCTCGGCGTCGGCCCAGGAACCGCTCAGCTTGGCCACGGGGTTCTCCGGATCGGTCATGTCGATGGAAAAGGAATCGAACTCATCGGCGAGATTTACCCAGAGCACCTCGTCGAGCCACTCCAT
>Ga0180430_10001695_pt1 | contig 20978 bp, 15 predicted proteins | sample SS_ome_9_FD_132999 | JGI IMG/M metagenome (GOLD analysis project Ga0180430, IMG submission 132999) | Hypersaline lake sediment archaeal communities from the Salton Sea, California, USA - SS_1_S_2 metaG | ecosystem: Environmental > Aquatic > Non-marine Saline and Alkaline > Hypersaline >... | reverse complement strand
TTTCCCTCGAGTGTCGACGACTGGACCCGTTTCTGCTGGAGCCGCTCCCGGGCCTGGAGAAGGGTTTCCTCGAGGGCATCGACGCGCCGGTTGAGGTCGTCGCGCCGCTCCTGCCGGCTGGCGACCTCCTCGTGGAGGGATTCGGTGAGCTCGCGAAGCTCCCGGATCTCGTTCTGACGTTGCAACACCGAGTTGGACGAGTCGCTCGCCGAACCGCCGCGGGCGATGCCTTCGCGCGTCAGGAAATCTCCCGCCAGGGTTGCGATGGGAGTGCCCGGTTCGCTCTCCTGCAGCCGGTGGGCGATCTCGAGGGTATCCACGATCAACACGTCGCCGAGCAACTGATCGACGAGCCCCGACACCTCCGGTCGGGCGGTTACCGCGTCGGCGGCCCGGCAGAGGGCCCCGAGAGGGAGGGGCGTGGCACGTTGCATCGATTCCGCGCGAACGTGGTCCGCCGCGATGAGAGACGCCTCGCCCAGTTGTTGGTCGCGCAGGGCCTCGATCACCGATCGGGCAACCTCCCTGTCGCGGACGAGAACGGCCTGCAACTGGCGGCCCAGGGCCGCTTCGATCGCCTTCGCATAGCGGGGTTCCACATCGAGGTAGTGCACGAGCGGTTCCCGGATCGAGCCGGAGAAGGCTTCGCCCTGTCCGAGATCGTTCAGAACCGCGCGGGTTCCCTGCGCGAAACCCTCCCCTTCGGAGACGAGTTGTTGAAGGACGTCGAGCCGGGAGACCTTCTCGGCGTGCAGGCGATGCAGGTCGCCGAGCTGTTCCTGCATTTCGGCGGCGGCGCGCTTCGCCTGGTGATAGGTGTGCTCCATGCCGGCGAGTTCGACCTCGAATCCCTCGATCGAGCGATGGTGTTCGTCGATGCGCTGGCGGAAGCGGGTGGCTTCCTCGTCGCGTTCGTCGCGTTCGCCGAGGAGACGCTCCAGTTCGGAATCGACCGCGGTAATCCTTTGCGCGTCCGACTCGACCTGCCGTCTCTGGGTTTCGATCCGTGCCTCGAGGCTGGCGATCCGGCTCTTCAAGAGGCTGCGCTCCTCCTCGATCTCGCGCAGGTTGTGGTTTAGTGTTTCCCGGTCCTCCCGGGCGGAGCGTGTCGCGTCTTCGTGCTCGCGCACCGTTTCCTCGCGGGACTCGATTCGCGCGACGACTTCCTCGATCTGGCGGTCGGTCTGCTCCAGTTCGCCCGCCTGTTTCTCTCTCCGGGAACGGGCCTGCTCGATCTCCTCCTCGTTCTTGCGGATCAGGAGAGTCTGTTCGTGGGTGCGCTCGCCGTTGAACTCGATCCGGTTGCGGGCGTTTCCGATCTCGTTCTCAAGATGCGCCAGCGTGCCATGGAGATCGGTGAGCCGCTGTTCAATCTCCTGGTATTCGTGACGGGCGCCCGCCATGCGCGCCTGTTTCGTTTCGATCGCATCCTCTTTCTCATCCTGCTCGAGACGCAGGGCATGAACCGAGGTGTTGAACTCGGCCCTCTCGGCGAGGAAATGACGCCACTGCTTGTGGCTGAGGTGCAGGTCGAGCGTCTTGACGTCCGAAGCGAGCGTCTGGTAGCGCTTCGCCTTGGAAGCCTGGCGGGAGAGGGATCGGATCTGCCGCTCGTTCTCCGCGACAATGTCACGAATCCGGACGAGATTGGCTTCGGTGTAGTCGAGCTTCCGCAGGGCTTCTCTCTTCTGGGTCTTGAACTTCGTGATGCCGGCGGCCTCCTCGAAGACAGCCCGCCTGTCCTCGGGTTTGGAACTCAGGAGCATGTCGATCTTGCCCTGCTCCATGATGGAGTAGCTGGTCCTGCCGATTCCGGTGTCCATCAGCAGGTTGTGAATATCCTTGAGCCGGCAGGGCTGCTTGTTGAGAAGGTATTCGCCCTTGCCGTCGCGAAAGACGCGCCGGCCGATCGAGACTTCGTCGTATTCCGTGTCGAGGACGCCCTCGCAACCGGCTAGAGTGAGGGTCACCTCAGCCATGCCGAGAGGAGAGCGGCGATCGGTTCCGTTGAAAATCACGTCGGCCATCTCACCTCCGCGGAGCGCCTTGGCCGAGGTTTCGCCCAGGACCCAGCGCATCGCATCGACGATATTTGACTTTCCACACCCGTTGGGACCGACAATTCCCGTGACACCCTCGTCGAATTCGAGTTTCGTCTTGTCGGCAAACGACTTGAAGCCGTGGATTTCGAGACACTTGAGATACATGGCAGAAGCGGGGCGGTGGTGGCGGATCGGCTGAGATGCAGACCGGTGTCTCAAAAATGATTCGCAAATTTGAGTCTGTCGAGTGAAATTTCGGAAAGGTGAATAGTTTACAAATTTTTCTCAAATTTTGGGCGTGCCTGTCAGGGTTTGGCGAGGAGAAGCAGGTCCGGGCGTTGAGTCCGGTGCGTTTCAAGTGATTCGTGGAGAGTCCCTTGGAACGTGGAATGCGCGGGGTTCGTCAGGCGTGGTTCCCTGTGAAAAAATTGTTGACTGCTGTGAAGATCTTGTGCAATCTCTCGCGCATGAACGGGTGACCCCGGGGATATTTCCTCCGCGCGGTCGAATCTTCAGGATTTCTCACCTGCTTCATGAATCCTTTTTGTGCGGAACGGGGCGGTCCGGTGCGTGGATTTCCACCACCGGACCGTTTTCTTTTGAGCGCGAACGCGTTTCGGGGCAGTCTCCAACATTCTCCGAAAGGCGCCTCGGAAAAGATTTCCCGGAAATCGCGCATGGTTCGCGATGCCCGAGCGTCTTTCTTTCAGCAACTTGACCCGATATCCCATGGAAAACGAATTTGCCATCCTCTCCCAGTTTCTTTCTCAAGTCGGACCTGAAGTTTCCGCACGATCCGGTCTGCCCGTGACCGATGCGCAGCGCCAGCTGATCGAGCGTTTCGCGAACGGAGACCTCACTTCGGAAGAGCGAGAGCAGCTTCTCCCCGACATCCTGGAGAACGAGAAAGCACTTCGCGAGCTCGTCCAGGCGATCCAGTCGCAGAACAAGTAGGCGGAGCATCGAACAAAACACCGGCCCCTCCGAACGCGGAGGGGAGAACGAAGCGGAGTCGCGTGGCGGCTCCGTTTTTTTGTCATACGATCTTTGCCGCACGAACAAAATTCCGCTTGTTTTTACAGTTCAGGATAGAATGTTTTTCGGATTGCTGTATTTTCTACAAAATCAGTCCCCACTTCCGTGAAACGAGAACTGCCTGGAAACCTCGATGCGCTGCTTCCTCTCCGCCTGGTGTTGAGCGACGAACTGCGTTTCGTGCGGGAGCAGGGGCGCGTCATTGCCGAGCACCCCGCGCGGGGCTGCGAGTACGTGATCGAAAAGTGGCAGTACGAGCTGATGATCTCGCTCTCGGGGAAGAGGACGTTTGGCGAGATCCTCGCAGAAGTGACCTCACACAACTCGCGTCCGATTCCCCCCGAGGACTGGCTTCTCTTCTACGACTGGCTCTACCGGCAGGAATTGATCCGGGTGCTCCCGCAGGAGGACGTCGTATATGAACTCGCCGTCGACAACTCGGGACCGCGTGGGCGAGGGGCGCTGCGGTGGCTCCAGCGGACCGCCCTTGTCGCCGCGTGTCTCGCCATTCTCCGGATCGCCTACGTCGGATCGCCTGCTCTCGAACCGGCTGTGGACCGGCTCTATGCCGAGGTCGAAAACTGGTTCGAGTCTCCGGCGAGCCGTCCGGAGGTGTTGGCCGAGAGAAGAATGGCGGCCGATCCCTCGTCGGTTCGGGAGCTGTCTCTCGCGGGATCGGGTGCGGCGGCGGAGGGGAGCCCGGTCAGCGCATTGCGCGAGGAACTCGCCGCCTGCCGTCTCCGCCGGGACGAGTTCTACCCGCAGAACAACGAGGAGGGATATCGCCGGGAGGTGGCGCGCCTCATCTGCGAGGCGAACCGGTAGCGGCCCGCCTCATCCGAGGAGAGAGTCTCGAACCGTCGCGATGGGCAGGTCGACGCGCTCCCTGTTCTCGAAGATGCTCACTGCGGCGTAGCCCGCTCCCTCGAGAAACTGGAGCGCGTTCTCGAAACACTCCGTCACGCGCAGGGGCGTGTGCGAGTCGGATCCGATGACGACGGGAATCTCTCTTTCCGCCATCATGGCCAGCATGTCCGGACCGGGGTTCATCTCCGGAAAAGACTTGTTCAGACCCGAGGTGTTGAGTTCCATCGCGACACCTGTCGCGGCGATGCGGTCGAGCGCCTCGGCGATCACGGGTCGCATCTCGTCGAAGTCCCATGTGGCCGGGGAAGCATTCTTGATCAGGTCCGGGTGGGCGAGGCAGTCGAACAGGCCACATTCGGCGGATTCCGCGAGGTGTTCGAAGTATTGGACGCGGAACTCGTGCTCGTCACCGCCCCAGAACATGTCGATGTATTCCGCAATGTGCCAGTGAACCGACCCGAGGATGAAATGGAAGGGGGCGCGCTGGTGGAGAACCGAGAGCCATTCCTCCATCCCCGGAAAGTAGTCGCTCTCGAGTCCGAGGCGAACCTCGAATCCATCCGGTGCCTCGTCGGCCGCTTCCGAGATGATGTCGACATACTCGTCGAATTGTTCGGGGGCCATGCGGACCGGTGAAGAGAATCCCCCCGGCATCGGGCTGTGGCAGGTGAAAATGACACCGCGGAGGTTGCGCTCGTGGCCGGCCTCGGCGTACTCGATCGGATCGCCCTCGGCATGCTTGCAGAGCGGCGTATGCATGTGGCTGTCGAAGTAGACGGGCTCGGGAGGCGTCATGGGAGCGGAGGGGCATCGTTCCGGTCGAGGGACCGCGGGGCAAAAGGGATACGCGTTCCCGTGGTTCGCCAACCGAAAATCTCGCGAATTTCTCCGCGGGCGATTCGTGCCGCGATTCGTGCCGCGATTCGAGCCGCGATCCCTCCTCAGCCAGCTTTCCGCAGGGCGGCACAATTGGCCCGCAGGTGGTCCGGATTGATGGTCCCCACGATGGCGGCGGTGGTGCCGGGGTGGGAGAAAACGAAGGAGAACGATTTTTCCACGGGATCGCCCTCCTCGTCTTCCGCGCCGCCGAACCAGCCGCTCGCGAGAGCCTTCTTGACGAAGACCGCCGTGCCCGATTCGGCGGCCGCGTCGAGGACGGGCTCCTCCTCACGATGCCAGGGATGGTAGGTCGCCATGACGGCATCGAGCCCCAGGGTGACGGCGCGCCGGCCGCCTTCGACCGTCTTGGTGGAGATCCCGTGGGAGAGGATCTTGCCTTGCTCCTTCAGCCGGGCGAGAGCCTCCACCGCGCCGCTGTTTTCGAGAATCTCCCGGTCGTTGCCGTCGGAGTGGATCAGGACACAGTCGAGGCGATCGGTCCGCAGCCGAACGAGCGAACGCTCCACGCTGGAGGTGATCCACTCGGCGGAGAAGTCGAAGTAGGAGACGCCGTCCTCGAATTCCTCGCCCGCTTTCGACATGAGAAACCAGTCGTCCCGGCGCGACCCCAGCAAGGTGCCGATTCGCTCCTCGCTGGTGCCGTAGGCCGGCGCCGTGTCGAGAAGATTGATGCCTTCTTCTCGGGCGATTTCGAGCAGATCGAGAATCTCGGAATCGCTGGGAAGGTCGAATGCGGTGGGGTACTTGACGACCTCGTTGCGGCCGAACTTCACGGTGCCGAGTCCGAGCCGTGAGACACGGCCACGGGTGGTGAGAAAGGGTGAGGTCTTCATGTGGGGAGGCTGCCCGGGAGATCCCAGGGGGGAAGGGCGATGTCGGGACGGGGGAGGGGAAGGTCGGACCCGGGAAGACCGTCTCCGCCCGGGCGCTTCACCGGCGGACCGGGCAGGGCCGCGACCTGGTCCGCGAGGTCGGGTGCGAGGGCGAGCTTGTTCGGCCAGGCGGTGACGATGTTTCCCTCGGCGTCACAGTAGGCGCCCGGAGGGCGGGTTCCCCCGCTCGTCTGGGGCTCGGCCCGGTCCGCCCGGATCGTGAACCAATCGGCGCCGTCGAGATCGACCCACGGCATCAGGCGGGAGAAGAGGTCCTGTCCGGCGCGCACCTGTTCCGCCTCGGAGCGGGCGACGCCGTCTTTCTCCGCGATGTCTCCGCCGATATACCAGATCCGTCTTCCATCGGAATCCGAATGCGTCGTCGAAACGAGGGGAGGCTTGGGACCATGTCCGATGCAGACCGAGTAGAAGGGAGGGAGATTGCGGCGCCGGATGACGAGTTGGTGGAGGGGGCGCACCTGCATCGCGGGGCCTTCGCGCCCGGTCGAGGAAAGGAGGCCGGCGTTTCCGCTGCCGGCGGCGAACACGTATCTCTCCGCGCTCAACCGGTGGGTCTCGCCGATCCGGATGTGATCGATACCATCGGGGCCGGGCACCAGCGAGGCGGACCGGCCCCATTCCACCTGCCAGGTGACATCACGGAGCGGCCGCGCCAGTTCGCGAATGATCGAGACCGGATCGAGCACGGGTTCCTCGAGGCGAAAGAGCCGTCCCCGGTAGGCGGGACTCGCAAAGATGGCCGGGGCGTCGGCCTTTTCGACGGGATCGACGCGTCCCCGCAGCGACTTGCTTCCGAAGAAACTCACGACTCGGCTGAGCACACCCGGCAGGCTCCAGAGGATCTGGTGGTCGCTCAATTCGATGACACCGCGGAGGTCAACCGGGTCGCGCCCCTCCCGCGCGTCGAGCCATCGTTGCGGCATCGCCGCGAGTGCCTCGGAGGCATCGGTCAGCTTGCCCCCGGCGGCATACTTCAGTCCGCCGTGTATGACACCCTGGGCGGCAAGCGATTGACCGGAACCGAGGGGCGCGTTCGTCAGGACCACGACCGGTCGCCCCGACGCATGAAGGGCATGGGCGGTCCAGAGCGCGGCAACGCCGCCGCCGATCACGACCGTATCGACGTGGTGACGGTGATCAGGCGACATCGGCCCTGGAGGTCAAGCTCGTGATGGTGAGAAGTGAGAGCACCGAGGCGAATCCGCGGTTGTTGTGCACCACGACGGAGGTCCTCTTCCTGGCAATGCGAGGAGGACGGACGATGGATGCGTGGTGAGGCACCTCGAAGCGGACTCCCTCCGTCCCCATCCAGGGGAACGGGATCCCGCGCGCGACCGCTTTCTCGAACGGTTTGATGTTCATGGGAACGTGAATCCAGGCTCGCGTGGGTCACGTGTCAAACCGGATCGACTCGATTCGCGACACGAGCGGGCAGATGTCTCAGGGGAGGTCCAACCCGAAGAAGTCGGCGGCGTTCTGGTAGCAGATTCTCCGGACCAGGTCTCCCGCCATCTCCATGTCGCGGGGAATCTCCCCATCCTCGATATCCTGGCCGATGACTTGGCAGAGGATGCGCCGAAAATACTCGTGGCGCGTGAAGGAGAGGAAGCTCCGGGAGTCGGTCAGCATGCCGACGAAACGCGAGAGCAGGCTCGTGTTCGAGAAGGCGTTGATCTGCCATTCCATGCCCTCCTTGGTGTCGACGAACCACCAGGCAGTTCCGAACTGCATGCGGCAGGGCGGTTCCCCAGGCGCGGCGGACTGGAAGTTTCCGATCATGGTGGACAGCGCGTAGTTGTCCGAGGGATTCAGGTTGTAGAGAACGATCCTGGGCAGATGCCCCCGCCGGTCGAGGGTGTCGAGGTAGCGGCCCACGGCGGCCGCATGCGAGACATCGGCCATGGAGTCGCATCCCACGTCCCGTCCCAGCGACGAGAAGAGGCGGCCGTTGTTGTTTCGTTCCGCCCCGATGTGGAGCTGTTTCGTCCAGCCCCGCGAGGCGTCGAGTTCGGCAAAGTAGAGCATGAGGTAGGATCCGAACGCCTCGGTCTCGGATGGGGTGGCAGCGGTTCCGGTGCGCACCTTGTCGAAAATGCGCGCAGCCTCCGAGTCCGAGCACTCCGCGTCGAAGACGTGATGAAGTCCGTGGTCGGAGATGCGTCCCCCGTTCTCGTGGAAGAAATCGTGACGGGCGCGGATGGCGTCGAGAAAACTCGGAAGCGTCGCGCAATCGATCCCACTCGCGGCGGAAAGCTGATCGGCGTAGGCGTTGAATCCGGATGCATCGTCGACCCAGAGGGCGCGATCGGGGCGAAAGGTGGGGTAGACTGCGATGTCGAGGGAGTCATCCTCGGCGATCGCACGGTGATGCGCGAGCGAATCGACCGGGTCGTCCGTGGTGCAGAGACCGCGGACGTTCATGCGTCGCAGGAGATGGCGGCAGGAGAACTCCGGTTCGGCGAGGCGTTCGAGCCCCAACTGCCAGACCTCGTCCGCGGTGGCGGGGGAGAGGAGGCCCTCGAAGCCGAAGTAGCGGCTCAGTTCGAGGTGAGTCCAGTGATAGAGAGGATTGCGGAGGCAATGCGGCACCGTCTCGGCCCAGGCGTCGAACTTGTCACGCGGGGTGGCGTCGCCGGTGATGCGGTTTTCCTCGATCCCGTTGGCCCGCATCGCTCTCCACTTGTAGTGATCGCCCGCCAGCCAGATCTGTTGCAGATCCGTGAACGAGCGGTCTGCCGCGATCTCGTCCGGAGGGAGGTGGTTGTGAAAATCGAGGATGGGCTCGGTCTTGGCGAACCCGTGATAGAGTTCGCGGGCCGCCGGGGTCCGGAGGAGAAAGTCGTCGTGGATAAAGGGGCGATCCATGGCGCTACTGTGGCGAGGGAGACGGGGGAATCAAGAGGGTGCTGCGCGGAGTCGGCACGGCGGAGTCGGTTTCTGTATCGCCGCGGACGCCGGACTGTCAGTCTTGCCTGCCCGGCGAGTCCTGAATCCGCGGACCGGTTCCGGGGCTCGCAGGGGGGACGGACGAGGGGCCGTCCGGGCGATAGGCGAAGACCTGGTCGGAAACGACGACCCGTAGTCGGGGCCGGGCGGCCTTGTCCGGGGACTCGGCGACGTAGGCGATCCGGCGCACGGTCGCGGGCCGGCCCGCCTCGTCGCGCGTCACGACCAGGAATCCCTCGGGTGTGAACTCCTCTGTCGCGTCCTCCCGGTGCCGGGTCCAACCGGTGAGCGAGCCCTCTTCGTCGTAGTGAAACTCGTCCCGCCAGTCCCGGTCCGGAGCGAGGCGCGGATCGGCGTAGTGGGAGCGCACCTCGGGATCGGCGTAGTCGATCGAGAGGAGCCGTCCCTTCTCGTCGTAGACGCGCTTTTCGTTCTCGGGGAAAGTGATGCTGACGAAAGCCGGAGCGGAGAGATGAATGCCGTTGTCGGCGAAGATGCCGATGTCGACGCGGCTGGATTCGAGCGCCGATCCGGGCGTCACCGGACGGCGCGGATGATGTCCGATTTCCAGCTCGGCTCGGGATGCGTCGTCGTCCAGGGGGCGGATCGCGATCCTTTCCGGATCCCCCCGCAGGATGCGCCAGTGAAACGTGAGCGGGCGGTCGCCCGGATCCGAACTGGCCTGGGCGGAGATCGTCATCGCATGGTGTTGACGATGGGTGCGGAAGACGCGGGCGATCGCCTGGGGTGTCGTGAAGAGTTCCCCGCTGCCCCCGTGGCTCGACAGGCTTTCCTCCTCCACCGTGAGTGCGATGCGAGGAGGAAGACGATCCGCCTCGAGCGAGTGAGCCATCCGCACGAGGCGAAGGACGTCGAGGTTCTCCGCATCGAAGGCCGTGGGATGCGCGATGCCACGGAGATAGTCGCTCCGGTTCCTCACCGGTTTCTGGGAGCGGCGAAAGAGCATCTGTATCGTGGGCATGAGGTCGCCTTCCTGTTTCAGGGCGTCCTTGACGTCGGGACGGAATGCGGCCAGGGCGCTCGCGACAGCCTCGAGAAGGGGGCGGTCCGAGCCCGACGAACCCTGTGAGATCAGGACGTAGGGGGTGTTGGCGGGGAAGACGTCTCCGAATCCACCGTTCTCTCCGTTGAATCCCGGATCGTGGTCGCGGTGTTCGGGATAGATGTAGAGGTGGTTTCCCCGGTATTGCCGGTGGAGGCGGGCGGGTCCTCCGAGCGTGGTGTAGGCCGCCCGGGGTTGGCTGCGCCAGTCGATCGTGCCCACCTGGGCGGTCGAGGAATTCCCGATCACGACCGCGTCGTGAACGAATCGTGTCTGGAGACCCATGGTCAGATTGCGGGCCTGGGCCTCCTCGGCGTAGACGATGCGCGTGAGCTGGGGGAACTGGGCGACCTGGAGGGAGGAATGTCCCCGGTCGAAATTGTCGTAGACGTCACCTTGGTGTCCGGCGGCCGTGCCCTGCGTCGCCCAGCGCCGGAGCAAGAGACGGGAGGGGGCGAGGCCCGTGACGACCGGTTGATTCGCGGGAGGTGGAGGGAAGATGAATCGCGTGTAGAAAAGTCCCTCCCGGTGACTCCACCAGGTGTTCTCGTGGTTCACCGGCGCCACGCCTCCCTCCACCGGCAGGCCGGGCCGATCGGGGGGGGCAGGACCGGATGGGTCCTTCGCCAGGGCCGTGATTCGTTCGGCGATTGCGGTGAAGTCGGGTAGATCACGGAGGTCGGCGAGATCGGTATCCGCCTCCATGTGCCCGCGATCGCGATAGCCGAGATCGACCGACCGGGAGAGACTCGCGATCGCGGCATCGTGATTCCCGAGGAGGGCGAGGGCGCACGCGCGATTGTAGTGGTCGGTGGAATCGTGGGGCGAGAGTTCGAGCGCTTCGTCGAGGAGGCGCAGCGCTTCCTCCGGGCGACGGAGACGAAACGCCTCTCCGATTTCGCCCTGGAGCTCCCAGTAACGCGTCCGGAACTCGGGTTCCTCGAACACGCTGGCGGGAACGTCTTCTTGCGGGGCTGTTTCCTCGGCCTGCTTCGTTGCCTCGGACCCGCCGGGTGTCCGATCGATCCGGGCGGGTGGCGTGGCCTCCGGCGTATCGGCCTGGTGAGGGGACGAGAAAAGCGAGAAGAGGGCGGCGAACAGGAACAGGGTCAGCGGAATGCCGAGTCGTTCGCTGGGGCCGTGACCACTCTTTCCGGGCATGATCGGGAATCCTGCTCGAAATCCGGTGACGATGCAATGCGGGAGAGGGGAGCCATGCGATTTGGTCGAAAGGGGCGAAAAGTTTGGGGTGGCCGGGCACGGTTTCGGTTGACGAATCCGGGGCGGGGTTTCTGTGTTGTCTTCGACTCACGATGGAAGAAGTGCAGTTCGGTCCGGGCGATGTGATTTTCCGCGAAGGCGACGAGGCGGATGCCGCCTACTTCGTCGTCGAGGGGGAAGTGGAGATTCGTCTCGAGTCCTCGGGAACCCATCACCTCGGGTCTCGTGTGCGCGAGGGGGAGATACTCGGGGAAATGGCGCTGTTGGGCGACCGGCCGCGGTCCGCCACCGCGATCGCCGCGACTCGCGTGCGGCTTCTCCCTCTGAGCGACGCGTTTTTCGACAAACACATCGCGGGGAATCCGGGACAGGTTCGGGCTCTCATCGGGTGCCTGGTCGAGCGTTTGCGCAACGCCGACGCTCGCTTGCGCGCCGCGATCGAACGCACTCAACGCAGTCCCGAGACCGGGCTGAGCGATCTCCTCGAGGGCCGGATCGAGGGGCAAATGGCATTCGAGGAGGGAGAGGCGCCCGTTCACGTGCATTCCGACTACCGCGAGGAGATGGGCTTTCGTCCCTTTTCGGTCGCGGTTTCCCGATTTCCCTTCCGGATCGGTCGCGCGGGCCGGTCGGGCGATGGCGGGGTCTTTTCCTCGAAGATCGACCTGGAGGTGGAAGATCATTCCCCATTCCAGGTGAGCCGGGTGCACTGCGACATCGTGAGTGAGGAGGGATGTTTCTTCGTCAGGGACAAGGGCAGCCGGCTCGGGACGATCGTGAACGGTCGGACAATCGGGACCGATCAGGGGATGCTGACAGCAGCCCTGGGCCGGGAATCGAACACCGTCGTCCTCGGGCTGCCGCGGAGCCCCCATCGCCTGACGGTGATCGTCGGGAAGATGGACGGCTGATGGGGAGGGGCGGCTGTCCTCGGTCGAAACCGGAGGTTCTCGATTTAGCGGTTGTGTCAGAGTCGTTCGCGTGTTTATGTTACGGGAAACACGACTGACCGGGGTGGAAGCTCGCCGGTCGGACACTTTGGGCACTTGCAGAACTTTCTGGGGGGGAATTCATGGTATCTGCTGACTTGGGCGGTTCAGGCGTCATCTTTATCTTTTTTTCGCTGGGTTTCGCCCTATCGGCTCTGGGCTGCCTCACGCTGTTGCGTTTGTGGCCGCTGCAGGATTCCGGTTGGGACAAGGGTGACGTTTTCCGGAAGAAACAACGGAAGCCGGTCCTGCGCCTGGGGGGAGTCGGAATCATGTTCGGCCTCGTGGCCGTCACTCTCGTCGCGGTCATCGCGGAAAAGGAGGGCGCCACCCGGGGCGGTGATCCCAGGTTGGTTCTGCTCGTCTGCTTCACGTTTTTCGGGATCGGTCTGCTCGACGACCTGGCTCCGGTCCCTGCCGTGTTCAAGCTGGTCGCCCAGGTGGCGGCTGCCTCGTTGGCGTATGCCCTCGGATTTCGGATCGAGCTGGTCAGCGAGCCGTTCAGCGGCGCCAGCCTCGCCCTCGACGGTCTTGCCTATCCCGCCACCCTTTTCTGGCTCGTGGCCCTGCCCAACCTGATCAATCTCGTCGATGGAATCGACGGTGTCGCCGGGGGAGTGGGATTGTCGCTGATCGGCACGCTCGCTGTGGTGTCCTGGGCCTCGGGTGACCTCCTGCTCACCATTCTCTGCCTCGGCATGGTTGGCGCGACGGCCGGATTTCTCTGTTTCAATCTGCCGAAGGCGCGCCTCTACCTCGGTGACGGCGGGGCCTACCTGCTGGGTGCTTTCATCGCGACGACCTCGATATCCGCCTCGCAGAAAGGGGTCGTGGCCGGGACACTGCTGGTCGTCGTCCTGGCCCTGGCCCTGCCGATCGCGGACACGGTGTTCGCGATGCTCCGGCGCGCTTTTTACGGATTTCCGATCTGGAGGGCGGATTCGGAACACATCCATCACCGGCTCGTCACGCTCGGGCTGCGGAAAGGAATTATCATTTCCGGGATGGTCGGAGCGGTCGCGATTTTCGCGATTCTCGGACTCGGGCTCGTCCTCGGTCACGAGCGTCTCTGGCCCGTCGCGATCATGGCCATAATAGTCGGCGGCCTCTTCCTCGTGCGCATCCTCGGATACTGGGGAAGCCTTGGAGCGTTCCGCCAGCACGTGCGACGCATGCTCATCACGAGGGAGAGAGTGCGCTACGCCTACGTTCTCAGCATGGTTCTCGAGCACGAGATCGACCGAACTCCCTCGCCCCAGGATTTCTGGCGCGACTTTCGCCGATCGATGGCGAAGGTGGGGCTTTTTCCGTGCTCGCCCGATGGTTCTATCGACGAGATTCCCCACGGTGCCGAGATGGATCTGCTCACCGTTCGCCTTGCCAACGGCGACGAGTGGATCCTCCAGCATCGGGAGTCCTGCGAAGAGATGCACTGGGGCAAGATTGCCGCGTGCTTCCAGGGGCCGCTGTGCCGGGCGATCGGGAAGTGGGGCCGGATTCCCTCGAACCTCGGGGTTCGCCCCGGGGACGAACCGGGCGAGTCGCACTACGTTGGAGCAGAACTTGTGTTCGAAAGGGAATGAATCCTGCTACGTAACGGTTCGAATTTGTCACAAAACGCGGATTTGCTCTTGGTGTGATGTGATCGTCGCCTCATTACGGTGGAAGCGAGAAATCACGCAGCTTGTTCGACCGAAAAACCACCATTATCTTATTTTCCATAATATTTCAGTTCTCGTAATTTTTTTTTCTCCACGTGACAGTTTTTGTCGTTTGACAGGCAACGCCAGCCGTTTTAACCTCACTTAGTTTTTCGCACTCATGGCACCACGCAAACATCCGTTTTCCCCTGCGCGAGCCCCGCTTTTTGTGGGGATCCTGACCGGCTTGGGTATCGCCGCAGCGGTCGCTGATGACGTGGTGACCGGGGAGGTGATCACGGGCGAGGTGGTTGAAGGGGATGGCTCGAATGGTGAGGTTCCTGATCATGTCGCCGACGTGGTTTTTCGTGACTACGACCAGGGTGGGGATCTCACGTTTCAATTCGGAGGACTCAGTCTGGATGCCCTCACGGATGTGGATTCCGACGAGTATGTGACGGAGCGATTTATCCGGCCTGGGTATAGCGAGCCAAGCGGCCAGTTCGTCCCTTTTCGCGCCGTGCAGAAGCTTGGGCGGGGAATTCGGTTCACGGTCGACAGCGGGGTGGGCTATGACACGAACACCCTTCTGACCGACGGGGGCTATTCCTCCCCTACGCATGTGGAAAGAGGCGACAGGGGAGGCTTCGTCTCGTGGTTCCGATTTAACCTGGGATACAATTTCGGCTACGGCGGGGGATATTCGGGGGGAACGGGCCGCGACGGGAAAGGGGTCATCTTCGGATTCAACCTTGGAGGTAATGTCTTTGCTTATGAGAGTAGCCATCACGAATTTGGTCGCGGTAACTACGAGCCCTCTTTTCAGCCGTATGTCGGCATCCTAGGGGCCAAAACGCAGGTCTACCTGACCGGCTACTACGATTTTACCGAAGGGAATTACCTTTCGAGTTCGTTTGTAAGACGGGAAGCTCCCGTCGCTGAGGCGCACCAGTGGGGTTTCGAGGTGGACGTAAAGCGGCAGTTGGACCGGGGAACATTGAATTACGGTTACAGCTTTCGGGAGTATGATTTCGATGCGGATACGTTGCTGAACGATCAATCCTCGTCGATCCACGACGTCTCCTACCTGCACAGTCCGGTAAATCTCCCCAAGACTCAGCTGGGGGCGGGTGTTCGGTTCGGGACCTACAACACGAACCGAAATCCTGAGTCGGACTTTGTCGAGCCCTCGTTTCGCGGAAGTTACAAGCCGACGCAGAAGACCCGGCTCCACGGTCGCGTTGGGTACGCATTCCGGGATTTCATGGGAGTGAATGCGATCAGCAATAACGAGGGAGCATTCACTTACGCGTTGGGTGCCGATTGGACCGCGACCCAGCGGATTCGGTGGAGTGTGGACGCCTATCGTGAGTTCCAGCCCTCGGTGGTTTCGGCAGGGGAAAGCTTCGATACCGACGGGGTGAAGCTCCGCATGAATTACGCGGTTCCCTTCGGGCGGTTGAATCTCGCCGCCGATGCGGCCTACGAAAAGGCGGAGTATGGAGCCACAACCGTGGGCGGCATGTCCGTCCGCGATGACGAGTATTTCCGCTTCGGTGTTCAAGTGGGACGGCCAATCAACCTCGTCCGGTGGATTGATACCAGTGTCGTTCTCTTCTACGACTATTCGCAAAATGTTTCGAACGACACGCTTGCGGAGTTCGACCGGCACTTTTCGGGTGTCAGGCTGACGGGTTCCCTTTGATCGGGAACGTCCGTGGCGTTGCGCCGACCTGATCGACAAAATGATGAAGCTTCCTCACTTTTTTTCTCTTCTCCCCCTTGTGTTGCTCTTCTGCTTGGCGGCGGAGGTGCAATCTGAGGATGACGCGGCCGAGGGCGGTTCGGTCCTCGAGGGCATGCTCTTCGAGGACGAGGATGCCGATGGGTTGCGAAGCGATTCGGAATTGGGAGTGGAGGGGATCATCGTCGACCTTCTCGACGAAGACGGGAACTTTGTCGTCCGTGTTCTGACGGATGAAAACGGAGTCTATCGGTTCGAGGGTCTTGAGCCAGGCGTCAACTTCCTTCGTTTCGAGTTCGAGCCTGACTTTGCGGTTCGGTCCGAAGGAATTGAAGTGGGCGAAGGGGAGACAGTGTTTGCATCAATCCCTGTTCTGACGCCCGAGGCGGATTATTCCTTTATTCGGCTGAATCTGATCAATCCAGCGAATTTCAAGGGCAGGGAGGTTTCACCATTTCAGCCCTGACCATGGTGTGGGGAGGGAAGACGAGATGATAAGACAGTGGCTGGTTGTGGCGGTCCTGGGTTTTGTGCTGGGCGTGCCACCGGGCGTTTTGTCCCAGGAAGGGGAGCCCGGGAATTTTGGGGGTCAGATCGCGCGTGCGATGGGTGCGGTCAAAGATTCCTCGCGAACGTTTCGTCCGGGCGACGCTCTCGATCTCAACGTGCTCCAGGAGTCCAGTATATCGGGCGTGTTTCGCGTGGGGGCGAGTGGGACAATCAATCACCCGCTGTTGGGAAAAATCGCGGTGGGCGGGCTCTCCGAGGAGGAGGTATCGATCCAAATCGAGCGCCTGTTGGAGAGCGACTACATTCGAGACGCCAACGTGATGGTGGCCTTGGCGGAGCGGCGTGAGAGTTCCGTCTTCGTTTACGGGGCGGTGCGGAGTCCGCGAGGCGTCGATTTTGACGCCGAGGAAGGCATCACGCTGGGCCGGGCCGTCGGTCTCGTCGGCGGACCCTCGGACAACGCGGACACATCCAAGATCGAGCTGCAACGTTTGATCGGATCGGAGCTGAAGACGGAAAACTACAGCCTCACTGCGGGCCGTGAAGTCGAGCTTCAAGATGGCGACGTCGTGATCGTCAATTCCAAACCGGAACGGGTGGCAGAGTCCATCCGGCGAAGCACGGAGACCGCCGCGACGGTGGCGCAGGTAACCACTGGACGTGTGATCGTGTCCGGACAGGTGAAGAGGGAGGGCATCGTGGAGGTTCCGCTCGCGGAAGGATTGGAAATACTCGAAGTGATCGCGATGTCGGGCGGATTTACTCGCTTGGCGAGGCCGGCGAAAGTCCGGGTTCGACGGAAGATGCCGGACGGGAATCACCGAACTTTCGATGTCGATGTCGATGCGATGAGGAAGGGCGGTGAGGTGAGTGGTTTCCGCGTCATGGTGGGCGATACGATTTTCGTTCCGGAGAGCATTTTTTAGCGAGCGCCCCCGGCATTCGCAAAGCGGAGATCGCAGACGGCGGGTGGCGTATGGAAAATTCGGTGTATGGGAAATCCTGACAATGAATCTGTGCCGTCGCGGGAGGACGGATCCGGTGAGACCAAGGTTCCCAAGGGCTACGGAGGCTATGTGAACAGTCCGAACGGTAGCTACGGGTACGGGTACGGGTACGGGTACGGCGACGGAAAGGGGAGGGCGCCCTTACTCAACCGATCGTTTCAGGATTACTTTTTTTGGTATATCCGCCATTTTTGGGTTCTTCTGATCACGGGACTGCTGGGTGTTCTCTACGGTTATTACGATTATTCGATCACCCCGCCGACGTTTCAATCGTGGGCTGTGATTGAGATTCAGCGGATCGAGAAGGAGGCGGCCGATTTCGACGAAGACGAGAAGCTGCAGCTGGGAGGTTCCGGGGCGATCGCCAGCATGATCGAGCGGCTCAAGATGCCCGCGATCTGGGAGGCCGTTGCCCGCAGTCATCTTTTCGCCGATCGCCCCGAAACCTGGATGCTATCGAAGAAACACCAGATGCCCTGGAGGGTGTTTTTCGGGAGCGACGAGTCGAAGGAGAAAGCATCGGCCGGTGCCGCGCCATCTCCCACGGCGCTCTCGTTCATGATGAAGAACTGGCTTACGGTTCGAATGCGCCCGCAAACCGCGTTTATGGACCTCTACGCGAAGCACACCGATCCCGAAGTTGCCCGGGATGTGCTGAACGGGGTCTTGGCGGAGTATGAGCGGGTTTCGCAGGAGGATATCGGCGCCAGTGAGAATTACGCGTTCGAGTTCATCATGGAGCAATCCGATGAAATCAAGGATCGCATCCTCACGATCGAGCGCGCTCTCAACCGGTATAATCGGTGTTCCGTGCTGAGCAACAGGATCGAAGAGGCCGAACTGGAATTGGTCGTCCTGGAACAGCGTTACCTGCCGAAATGGCCTGCTGTCGTGGAAACGAAGGAGCGCATCCGGATTCTCCACGATCAGTTTTCGGAGGAACTGGAAAAAGTTCTCGCCTCGTCGGAAGAGGAGCAGCAATTCTGGGAAGATAATTTCGAAGTAGCCCCCGACGCGCCAAGGGAGGACGTCATCGACGCCCAGTTGAAGCTCGTCGATTCCCGATCCAACCTCCTGCAGAAGGACCTCCGTTCGGAGGAGGCGATCCTGGGAAATCTGACGTCTCGCCTGAAGGAGGGAACACTCTCTCGCGGCTTCCTCGCGAAGCAATTTCGGGTCGTTCAACCGCCCACAGCGGGAGGGCGAGTCGCCCCCAACAAGAATGCGATTCTCAAGAAATATACCGTGTATGGCTTGGGCGCGGGATTCGTGATCGTCTTTCTGCTCGGTCTGATCGATCCGAGTATTCGCAATGTCGGCGATCTCGAGGGAATGACGGCTGTGCCGGTCGTGGGCGCCATTCCAGTCCATCGCACGGACAAGGCGAAGAAGAGCAAAGTCGATCGGGAGCTCATCCTCGATGAACGCCCGAATTCTCAACAAGCCGAGGCACTGAGGACGCTGAGGGCCAGTCTCACCTTCCTGGGCGAGCAATCGGAACGTCAGACTTTCCTGATTACGAGTAGCTTGGCGTCGGAAGGCAAGAGTTGGATCAGTGCCAACCTGGCACAAGCGTTTGCCCAACAGGGAGACCGCACCTTGCTGATTGATGCGGATCTTCGCCGGTCCGTTCTCCACTCGGTCTTCGGGGTGGAAGGCAAGTCGGTGGGACTCACTGATTTTCTCTCCGGAAAGGCGGATCTGAAGGACGCGATCCGCCGCACCCAGACGAACGACCTGTATTTCCTCCCGGCGGGTTCCCGCTCCCCGAATCCGGCCGAACTGTTGTCGAGCAAGAAGTTCAACGACCTGCTTCCTCTCTGCGAGAAGTATTTCGACCGGATCATCTTCGATTCGGCTCCGCTCGTGCTGGTCAGCGACTCGCTCTCCATCGCGAAGCGGGTGCAGTCGGTCCTGGTCGTCTACCACATCGGGAAGACTCCGCGGCGGGCGCTTTTCCGCTCGCTGAAGTATCTCGATGCCAACCGTACCTCCCCATCGGGGCTGATCGCCAACAAACTGCCGGCCGCGAGGACGCGCAGGGCCTACGGGTACTACTACTCCTTTTCGGGAGGAGGCGGGTACGACGGAGAATATGGAGGATACGGGAGCGACGATGGTGATTCCCCGGACTCTCGATCCAAGGCGGCAAAGCGGAAGACGGAGAGCGGGGGTAAGGCTAAAGACCAGAGTGGGGACGAGTCTGTGGGGACCATTCCCGAAGAGAGTCCCAAACCATAGGCTGCGGTGTCTGACTCAGGCGGACGGATACGATTCGGGGGATCGCGCACGGGTCATCGGGGCGCGGAAAGAAGAGCGAGCCTCTCGACCCTGGTTTTCTGCGGTGCCATTTTCTATGCGCCACTCGCCTTCGGGTGTACCACTCCCGTCACCCGCTTCGTCCTCGACGGCATTCTGCTCCTCGGCGTCCTGGTCTTCGTGGTCGAGCAATGGCGTCGGGGTGAGAGAGTTCGCTTGTCACCCGGCTTGATACTGCTCTCTGCGGGCATCCTCCTGGTGGGATGTGTGTCCCTTGTGAATGACAAGTATACCTTTCGCACCGCGACCGACTCACTGGTAGAGAATGCCGGAGCAATCCGGTGGTTGCCGGGAACCTACGACGTCCGCACCTCGTGGGTCGAGATCGTCCACATCTTCGCCCTCTTGGCGGCGCTCGTTGCCCTTGCCGTGAAAGGGAACCAGCGAGAGCAGAGATGGTGGTTGCTCGGGGCGATTGGTATCGCCGGCTTTGTCGTGGCGATCATCGGGATCTACCAGAAAGTGGCGGGAATCGAATCGATGCTCTGGACGAACAAGACATACGAAGACGGGATGTTCTTCGCCAGTTTTCGTTACCACGGAAACGCGGCGGCGTTTCTCAATCTGAGTTGGCCCGCTTGTCTTGCGTGGGTATTCCGGTCGATCGAATTCGAGGGTAAAGGCCGATTGGTGCTGTCCTTCTGGCTGACATGCCTCTTCTTCACCTTCGGAGCCCTGGTCGTGAATAGCTCGAAGTTCGGCCACGCGATCGCCATCCCCGCCCTTGTTCTGGCTATCATTCTCTTTCGAAAAGGAATGCCGCGGCTGGAGGGACGCATGCGACTCAACGGAATCGTGTTCGGCCTTCTGGCCGCCGGATTCCTCCTCGTCATGTCCCTGTTCAGCGGAAGCCTGGTCGCGGAACTCTGGGACGATGCCATGGAGAGGGGGGTGACTCTCCAGTATCGCCTTCGCGCCTACGAGACGGGATGGAGAATGTGGTGCGACGCGCCGGTTTGGGGATACGGCGCGGGACTCTTCGGGAAAGTATTCCCCTACTTTTCGACGGGGTACGGTCGAGATCTGGGGGGAAGCTGGACCTTTGCCCACCAGGATTACCTCCAGATTCTGGTCGAGTGGGGCCTTGTGGGAGGATCCTTGATTTTCGCTCTGTGGATCTGGGGATTCTCGGGTTTGATCGGGCAATACCGCCGTTCGGGTGGGGGTTCCTACTCGACGGCTGCGGCGCTTCTCGCACTCTCGATCGTTGGCGTTCATGCGATGGTGGACTTCCCGCTTCATATCGGGGCGATGCAGTTGATCGCGGTGATCTATCTGTCTTTTGGCTGGTGCAAGCGACGGAGAAGTCGCCGGAAATCTCGGCACTCGGGACGGAGAAGACGTCGGCGAGACGGTCTGCCCGCCCATGGTTAGGCGGCTGATGGCGCCGCCTGGCGGGTCGATCTCAGCGGGAGAGCATCGAGGAGAGAGCCGAGACCGAGAAGAAGGAGGGCCGCGAGGCCGAAGGCGGCGAACCCGACCAGATCGTGGGCCCGGTCGAAAGCGGCATCCCCTTCATGGAAGAAGATCCACGCGAGGGTGACCGCCCGGAGGGTGTTGGTGGCGAATCCGACCAGGATGGCGAAGACCAGGAGAATGACTCGCAGCACCGGCCGCAGGAGCAGAAACTCTCCGAAGAAGAATCCGGCCATGATCAGGCTCTGGAACGAGCGAATCCCGCTGCATCCTTCGTCGATCTGGATGAGCCGGCCTTCGGCGAGAAGAGCGCTCCCCGAGAGTCCCGCCGGGATCCCGACCAACCGGGCGAGTGGCGCGGCGACGCCCAAAAGGCGCTCCGTCAA
>Ga0180430_10001693_pt1 | contig 20993 bp, 18 predicted proteins | sample SS_ome_9_FD_132999 | JGI IMG/M metagenome (GOLD analysis project Ga0180430, IMG submission 132999) | Hypersaline lake sediment archaeal communities from the Salton Sea, California, USA - SS_1_S_2 metaG | ecosystem: Environmental > Aquatic > Non-marine Saline and Alkaline > Hypersaline >... | reverse complement strand
GCGAGTATCAAAGGCAACCGGGAGACCCTTCTGGTGGTCGATGATATGGAAAGCCAGCGCAAGATTGCCGCGCATCTCCTCGGTCATCTCAATTACCAGATACACACGGTGGACAGTGGCGAAGCCGCTGTGCAGTTTCTAGAGAAAAACACCGTGGACCTGGTGATCCTCGACATGCTCATGGGGATCGGCATGGATGGCCTGGAAACCTACCAGGAGATCCTCAAACGGCATCCGGGCCAGAAAGCCATTATCGCCAGCGGGTTTGCCGAAACGGAGCGGGTGAAAGAAGCGCAGCGTCTCGGCGCCGGCGCCTACATCAAGAAACCCTATGTCATCGCCACCCTTGGACGCGCCATTAAAGAAGAACTGCGCACCTGACGCGCAGGGTGATCACCGTATCACTTGCCTGGCCGGATGTGATCCGGGGGCCCTGTCGCGATTGAGCGCACCAGATCGCTAACCGTTGTCGACGCCCTCATGCGATGGTATGCTGTCAGCGCAATGGTGATGACCCCCTCAAGGAGGTGACGAATGCCGATCGATGAACAGCCGCAGAATAAACCGGATAGCGACCGTCCTCGCGTCGTCATTCTGGCCACCGGGGGCACGATCGCCGGCACGGCCGCGTCCGGCACCCAGGCCGGCTATGCCTCCGGTCAGGTCAGCGTCGAAGCCATGATCGATGCCGTGCCGGGGATTCGGGATCTGGCGGATGTCCAGGGAGAGCAAATCGCCAATGTCGGTTCCCAGGACATGACCTTTGCAATCATGATTGAACTGGCCTGCCGCATCAATAGCCTTCTGGCAGACGGCGCCGTAAGCGGTATCGTGGTGACCCACGGTACGGACACCATGGAAGAAACCGCCTATTTCCTGAACCTGACCGTCAAAAGCCAAAAGCCCGTCGTTTTGACGGGCGCCATGCGCCCCGCCACCGCCGTGAGTGCCGACGGCCCCCTGAATCTCTACAATGCCGTTGCCGTGGCGGCCGATCCTGAAGCTGCCGGACGTGGGGTGCTGGTGGTGATGAACGACTGGATCCATGGGGCCCACTCCCTGACCAAAACCAATACGACCTCGGTGGAAACCTTTCTCTCGCCCATCAACGGCCTTATCGGGACGGCCAATTACGGCAAGACCCAGTATTTTCGCCGGCCCTTTCGGCGGCATACCGATACCAGCGAGTTCACGGTGGCGAATGGCACCGCCATGCCGCGGGTGGATATCCTGTATGCCTGTGCCGATATGCCGGCTGATCTGGTGGACTGTTCGGTATCCCGGGGCGCCCGGGGAATTGTGATCGCCGGTGACGGCAACGGCAACATGAATGCCGCGACCATGGCCAGCGCCTCCCGGGCGGCCGCGCAGGGCACGGTTATCGTCCGCAGTTCCCGAGTGCCCACGGGCACGGTCAGCCGCAACGTGGAGATCGATGACGATCGCCATCAGTTCGTGGTTTCCGATGAACTCAACCCCGCCAAGGCACGCATCCTGCTGATGCTGGCCCTCATGAAGGATCGCAGCCTGGACGCGCTGCAGCAATTGTACTATGCGTACTGATACCCTACCTTGGTTTTGCCCATGCGAACGACAGCGTCGTCCATGATCTCTTAGCGGGTTGAAAGTTCCCCCTCCGATACGTTTTATATTGACGAAAAGCGATGCTTTGGTTAGTTCGTATACTAACGAAACCGCCCTGAAAGGAATACATCATGACCGACATACTTTTTCGCAAGCTGCAGGAACGGCTGGACCTCTATTCCATGGGGTTTCCGGCCACGGCATCCGGCATCGAACTGAAGATTCTGCGCTATCTCTTTTCCGAGGACGACGCGGCCATGTTTCTGGCCCTGAGCCACAGCCTGGAGACGCCGGCATCGGTGGCGTCCCGGCTGGGGCAGCCGGCGGACGATGTTGCAACCCGGCTGGATGACATGGCGGAAAGAGGCCTGCTGTTCCGGGTTAAAAAAGACACCGGTGCCAAATACGGCGCGATCCCGTTCGTGCATGGCCTGTTCGAGTTCCAGGTCAAGACTCTCGATCGTGAATTGGCGGAGATGGTGGAGCAGTATTTCGAGGAAGGGTTTGAAACCGCCATGCAGGCCGGTGCGGAATGCTTCCTGCGCCCTATCCCCGTCCATCAGTCCATCGATGCGCGGCACCATGTGGCCAGCTATGACGATGCCGTCGAAATTCTCAAGAGCAAGCCACGCATCGTGGTGACCGATTGCATCTGCCGCAAACGCATGCAGGTTGTCGAAAAGGGCTGCAGCAAGCCCATGGAGGCCTGTTTCATGTTCGGGTCCATGGGGCAGTACTACCTCGATCGCGGCATGGGGCGCGAAGTCTCTCTGGACGAGGCCGTGGCGATCATGGCGCAGTGCCGGGAGGCCGGCCTGGTGACCCAGCCGGCCACGGCCCAAAACCCTTCCGGCATGTGCAACTGCTGTGGCGATTGCTGCGGCGTGTTGGCGGCGCTGAACAAGCATCCCAAACCGTCGGAACTGGTTATCGCCAACCACCTGGCCGTGATTGCAAGCGACGACTGCACGGGCTGTGAGGCCTGTTTAGAGCGCTGCCAGTTGGGCGCCCTGTCCATGAATCATGCCGGAACAGCGGAAGTCAACCCGGACCGCTGCATCGGGTGCGGACTGTGTGTCATCACCTGTCCGGTGGCGGCCATCCAGCTTATCCCGAAGCCCGAGGAAGACTGCCGCATGCCGCCTACCAGCATGGCCGAGCAGATGATGCTGATGGCGCAGAAACGCGGACTTTTATCCGCCCAGAAATAGTCTATTTGGCCTTGGTCGGCGTTCTCCGCGGGTTTGTGGCTGCGGCGTACAAAAGTACGCCTCACCCCAAACCCTTGTGCGGCCTTGACCAAGACCAAATATCCTTATTTCTGGATCGGACAAATCGATGTGGATAGTGAGTTTGTAAATATGCGAGCTTGTTAATTCGTAGATTGTTCTTGTGACAATAGGCGACGCGATTTGTTCTTGATGAAGAACAGACCGGGGGAATTATCAGGGGGAGGCAGGATGCTGAAGACGCGGATCACCGAGTTTTTCGGGATCGAGCGGCCCATCGTGCAGGGCGGGCTCATGTGGGTTGCGCGGGCGGAGCTGGCGGCCGCGGTGGCCAATGCCGGCGGGATCGGGTTCATGACGGCCCTGACCTACCCGGAACCGGAAGGGTTGCGGGCGGAGATCCGCAAGTGCCGACAGTTGACCGACAAGCCTTTCGGCGTCAACCTGACCTTCCTGCCCACCCTGCGACCGCCCGATTACCCGGCCTACATCCAGGTCTGCATCGACGAGGGGGTGCGGTTTATCGAGACGGCCGGGCGCAACCCCGAGCCCTACATGGAGGCCATCAAGACGGCCGGCATCCGCGTGATCCACAAATGCACCTCGGTGCGCCACGCCATCAAAGCGGAAAAGATCGGCTGCGATGCGGTCAGCATCGACGGTTTCGAGGCGGCCGGCCACCCGGGCGAGGATGACGTGACCTCCCTGATTCTGGTGCCCCTGACGCGGGATGCCGTCTCGCTGCCCATTATCGCCTCGGGCGGGTTTGCCGACGGGCGGGGACTCGTGGCGGCCTTGGGCCTGGGGGCCGACGGCATGAACATGGGCACCCGGTTCGTGGCCACCCGCGAAGCGCCCGTGCACGATCAGATCAAGCAGGCCCTGGTGGCGCACAATGAGCGTGACACCCGCCTGATCATGCGCTCGCTCCGCAACACCGAACGTGTCATGCACAACACCACCGTCGATAAAGTCCTTGAAATCGAAGGACGCGGCAACACCCGGATCGAAGATATCATCCCCTATGTCTCCGGAATGGTGGGCAAGGAGATGCTCGAAGACGGTGATCTGGAGAAGGGCACCCTGGCCGCCGGCCAGTGCATGGGCCTGATCCGGGACATCCCCAGTTGCCGGGAGCTGCTGGACCGCATCATGAATGAGGCGGAGACCATCGTACGCGAAAGGTTCGCCGGCGTCATCCAAAAATAGCAACGCGGCTCTCCTGAGCCAAGCGCTTAAACCGGTCGTAATGATTAATGTCATCGTTGCCGTAAGGCCACAAAAGGTATACCCCTGGCATCATGTTGTTCCTCCTTTGTTGCACAACCCGCATTCATCTGAATCGTGGTTTTTGGTGGATATGTTGCCCATATTCGGGTAAACATCGAAAAATCTATGATGATTCCGAGCGTTGAGTAGCAGCCATGCCATCCAAACCCACTCAATCCGTTTCAACCTCTACCCGGAAAACGGTAACCCGTTCCGTGAAGGTCGACTATTGTGAACCACTGAAGGCCTCCAGAGCGCCAAACGCGCTTACCGAACGCATCAAAGAACTGAACTGCTTGTATGGTATTTCCAACCTCTTTGAAAACCAGGATGTATCACTGGGGTGGATCATGCAGCGTGCGGTCGATCTGATTCCAGCCGCCTGGCAGTATCCGGAAAAAGCCTGCGCCCGCATCCAACTGGACGGCGAAACGTATGTTTCCAGACATTTCAAACAAACCGATTGGCACCAGCATACGGATATCATCCTGAACGGCATCCATGTGGGTGACGTGGATGTTTATTATACCCAAGTTCCCTCGGGGATCGAGGGTGATCCCTTTTTAGATGAAGAAGATCGTCTGCTGCGCGCCATTGGCGAACGCTTGAGCAAAGTCTTGTGGTTAAAACGCGCTGAAGAAGCCCTCAAGGAGAGCGAGGAGCGGTATCGCGTTCTTACCGAACAGATCACCGAGGGGGTTGCGCTGGTGCAGGATGGTCGCTTTTGTTACGTCAATCCGACCTTTTGTCAGCTATTCAATATCTCATCTATGGAAGGCATGAGCGGTGGCCTTGTTGGCAGCCCCCCGGCAGGCAACGCCGACGAAATTGCCCTGTTTTATGGTGCCGTGGGTGAGGCGGGCATCGCGGCCCGGGTCGAAGAAGTCCACCGCCTGACCCGGCCCGAAAAAGTCTATTGGATACAGGTTTGCCACAGCGCCATAACCTATAAAGGCCGATCGGCGCTGCTGTCATCGTTCAAGGACATTACCGAAATCAAAGAGCAGCAGATGGCCGCGCAGCAGATGGCGGACCTGCTGAACGATGAAAACCGGGTGCTGCGGTCTTCGCTGAAAGAACGTTATCGCCTTGGCGGCATTCTCGGGCGCTCGACGGCCATGCAGGAAGTGTACGAGCTTATTCTCAAGGCGGCCGCAACGGATGCCAGTGTCGCCATATTCGGGGAATCCGGCTCCGGTAAGGAACTCGTGGCGCACGCCATTCACGATCATAGCGACAGGCAAGGGGAGCGCTTCGTAGCTGTCAACTGCGGCGCCATCCAGGAGACCCTCTTCGAGCGGGAGTTTTTCGGCCATCGCAAAGGGTCCTTTTCGGGTGCCCACGCGGATGCACCGGGTTACCTGGACATGGCGGACGGCGGGACCTTGTTCCTCGATGAAGTCAGCGAACTGACCATCAATATGCAGGCCAAACTATTAAGGGCCATTGAAGGCGGGGGTTACCGCCCGGTGGGGGGCACGGAAACACACGCAACCGATTTTCGCATGATATCGGCCTCGAATACGGCATTGCGCGACAAGGTCGCCAGCGGTGACATGCGCAATGATTTTTTCTACCGTATTCAGGTGATCCAGATTCACTTGCCGCCCTTGCGCCATCGCAAGCAGGACATCCCCCTGCTGGTGGAACACTTTCTGCGCAAAATGAAAACCGGTGCTGATAAAAAAAGAATTCCCGGCCACATGATGGATGTCCTCATCGAATACGACTGGCCCGGCAACGTCCGTGAACTACGCAACGTGCTGCAGCGTTATATCACCATCGGGCACCTCGAATTTTTGGCCCCCGATGGTGGGACGGATGTCCTCTCCATTCCGGCAGCGCTGGATCTACGCCAGGCCACGCAGCAGTTGGAAAAGTCGCTTATCGCCAAAGCCCTGCGGCAGACCGGGGGCAACCGATCACGGGCCGCCAACCTGCTGGGCATTTCGCGAAGAGCCCTTTTTCGCAAGATGTCTGAAATCTGAGTGCCAGAATCGCCCATTCTGGGCGAAAACGCCCACCTTTAAATACCTTGTAAATTCAGTTTGATAAATAATTTTAACGAATTGTGATGGGCGTTATTGGCCCACCTGTCTTTCCGTCGTTTTTCCGCAACAATTCAATTTAAATTAAAATATCAATACCTTGTATCGCTTGAGTGGCCTTGGCATCCTCTTTGCTCTACAGGCTCGCCGGTAAACGAATAGCTGAACATGTTTCCGGTGGGCGGGTTAATCAAGAAAGCGCGATAGGAGTCATTTGTCGTGGAACTGGTGAAGAACAAAGCTACGGGTAAATTTTTCGTGGTGTTGGATGATGACGGGGGCACTGAATTTTTGGTGGTCACCCCCGAAGGAAAGATCCGGCAATTGGAAAGGCATCTGTTCGGTACCCAGGATGTGGCGGACCCGGAAGACATTCAATGGCGTCAACAGCTTACCAAGAAACAGGTGGATATCTATGAGACGTATTTCAACGAAGACCGCTAAAGAACCGATACGGCAATCTGAAAAGGCTCTAAAGCATCTTGTTCGGGAGTGGGAATGGTTGATCGTTCATTCCTTTCGGATTTGGCCGGAATTGAATTTGCTCCCGATCCAACGATGCCCGCAACCAATTACGCTTTACGCGTCGCGTTTACCCAACACCAATACCGAGTGGAGGAAACTATGAATGGAAGAAGTGACATAATGCAACAGGACCCTTTCGGGAACCTTATCGATTGGGGACCGGTTTTAGACTTGCTTGAAGAGATTTCAGACAAAGGGCAGTTGGCATCCTGCCAAAAGGGTTTGATCCGCATCCTGCGTTACAGGGGCAACTGGCGCCTTCGCGAAGAGGTGCTGCTGCGGGTCGGTCGGATCGAGACTCCTTCCGCGGAGCTGATCCACCAGGTGCTGGCTATTCTGGGCGATGACAATATCTACTACGACGCAAGGATTTTAGCCAGTAAGGCCTTGATTGCCTTGCTTGAAAATACCCGGGACGGATTCCGCAGCGAAATGAATAAAGCCGTAAAACAAGTGACTGATAGACTTATGGCCACCCCCCAGCCGCCCCATTTCGACGATGCCCTCTTAAAACTTAGCCCGAAAATAGAGCGTCTCAGCGCATAGCATGATGAAAGGAGTAGAAGGATGGATGCACCTATAAAAATCGAAGGAATCTGCTGCACCTGCGAATATCGTAGTGATTGTCAAATCCTGCGAAGGAGCCAAGCCAAAGGGAAGGTCATTTGGCACTGCGAAGAATTTTATGATCCGGACGATAGCACCAAGGAAGAACGGGAACGTAAAAACCCGGTCGTCATGAAATCCAATAACCTGATACCAGGATGGGATAGATGAACGCGCTAAACCCATATTGCGCCAAAGTTATACAACATCTGGAACATAAATATCCGTGGGAGAAGCCGTTTATCCAGGCGGTCAATGAAGTGTTTCTTTCCATCGGCATGGTTGTCAAGCAGGATCCCCTCTATGGCAATGAACGGATTCTGGAACGGATCGTGGAGCCGGAGCGCATCTACATGTTCCGGGTCCCCTGGCGGGACGATAGGGGAAATATTCAGGTCAATACCGGCTACCGCATCGGGTTTAACAGTGCCCTTGGTCCCTATAAGGGCGGGTTGCGGTTTCACCCATCGGTGACACTCGGAATTTTTAAGTTTCTGGGCTTCGAGCAAACCTTTAAAAATGCGTTGACCGGCCTTCCCTTGGGCGGTGGCAAGGGCGGCAGCGATTTCAGCGCCCGGGGCCGGTCCGACCACGAGATCGAAAAATTTTGCCATAGTTTCATGAACAGCCTTTATCACCACATCGGCCCCAATACGGACATCCCCGCCGGTGACATCGGGGTCGGAGCCCGAGAAATCGGATACCTGTTCGGGCAGTACAAACGCCTGAAAATTGCCTGGGAAGGAGGGGTATTCACAGGCAAGGGCATCGATTGGGGAGGATCCTATCTGAGACCCGAGGCGACTGGTTTTGGTGCCGCCTATTTTGCCGAGGAAATGCTTAAGACTCGGCAAGAAGGCATCGACGGCAAGACAGTGGCGGTTTCGGGCTTCGGGAATGTGGCCTGGGGTGTCGTTACCAAAATAACCGAGATGGGGGGCAAGGTGGTCACCCTATCCGGCCCGGATGGTTTTATCCACGATAAAGAGGGCATATCCGGTGAAAAGATCGACTACATGCTGGCGATGCGGCGCAGCGGGCGTGACCGGGTGGAAGACTTTGCAGAGAAATTCAAGGTTGATTTTTATCCCGGGGAAAAACCCTGGCGCGTCAAATGCGACATCGCCTTTCCCTGCGCCTGTGAAAATGAGCTTGATAGGAAAGATGCCAGAGCCCTCCTCGACAACGGGTGCACCTGTGTAACTGAGTGCGCGAATATGCCGGCAACCCAGGGGGCTATGGACACCCTTCTTGAAAGCGGGATTCTCTATTCACCTGGCAAGGCGTCCAATGCGGCAGGCGTTGCCTGCTCCGGGCTGGAGATGGCCCAAAACAGTTCCAAAATCCGCTGGACCAGGGAGGGCGTCGATCGGCGTCTGCGAACCATCATGACGGACATCCACAAGACCTGTCTGCACGCCGCCGAACGATTCGGCAAAAAGGGCAATTATTTTGTCGGAGCCAATATCGCCGGGTTTATCAAGGTGGCTAACGCCATGATCGACCAGGGAAATACCTGATTTTTATTCATTCACCATTCAAAGAAGAAAGGTACACGACCATGTTGATCGGCATACCCAAGGAGATTTTACCCGAAGAAAGCCGTGTGGCGGCCACCCCGGACACGGTCCGAAAATACATCGATCTCGGCTTTGAAATTGGTATCGAGACGACGGCTGGAAGAGGCATTTTGATCAGCGATGATGACTATAAAGACGCGGGCGCGAAAATTTATTTCGATGCGGAGAGCCTTTATGCCGATGCCGATATCGTCCTTAAGGTCAAGCAGCCGATCTATGATGCTAAAATGGAAAGGCATGAAGTCAACATGCTCCGCAAGGGCAGCATTCTGATTACCTTTCTTCATCCGGCCACTCCGGAAAACCACGATATGGTGAAACAACTTCAGGCTAAAAACATCACCGCTCTCACCATGGACGGCATTCCACGCATACCCCGCGCCCAGCGAATGGATGCGCTGTCTTCCATGAGTGCCGTCACCGGATACAAATCCGTCATCATGGCCGCCAATCACCTGCCGAAGTTCATCCCCATGATCGGTACGGCCATCGGGACGATAAAACCCGCCAAATTTTTAGTGATCGGCGCCGGTGTTGTTGGGCTCCAGGCCATTGCGACGGCCAAACGGTTGGGCGGCATCGTAAAGGCGATGGACATCCGCAAGAACGCCTGCACGGAAGCCGAAAGCCTGGGGGCCAAGATCGTCGACTTCGAAATACCACAGGAAATCGCGGTCGGTGAGGGCGGCTACGCCAAAGCGCTGGAAACCGAATGGCTCGAAATCGAGCACAAGCTTATTGCCCCCCATGTCCAGGAGGCCGACGTGGTCATCCTGAGTGCCCTGGTGCCTGGGGAGATCGCCCCCATCCTGGTGACCGAGCAGATGGTTTTCAACATGAAACCCGGTTCCGTCATCATGGACGTTTCCGTTGATCAGGGGGGTAACTGCGAAATTACGGAACCGGGTCGCTTCGTGCAGAAGATCGGCACCCATGTGTGCGGCATCCAGAATATTCCGGGAAGAATGGCGATTCACGCCAGTTGGCTGTATGCCAACAATATGGCTCATTATGTGGAAAACCTGTTTAAAAACGGAAATGGCGAAATCGATCTGGACGACGAGATCGTCAAAAGCTCCCTCGTCACCCACCAATCCACCATCCACCACGCGGGCACTCTCAAGGCCATGGGGATGTTTAACCGTTAACGGACAGAGAGGTCGCCACATGACAAATTTATTCCTGATGGTGGGCGTCTTCCTGGCGTCCTTTCTGGTGGGGTATGCGCTTATTTCAAAAGTGCCACCTCTATTGCATACCCCCCTGATGTCGATGACCAATGCCATTTCGGCAATCACGATTCTTGGCGCCCTGCTTCTCTTCGCGGTGCCGGCCAAAACCCCGGAAACCTTGTGGGGCGCGATTGCCATCGTTACCGCAACCTTCAATGTCGTGGGGGGATTTTACATTACGGACCGAATGCTCGGGCTTTTCAGAGGAAAGCGCCCGAAATTGATTGACCCCTCAAGGAAAAGAAACTGATCATGCCGCTCCTAATTGATTTTTCCATTATCGCGCTGCTTGTCGCCGGTATTGCTCTTTTTCGCGAACCCCGCAAAGCCCGTTTCGGCAACTGGACGGCTGCTGTGGCGTTGTTGGGTGCTGTTTTGATCGTGCTCTATCGCAATGGCGTCATTGACACCACGACCGTCATGATATCGCTGTTGCTGGGTGCCATGGCCGGCTTTGGTGTGGCAAGGGCCGCTAACATGATCCAAATACCGGCGCTTGTTGCATTTCAACACGGTGCCGGCGGCGTGGCCGCCTTCCTGGTGGCCTTTGTCGAACTCACCCGCAGTACCCATGCTTTACCGATCGTCAGTGAAATTTCGGGTGTTCTGGGGTTGACTGTTGGTGCCTTGACCTTCAGCGGCAGCATGATTGCCAGCGCCAAGCTGGCCAACAAAATGCAGCAGGCGCCGCAGGTCCTGCAGGCCCACACTTTTCTTCTCGTCGCCAATGCCGTTTTACTGGTCGTGGTCGGTGCGGCTTCTTTTTTCATGTCCGCTCAAATGACCCTTTTCCTGTACATCAGTCAAATTGTGCTCGCGGCATCTTTCGGCATCCTGTTTGCGATTCGCATCGGGGGCGCCGACATGCCGGTCCTGATTTCATTTCTGAATGCCACGGCAGGGCTTGCGGCATCCTTTTGCGGCATGGTGATCGAAAACCAACTGCTGATTGCTTTCGGCGCGACGGTGGCGGCCTCGGGGTCCATTCTGACGCATGTCATGTGCAAGGCCATGAATCGAAGCATTGTGGGTATATTTTTGCCGCACGCTAAAAAGCGATCGGCTGCTGCAATCGCGGAAGTGGTCAAAGCTAACGCTTCAGGGGGTTTGACGAAGGATGTTGTCGATCCATCTGACAACGGGCATCGAATGGACCGGGCGTCCGCCATCCTGAAAGCGGCCCGCAAGGTGATCGTGGTGCCGGGTTACGGCATGGCCCTGGCCAAGGCCCAGCAGGATGTTGCCGCGCTTGTGAACCATTTGATCGAGAAGGGCAAGGATGTGAAATATGCCATCCATCCCGTCGCGGGCCGGATGCCGGGCCACATGAATGTGCTGCTGGCCGAAGCCGGTGTGGATTACGACATGCTGGTGGAAATGGATGTCATCAACCCGGACTTCCATAACACCGACGCGGTCGTGGTCGTCGGGGCCTGCGATGTGGTCAACCCGGCGGCTATCGATGTCGCGGGAACGCCCATTTCCGGCATGCCGATCCTGATGGCCCACGAGGCCCAAAACGTCATTTGTTGTAATTTCGATCGTAAGCCCGGGTACTCCGGTGTTGATAACCCGCTCTACGAAAAAGACAACACCCTTATGCTGCCGGGCAATGCCCTGGAAACCATTCGACAACTGGCGATTCTTTTAAAGAACGGAAACCCGGAAAAGATCTCACATGAAGCGGTAATTTCCGATCTCAAGGCTGAAGCGGTACATGCCCTGGCTTCCGCTGAAAAGATCGTCATCATACCCGGATACGGCATGGCATTGGCCAAAGCCCAGTTTAAGATTGTCGAGTTGGCCGCTTTTTTGTCCAAAAACGGCGCGAGTGTAAAATATGCGATTCACCCGGTGGCCGGCAGAATGCCGGGGCACATGAACGTCATCCTGGCGGAAGCCGAGGTTGAGTATGACGATTTGATGGAAATGGATGATGTAAACCCGCTGTTTGCTGAAACCGACGTGGCGTTGATCGTGGGGGCCTGCGACGTGGTCAACCCGGCCGCTATAAAAACGGAGGGAACGCCGATTTCCGGTATGCCCATCCTGCTGGCGCACGAGGCCCGAAATACCATTGTGTGCAATTTTGATGAAAAACCGGGCTATTCCGGTGTGCCGAATCCTCTCTACCGGAACAGCAACACCATTATGGTGTTAGGGGATGCGAAGGCAACAGTCAACGATTTGATTCAGGCCCTGAATCAATATGAAGACCAGACCGACCACATTTATTTCGAGAAGAATTAGGTGAACAAGACGACATCGACAGATCCGCAGCCCCCAGACAACAACAATCTCCACGCGCTAAACGAGCGAACCAAAGAGCTCAAATGCTTGTACGGAGTCTTTAAGTTGTTGAACATGACGGACGTTCCCCTGGACAAGACCCTTCAGGCAGTGGCCGATCTGGTGCCGAACGCTTGGCAATATCCCGAAAAGACCTGCGCCCGGCTTATCCTTGGAGACAAAGAATATCGCTCCGAACGCTACGCGTCTAGCGACGCTGCGTTGACGGCACGGATTGCGGTCAATAATGAAAACCTCGGAATGGTGGAGGTCGCCTACGAAGGCGGGCAACCCGACAACCAGACCGATCCCTTCCTGGAGGAAGAGGTGTACTTGCTGGAGGCCGTCGCCAGCCTGGTAGGGCAGACCCTCCGGCGCAAGGCGCTGGAGGATGAAAAAATCCAACTCTACAAGGACCTCCAGAAAAATTACGAAAAAGTCCTCAGCGGATTCATCCCCATCTGTGCTTCGTGTAAAAGCATTCGCGACGGAGACGGGGCGTGGCACCAGATCGAGACCTACGTGCAAAAGCGAACCGAGGCGAAGTTCAGCCACGGCATTTGCCCTGTTTGCATTAAAAAACTATATCCCCATTTCAAAGAGAGTTAACCAATGGTTACAGCCATGTTCCGGGAAAAAGCGAGCTTCCATGCATCCCGCGACAAACGGTTGTCCGGCGCACCTCTCCGAATGATGTCCCTTGCCCAGGTGGCCTGCGATTTTTTACTGGAAGCGATTTTTGATTCCCGCTTGAACCCAAGTCGAATCTACAACCAGTCGGCGATCGCCCGGGAAATGGGCATGTCGACGACCCCCGTGCATGAAGCGCTGACAATTCTGGCCGGCAAGGGGTTTATAAAAATAGTGCCCCGCAGGGGCATAAGGCTGACGGAATTGGGCCGTGCGCCGTTCAACGGCCTTTTTGAGTTCCGGCGCCTATTGGAATACATGGTAGTCTTTAAGGTGGTGCCGCCGCTAACCGATGCACAATTAAACCATCTGTATGCCTTGCTCGTCGATTGTGAGCGTCAGACGGATGTGCCCGGCTGCCTAGTGGCCGACGAAGCGGTACACGGCTATCTGGCATCCCTTACCCGCAATCATTTTGTGATCAATGCCTTGGCGGGCGTGGGCGATCAGTGGCATTGGATCGGGCAGCGTGTACTTGAAGTGGACGGAGGTTTGGACGCGTGGCGACAATATCATCGTAAAATGCACGCATGCATGAAACTTCAGGATCCTCAAAAGACATGGCGGGTGATGGCGCTGCATTTGAATCATACCGAGCGGCGATTTAAGAAAATCTCAAAAAACAAAAAATGGATCTCTGAACAGCGAAACCCAATTCAGATAAGCGCCCAATCGGTTTATGCCCAAAAGGCGCCATCCCTCATGTCGTCCAAATTGTAGTGTCACAATCCATATAGCCCTAACAAAGAGGGGCAACGGTCCGGTTATCGAGGCCTGCCTTCTTTACGCCGATTCTCGTACCCGAACGTCTAAGCGGATAAGGGGATATAATAAGGGCTTGGTTGTCGGTGGTGAATACGAATCAACGCGTCTTCAAGGCGATAAAACGCTTCAAAAGGGAGAAGAACGATAATGTACAGAAAAAACCTTGTTCCTTTGGACGGATCGAAACGGGCGGGTTTGCCGACGGTCGCGGGCTCGTGGCGGCCTTGGGCCTGGGGGCCGACGGTATGAACATGGGCACCCGGTTCGTGGCCACCCGCGAGGCACCGGTGCACGATCATGTCAAGCAGGCCCTGGTAAACCACAACGAGCGCGACACCCGCCTGATCATGCGCTCGCTGCGCAATACGGAGCGCGTCATGCACAACACGGCCGTGGATAAGGTTCTGGATATAGAAAGCCGCGGCAACACCCGGATCGAAGATATCATCCCCTATGTCTCCGGGATGGTGGGCAAGGAGATGCTCGAAGACGGCGATCTGGAGAAGGGTACCCTGGCCGCCGGCCAGTGCATGGGCCTGATCCGCGACATCCCCAGTTGTCGGGAGCTGCTGGACCGGATCATGGAAGAGGCTGAGGCCATTATCGGTAAAAAATTTTCTGATGTCCTCCAACCGGTCGGTGGGTGATGAGGGGTATCGCGCCTCAGGTTTTTTTCTGGCCCGTTGTCACGTGATGCTGGGGCATCTCAAGCATTCCCTAAGTGCATGTCTAACTGTCGGTAAAACTTGACAATATTTTTCTTTTTCTGCTATATACCAAAAACTTTTTGCGTCCCTTGATGCAAAGGGACGCCTTGCCTAAAATTGCAGCCATCCCATAAGCGGGTAATGTTTGCGCGCTAATTGATCTTCAGCTAACCACATCGTTGTCGTTTACTATCATGAATCCAACCGAAAACAGGGAGAGATACATGGTAAGGGCGCTATCAGATAAACAGTTGGGCCTTTTAGAATACGGCGGCCATAGGCCGCCTGGTCAAGGCAGACGGGTGGTGCTGTTTGCGATTGCGCTGGTTGTTTTTTTGCAGACACCATGTATCGCAGAGCAACCGATAAAAATCGGTGTCAGTTTAGGTCTCTCAGGTCGGTTCGCGGAAATGTCCAAGGCATTGAATAACGGGTTTGAATTATGGGAACGGAATGTCAATCGTGAAAATGGCATCTTGGGGAGACCCGTAAGGCTGATTGTTAAAAACGACCAGAGTGACCCGGAGCGTGCGGTTGCGCTCTATCGCGAACTGATTACTGGGGCGCATGTCGATTTTCTGTTTGCCCCATATTCCAGTCTCATTACGGCCGCCGTTCTGCCCATTGCGGAAGAATATGATATGCCGATGCTGATTGCAGGAGCGGCCGCTGATAGCTTGTGGGAAAAAGGTTATCGCAATGCCATCGGCATCTATACCCCTGCCAGCAAATTTGCCGTTGGATTTCTGGAACTCCTTGTCTTAAACGATTTGGATGGCATTTCACTGGCCTATGCCGATGATCCCTTTTCAGTAGATTTAGCCGAAAGTGTCCGGCAATGGGCAGGTCGCTTCGGATTGAACGTTATCGGTTTTGAAGGGTTTAAAAAAGGTTCTCAGAATCTGGAGTTTTTGGCCCTAAAAGCCAAAGAAAGCAATTCGCAAGTTTTGATGGTATGTGGGCACATGAATGAAGCGGTTGATATGACGATGGCCTTGAAAAAGATCGAATGGCGACCGAAAGCGTTTTACGCCTCTGTCGGGCCAGCCCTTCAAGAATTTTATGATCGTTGCGGGCCCGAAGCCGAGGCGGTTTTTGGAACATCGTTATGGGAGCCCAGGGCCAATTATCCGGGAGCACAGCAATTCAACCAGCAATTTATTGAAACCTATGGCCGTGTGCCAGGCTATCATGCAGGGCTTGCATACGCTGCCGGCCAAGTGTTGAAAATGGCGGTGGAAGAGGTGGGTCGTATCGACAAAGAAAAAGTGCGAGATGCTCTGTTTAAATTGGATACCATGACCATTATTGGCCGGTTTGGTGTCGATAAGACGGGCAAACAAGTCCGGCAGCATAAGTTTATTATCCAGTGGCAAAATGGAACGAAGAAACTGGTTTGGCCGGACACGATTAAAACAGCCGAACCGATGTTTTAACCCCCATGCCTACCAAACGAATCCTAAAGAGTTTGCCTTTCCGGATGGTTATCCCTGTCGTGGTGGCCATTTTTTTTGTCGGCATCGGTATTTACTTCCTCGTTTTACGTGCTGTTTCGGATTTTGCCGGTGAACAAATTACAGCCGCCCTAAAATCGAATACGACTGAAATTTATGACATCTGTGATGAACATTTCACGAAGTTGATGCAGGCCGGCAAGATAGAGGATCAGAAAGCCAGTGTCATTATGAAGGCCATAACCATAGGCAGTATCGAGGAATACATCCAACGTAACGGACTCGGATGCCGACTGATTGAGAATGAAAAAAAGACGATGCTGGAGTACCAAGTAGAGTCAGATTTATTGGACTTAATCATTAGAAAACATACAAAACATGGTGCTTCGACGGTTCAATTCAAAGGGAAAAGATATTATTTTCAGCATTTTGATTTTAAGCCGTGGGGGTGGCATTTTGATCTGGTTACGGATGCAACCATTTATGCCCCTTTGATCAGACGCGTTAAGCTTGTTTATATTGTAACCGCAGTTCTTTTATTGTTAGGGCTTGTCTTTATCCTCATGCTTCAGGAGAGGCTTCTGCGAAGGCCCCTTAATCAAATCATCAGTGCCATGCGCGTTGGGCGATTGCCAAGCTATAAGGGAATCACCGAGCTAGAATTTTTAAGCGACCATATTTCAAGTATGATGTCTGCGGTTGAAGAAAAAAATAAATGGGTGGAGGATTTATATCTAATTGCCATTGCCAATCGTGGCGAAGAGTTTTTCAGACGTGCAGCCGATTCCTTGTCAGAAGCATTGGGCCTCAATACGCTCATTCTACAATTGACTAAGGCACCAATGGAATTTCTTCCGGTGGCTTATGCCGCCATTCCAACCATTGACCTTTCTGCCGGTGATTTTGCCGGCGGTTTGCCCTTATCGCAGATCGTTTCCGAAAAGAAGCCGATTATCGTTACCGCAGGCGCACGAACCGAATTCCCCAAAGCGAAATGTTTATCGATAACAGAAGCCGACAGCTATGCCGGCCTCCCTATTTTCGACCGCAATGGTGCGGTAAGCGGAACCATGAATGTTTTTGGCAAAAAGAGAGATTTTGACGAGTGGGATTTAAACCTCATCAAAACCGTCTGCCAAATGGTGGCGGTTGAATTTGACTATATAGCCAAGGAAAAGGATAAAGACGCGCTTGAACGGCAACTTCAGCAATCAAAAAAAATGGAGGCTATCGGGCTGCTTGCCGGCGGCGTGGCCCACGACCTGAATAATGTACTGTCCGGTATTGTTTCGTATCCCGACTTATTGCTTTTGGACCTGGAAGAGAACAGCCCTCTGAGGGAACCCATCCTGACAATTCAAAATTCAGGACGTAAGGCTACCGAAATCGTGCAAGATCTATTGACGCTCGCAAGAAGAGGCGTCGAAAATAAAAATGTGATCAATTTAAATGAAATCATTTCAGAATATCTGCGCTCACCTGAGTATCAAAAATTAGAAGCACATCACCCGAACGTCGTGGTCACAAGAAATCTAAGCAGGGATTTACTGAATATTGTCGGAGCAAAAACCCAGTTGGTAAAAGTCGTCATGAATCTCGTATCCAATGCCGCCGAAGCCCAGCCTGCCGGAGGTAAAATAATACTGTCAACCCGCAACCAATATCTTGATACCCCGATTAACGGCTACGAAAAAATTCCCGAAGGTGATTATGTCGTTTTGGCGATACAGGATGCGGGTTTCGGTATATCGGAACAAGATTTGCCCAAGATTTTTGAACCATTCTACTCCAAAAAGGTCATGGGGCGAAGTGGCACTGGACTCGGAATGGCGGTGGTCTGGGGGGCCACCCATGATCATCAGGGCTTTATTGATATAACCAGTACAGAGGGTATCGGAACCACCTTTAACCTCTATTTTCCGGTAACACACAGCCAAATAGTTCGGGAACAACGTCAAATTCCTATTGACGAATATTTGGGAGGCAAAGAAACAATATTGATTGTGGACGATGTCGAAGAACAGCGGGAGATTGCCGCCAATATCCTAAGAAAATTGAATTACGAGGTCATAACCGCACCGAGCGGTGAAGACGCTGTGGCTTACATGGAAACCCATGACGTTGATTTACTGATTCTGGATATGATTATGGAACCGGGAATGGACGGCCTGGAAACCTACAAAAAGATTTTAGAATCGAAACAAATTCAAAAAGCCATTATTGCCAGCGGGTACTCGGAAACGGATCGTGTAAAAGAAGTTCAAAGGTTAGGTGCCGGACAATATATCAAAAAGCCCTACACCCTTGAAAAAATTGGAATCGCAGTAAAAAAAGAACTGCAATCATGACGCAGGTGCACCCCATGTCCTTTTCCCTGTCAAAGATCGAATGGTCCTCCCGAATTTATGACCGTTTTTCCTGAAAGGCATTCATCGGTTCCTCATAGATATCCCTTTTCTTTCATGTAGCGATGCCGGTCTTCCTGAGAAAATTTGATTTTTTGGGTGATGCGGCCCGCATGGGATACGCGCGATATGCCCGGAACAATTTTGTAGGTGGGCTCGTCGCCATTAAACGCCGTCATCAGGCATTGCCCTTTTTTTTCGGCCATGAAACGATCCACCAACGAGTGGTTGTGCGTGACGAGCACCGTGTTATTGCCGATCGTGTGGAAATCGGACAAAATCCCGAACGATTCGTGCAAGCGCTCCTCATAGGTGGTTCCCTCGGCCAGTTCATCCAGGATGACGAGACTACGGGGGCTGGTGGAATAAAAGATGTCGCGGGTCCGGCCGAGTTCGGTGCCGAAACGTCCTTCATCATCCTGCAACCCGTCAAACTTGGGCGCCTGATAGCGGATCATATCGGCGATGTTGATCGTGGCCTTTTCAGCTAGGACATACGACCCCATCTGGGCCAGCAACTGGTTCTGGACGATGCTCTTGCAAATGGTCGTCTTGCCGCCGCTGTTGGGGCCGCTGATAAAACTCAACCGGGTTCCGTTCATTTTTACATCGTTCGGCACACATTCCGGTTTTTCTTTTGCCAGGATAGGATTCGTAAGACCGCTTGCTTCGAAAGCATGATGGGCATCGTTCGTGACGGTCGGCAATGTTGTGGCGTGCGACACGTCACCGGCAAAACAATGGCATGACAGGAGCTCATCGATCATGCCGACCGCATCAACGGCGCGGCTGAAGGCCTGGTCGTGAATACACTTCTCCCTGAAGGGTTCAATGAAATTCCCCGTGTCTTTTACCGGTTTAACAACAATGCTGTAGAACACATAAAGCCCCGTCCACACCAATCCTAAAATGGATATCAGGGGGGACAGGGATGGCCCGATTCCAGTCGTCGTGTGGATATAGGGGGACAGGGCCACAGCAGGACCGGCCGCCATCCACTGTGAGAAACGATGGGGGATGAATTTTTGTTTCGGCGTAAAAAGCCCCACCTCCTTATCGGATTTCAATCCTTTGAAGGTTCGGTAGATCGAACCCGTCATCATCCGGTCAATCGGCGAGCCCTCATAGACGTCGAGGTTGGCCAGCAACCCCAGCAAATAGGATGTCTCCGCCGCGGGAATCGTTTGAATGGCCTTGATCATATTGGCCGCCGCGTGTCTGGCCTTTTTCACATCGCGATAGGGGAACAAGGCGTAAAGATCTTTATTGAAAAATTTGTAGAGGGCGCTCTCGCCCTTACTGAATTCGTGAACAAAATCCTGCAGCGCCTGACGCAATTTTTCGTTGGAGGCGATTTCTTTTAATGATTCCTGTTTCGATCGTATGGAAACCAAATCGGTGCCGGGTTGGATCAGCGACCGTAGCAGCACCGCGGAACCGGTCATGCTAACGGTGTGATCGACTGTTGTGTGCAGCCGCAGCACTTGAATGAGCTTGAGTGTTTCGGCATCGATGACGGATAGCGGACACAACTGGGTGTATAATTCCCGTGCTAATTTCAGGGGGGTCGGGTGCCCCTTCAGGCGGATGAAATTCTTTTGGTCATTGGCCTGGATTATGGGCTCAAAGAGGGTGTTTATCTTCTCTGCGACGATGTGGGTGTGATGTTGTTTCATTCCCGGCTTTCAATTTTTCAGTCGGCGGTAGCGGCGGATGAGCGCGTTGGTCGAGCTGTCATGGGTAAGCTGCGGCTCGTCCGCGCTTTCGAGTTCGGGGACGGTCCGCTGGGCCAGGACTTTGCCCAATTCGACGCCCCACTGATCGAAGGAATCGATCTGCCACACGACGCCCTGGGTGAAAACGCTGTGCTCGTAGAGGGACACCAGCAGCCCCAGTGTCTCGGGGGTCAGGCGCTCGGCCAGGATCGTGGTGGTCGGGCGATTGCCTTCGAAGACCCGGTGCGGGGCGAGCCATTCAGGTGTGCCCTCGGCCTGGACCTCTTCCGCTGTTTTGCCGAACGCCAGGGCTTCGGTCTGGGCGAAGAGGTTTGACATCAGCAGGTCGTGATGGTTGCCGAGAGGATTCAGGCTCTGGCAGAAGCCGATGAAGTCGCAGGGGATCAGCCGGGTGCCCTGGTGAATGAGTTGGTAGAATGAGTGCTGGCCGTTGGTGCCGGGTTCGCCCCAGCAGATGGGGGCTGTTTGATAGGCGACGCGCCGGCCGTCCAGCGTGACGTGCTTGCCGTTGCTTTCCATGGTCAGCTGCTGCAGGTAGGCCGGGAAGCGTTTGAGGTACTGGTCGTAGGGCAGCACCGCAACGGTCGGCGCATCGAAGAAGTTGCTGTGCCAGACGGTCAGCAGCCCCATGAGGACGGGGAGATTTTGCGAAAAAGGAGCGCTGCGGAAGTGCTGATCCATTTTGTGAAAACCGGCGAGCATGGCACGGAAGTGCTCGGGGCCGATGGCGATCATGGTGGACAGACCGATAGCCGAATCCATGGAGAAGCGCCCGCCCACCCAATCCCAGAAGCCGAACATGTTCGCGGTGTCGATGCCGAATTGGGCCACCCCTTCGGCGTTGGTGGACACCGCCACGAAATGCCGGGCCACG
>Ga0180430_10001692_pt1 | contig 20995 bp, 19 predicted proteins | sample SS_ome_9_FD_132999 | JGI IMG/M metagenome (GOLD analysis project Ga0180430, IMG submission 132999) | Hypersaline lake sediment archaeal communities from the Salton Sea, California, USA - SS_1_S_2 metaG | ecosystem: Environmental > Aquatic > Non-marine Saline and Alkaline > Hypersaline >... | reverse complement strand
GTGCGCGTGGTCGACGCCAGTTGCGGCGGTGTCGGCGGGTGCCCGTTCGCGCCCGGCGCGACCGGCAATGTCGGCACCGAGGACGTACTCTACCTCCTGCATCGCATGGGCTACGAGACCGGCGTCGACGTCGACGCGGTCATCGCCACCGCCAAGTGGCTCGAGGGCCCGCTCGGCGCGCCCATGCCCGCGATGGTGACGCGCGCCGGCCTGTTCCCTCCGGCGGCGAGCGCGTAGTCGCCGCACTGGTGGCAGACTGCGGTTTGTTTGCAAGCCGCGGTCTGCCGCCGGCTCCCCATACGTTTCCCTGTCCCGGAGCGGTCGAAACTTGAAATCGTGGTCCGTCCCGGATTCCCGTGACGTCCTCATGGTGGTGGCGGGCGCGCTGCTCATCTCGATGAAAGGCATCATTGCCAAGCTGCTCTATCGGGATGGCGTCACGGTCGAAGCGATCCTGCTTTTGCGGGCCTGGATATCGCTCCCCCTGGTATGGGCGTGGGCACTCTACCGTGTCGGCCCACGGGGCATCCTGGCGGTGCGCCCGAATCTCGCGGCGGGCGCGGTGCTTGCCGGTGTCGTTTCCTACTATCTCGGCGCGTGGCTCGACTTCGCCGCACTGACGCTGATTGATGCCAGCCTGGAGCGCGTGTTGTTGTTCTCCTACCCCGTGCTCGTGGTGATCGCGCGCGCTGTGGTCCTGCGCCGCTGGCCGTCGCGCCGCGTGAGCGGTGCGGTGGCGTTGACCTACTGCGGCATCGTGCTCGCGGTGGGTGGCTTCGAAGCCGGCCTGTGGCAGGCCAATGCTTTCGGCGCGGCGTTCGTACTCCTGGCTGCCGCCGGATTCGCCTACTTCCTCATTGCCAACGAGCGTGTCGCGCGTGAGGCCGGCAGCGTGGTGTTCATCGTGTTCGCGAGCAGCGGCGCCGCGCTGGCCTTCGCCGGGCACTTCGCGGTGCTCGGTGACCCCGCGGAGCTGCGCGTGTCCGCTTACGCTCTGGGGCTCATCGTCTTCATGACCGCCGCGACCAACGTGCTGCCGTTGTTCATGTTCTCCGCCAGCATTCGCCGCATCGGGGCGCAGCGCGCTGCCATCGTCAGCAGCATCGGTCCGCCGTCGACCATCCTGCTCGCCATGCTCGTACTCGACGAGGCCCTACGCCCGGGGCAGTGGTTCGGCGCCGCGATGATTATCGCCGGAATCATCGTCCTCGAGGCGCGGCGGGGGCGGGTGTGAGGAGATTCGCGGATTCAGGGGGCGACCGCGTGGTCACTTGAGGCCCGCGTAAAGCCTCGCCATGGCGCGGCGCCACAGCCGCGCCGGCTTGAGCGGCATGCCGGCATAGACGCCGGGCTCGCGAACGTCCTTGGTCACGCCGCCCTTGCCGAGCACGACGACGTCGTCGCCGATGGTGACGTGGCCGACCGTGCCGACCTGCCCCGCGAGGGTCACGCGGTTGCCGAGGCGGGTGCTGCCGGAGACGCCGACCTGTGAGACCAGCAGGCAGTCGGTGCCGGTGACGACGTTGTGGGCGAGCATGACGAGGTTGTCAATCTTGGTGCCGCGGCCGACGCGGGTCTCGCTGAAGCGCGCACGGTCGATGGTCGAGTTGGCGCCGACTTCGACGTCGTCTTCGAGCACGACGTGGCCGAGCTGGGGGATCTTCATGTGCCGTCCTTCGTGCTGCACATAGCCGTAACCGTCGCCGCCGATGGACACGCCGGGCTGCAGGACCACGCGGTCGCCGAGCACGCTGTCCTCGCGCAGTGTGCAGTTGGGGTAGACGATACAGTCGGCGCCGATGCGGCAGCGGTCCATGATCACCACGTTGGGAAACACCCGCGTGCGTGGACCGATGACGACCTCGTCGCCGACCACGACGTTGGCGCCGAGGAAGACGTCCTCGGCGAGCGTCGCGCTGGCGGCGACTACGGCACTGGCGTGGCGACCGCGGGCGGTACCGAGCTGGGAGGGCGCGAACAGGCCGGCGATGCGGGCGATGAGGTAGTCGGGCTGCTCGTGAAACAGCCTGGCCTTGCCAGGGACCGCGAGTTCGCGCCGGGTGACGAAAGCCGGGATGCGCGAGGCCGCGGCGGCATCGCACTGCGCGGCATCGCTGAGAAACGAGAGACGCCCCGGCATATCGTCGGAAATGCCGCACACGCCGGCCAGCAAGAGCGTGGGGTCACCGTCGAAATCGACCTCGAACCGCGCGGCCAGATCGGCGAGTGTGTGCTGCATGCCCGGGCGTTGTCCGTTGTTCGTCATCGTCGCTGTCGACCCCTCGCGTCACCTGAGGAGCAGAGTCTACTGGATGGCCGGCCGGAATGGCGGCAGCGCGCGTGCACGAGTGCCGGGTGCGCGGTTACACTCGGCGCCGGAACGCGGCGGGTGCGCAGACGAGGGGCAAGGCGTGGCAAAGAGCAGACAGCGCGGTCGACACGATGGTCGCCAGGGGCGTGGCCAGCGACGTGGCCAGGGGAGCGGCCAGGGGGGTGGTCAGGTGGATGCGCGGCGCGCGGCCACGCACTCCGCCAGCCCAGGGACGACGCGCGCGCGCGACCTGCCGCTGGCCATCGTCGGTGCATGCGGCGTCGTGCTGACCGCCATGTTGCTGTGGCGCGCCAACAGCGCCGCGGGCCTGCCGTACTGCGGTGCCGGGTCGGGTTGCGACGTCGTGCAGACCAGCGCGTGGTCGCACTTCTTCGGTGTGCCGCTGGCGGCGTGGGGCCTGGCCAGTTACGCGGTGCTCGTGGCGCTCGCGCTGGGTGCCGTGAGCGGTGCGCGGCGCTGGCGCTACACGGCGCTCGCGGCGAGCGCCGGTTTTGGCGTCAGTGTGTACCTCACGTTGGTCTCGGCCACGCTGATCGGCGCCTTTTGTACCTGGTGCCTGGTCTCCCTCGGCTTGTTCGCGCTTGCCTTCGCGCTCAGCTGGCGCGGGCGCCCGAGCGCGCCGGAGGCACGCCCACATGTGACGGGACTCGTTGCCGCGGCCCTGCTCGCGGTGGCCATGCACGCCGATGCGCTCGGCTGGCTGTCCGGCCCCGGCGCGGCGGACCCGCGCCTGCGCGCCATCGCCGAGCATCTCGCGGCGAGCGGCGCGCGCTTCTACGGAGCGAGCTGGTGTCCGCACTGTCAGCAGCAGAAGGAACTCTTCGGGTCCGCCGCCGACGCCCTGCCTTACGTCGAGTGCTCGCCGCACGGGCGCGGGTCGCCGCGCGCTACGGCCTGCGAGATGGCGGACATTCGCAACTACCCGACCTGGATCGTCGACGGGCGCCGCATCGAGCGTGTACTGGAGCCCGATGCGCTCGCCCGCCTGACGGCCTGGAACGCGGCTGCCAGCCGCTGATCATGGCCGCGAGCAGGCCGGTCCCGCCCGCGCTGCTCCGCGATCCGGGGCACTTTCTCGCGCTCGGTTTCGGCAGCGGGCTGCTGCGGCCGGCGCCCGGCACCTGGGGCACCCTGGTCGGCGCGGCCTGCTACTGGCCACTCGCCGGCCTGGCGCCGCCGATCTACGCTGCCCTGGTCGTGCTCCTGTTTGGCGCCGGCGTGCCGCTATGTGGCAGAACGGCCCGCGCGCTCGGCGAACATGACCATGGCGCCATCGTGCTCGACGAGATCGTCGGTTACCTGGTAACTGTGAGTTTTTGTTCCAGTGGCGTGATCGGGGCACTGGTCGGTTTCGTGGCGTTCCGGTTTTTCGATATCGTCAAACCCTGGCCGATCCGGCTCGCCGATCGGGCCGTCTCGGGTGGTTTCGGCATCATGCTAGACGACCTCCTGGCGGCCGGTTACGCACTCTGCATCGTGGAAATATTTGAATATTTATCATTTGGTTATACAATATTCCAATAATTCGCCTTAGGTAATGATCGTATCCTCACACGCATGAATAAGCGCATCTCCTTCTTCGTGCTGTGCGTGGCGCTGTTCGTGCTGCCGTTCTTCGCCGACGCGGATATCTACAAGTACGTCGATCAGCACGGCCGCGTGCATCTCACCGACCGCCCCAACCACGGCGGCTACAAGCGCCTGGTCAAGACCTGGAAGGGCTGGCAGGAGGCCGCCGCCAATTACGGCGGGTTCAACCGTAATCGCAAGAAATACGAACCGACAATCGCGAGTGCGGCGAAGGCGCACCGTCTGCCGCCGGCATTGCTGCACGCGGTCATTACCGCCGAATCGGCCTACGACCCGGAGGCCATTTCGAGCGCCGGGGCGGTCGGGCTGATGCAGCTCATGCCGGGTACCGCCGAGCGCTACGGCGTGCGCAACCGGCGCGACCCGATCGCCAACGTCAGCGGCGGTACACGCTACCTGCGCGACCTGCTCGACATGTTCGACAACAACCTGGTGCTCGCCATCGCCGCCTACAACGCTGGCGAGAATGCCGTCATTCGCAACGGCCGGCGCATTCCTCCCTACCAGGAGACACAGACTTACGTGCGCCGCGTGCTCAAGTACTACAACGAGTACAAGAAGAGCATGTGATGCCACCCACGCGCACCGTTGCCGGTGCGCGTGCCGCTCGTGGTCGTTCGCCCGTGCTCATTCGTCGGTGACGCAACCCTCCGAAGCACTCTTCACGGTCTTGATGAACTTGTAGAGCGTGCCGCTGGTCGCCTTGTAGGGCGGCGCGGTCCACGCCGCGCGGCGGCGCTCCATCTCCGCGTCGTCGACGGCGACCTCGAGCGTATTGCTGTCGGCATCGATGGTGACGATGTCGCCGTTCTCGACCAGCGCGATCGGTCCGCCTTCCTGGGCTTCGGGCACGACGTGGCCGACGATGAAGCCGTGCGAACCGCCGGAGAAGCGGCCGTCGGTAATGAGCGCGACGTCTTCGCCGAGGCCGGCGCCCATGATGGCCGAGGTGGGGGTGAGCATCTCCGGCATGCCGGGGCCGCCCTTGGGGCCCTCGTAGCGGATGATGACGACATCGCCCTTGCCGATCTGCTTGTTCTCGAGGCCCGCGAGCATGTCTTCTTCGCAATCGTAGACCCGTGCCGGTCCCGAGAAGCGCAGGCCTTCCTTGCCGGTGATCTTGGCCACCGATCCACCCGGGGCAAGGTTGCCCTTGAGGATCTGGATATGACCGCTCGGCTTGATCGGGTTCGACAGTGGCCTGATGACCTTCTGCGTGGGGCTGAGGTCGGGCAGCGCGGCGAGATTCTCGGCCAGCGTCATGCCGGTGACGGTGAGGCAGTCGCCGTCGATGAAACCCTCCTTCATGAGGAACTTGAGCACCGCGGGCGTGCCGCCGATCTTGTGCACGTCCTCCATCACGTACTGGCCACTCGGCTTGAGATCGGCGAGGAAGGGCACGCGGTCGCTGACCGCCTGGAAGTCATCGATGGTCAGCTCGACCCTGGCCGCGCGCGCCATCGCGAGCAGGTGCAGCACGGCGTTGGTCGAGCCGCCGAGCGCCGAGACCACGACCATCGCGTTCTCGAACGCGGCGCGCGTCATGATGTCGCTCGGCTTGATGTCCTTCTCGAGCAGGTTGCGCACGGCCAGGCCCGCGCGCCGGCATTCGGCACGCTTCTCCGGGTCGACCGCCGGGGTCGAGGAACTGTAGGGCAAGGACATGCCCATCGCTTCGATCGCCGAGGCCATGGTGTTGGCCGTGTACATGCCGCCACAGGCGCCGGCCCCGGGGCAGGCGTGGCGCACGATGTCCTGGCGCTGCTCCTCGTCGATGCTGCCGGCGAGGTAGGCGCCGTAGCTCTGGAAGGCGGAGACGATATCGATGGTCTCGCCGGCCTTGTTGTAGCCCGGCTTGATGGTGCCGCCGTAGACCATCAGTGCGGGCCGATCGAGACGCGCCATCGCGATGAGGCAGCCTGGCATGTTCTTGTCGCAACCGGGAATGGAGACGTTGGCGTCATACCACTGCCCGCCCATGATGGTCTCGATCGAGTCGGCGATCAGGTCGCGAGACTGCAGCGAGTAGCTCATGCCGCGGGTGCCCATCGAGATGCCGTCGGAGACGCCGACGGTGTTGAAGCGCATGCCGACGAGGCCGGCTTCCTGTACGCCCAGCTTGACCTCCTCGGCAAGGTCGAGCAGGTGCATGTTGCAGGGGTTGCCCTCGTACCACACGCTGCCGATACCGACCTGGGCCTTGGACAGATCCTGCTCCTTCAGCCCCGTGGCATAGAGCATCGCCTGCGAGGCGCCCTGCGCGCGAGGCTGGGTGATGCGTTCACTGATCTTGTTGAGTTTCTGCGCCATGGATTCGGTCTCCGGCAGACCCGTGAGCGGGCCGGGGTTGAACGGTCTGAGAGGCCGGACATGATAGCCTTTCGCCGTATCGGCATAGAAGCGCGTGCGCACGTGGCCGATGTAGAATACCCGCCAGCGCGGCCCAGGCCAGGCCCAGGCCAGGCCCAGGCGAGGCGAGGAACCCAGCATGACGGATACGCTAGCGACGGTCGGCAGCAGGCTCGCCGAGCTCGTCGCGCTGCCCAGCGTGAGCTGCGTCGACCCGGTCCATGACATGAGTAATGCCGAGGTCGTCGAGACCCTGGCCGGATGGTTCGGCGCGGCCGGCTTCTCGCTCGAGCGCCAGCACGTCGCGCACGGTCCGGACAAGCTCAATCTGCTCGCCCGGCTCGGCAGCGGCGACGATGGCCTGGTGCTGGCCGGGCATACCGACACCGTGCCCTACGACGAATCCGGCTGGGATAGCGATCCCTTCACGCTCAGCGAGCGCGACGGTCGCTGGTACGGCCTCGGCACGGCCGACATGAAATGCTTCTTTCCCATCGTCCTCGCGGCGCTCGAAACGATCGACCCCACGCGCCTGCGCCGTCCATTGGTGATGCTGGCAACGGCCGACGAGGAGAGCTCGATGGCCGGAGCACGCCATCTCGAGCGCGCCGGGCGACGTCTCGGGCGCCATGTGCTGATCGGGGAACCGACCGCGCTGCTGCCGATCCGCAAGCACAAGGGCATCGCCATCGGGCGCATCGTGCTGGCCGGACGTTCGGGACATTCGAGCGACCCGGGTTTCGGTGCCAACGCACTCGACTGCATGCACGAGATCATCGGTGACCTCAAGACCTGGCGCGCACGGGCCGCCGAACAGCACCACGATATTGATTTTGCGGTGCCGGGGCCGACGCTCAACCTCGGCTGTATTCGCGGCGGCGACAGCCCCAACCGCATCTGTGGCGATTGCGAGCTGCTGTTCGACATCCGCGCGGTGCCCGGCCTCGATATCGATGCGGCGCTCACCGAGATTGCCGCGCTGGTCCGCACACGCGCCGAGACGGCCGGCGTCGACGGCCGCCTGGAACTGCCCATGGAGCCCTTGGCGGCACTCGACACCGGGGCGGACGCAGCGCTCGTGCGCGCGCTGGAAGCGGTCACCGGCTCACGCGCGGCGAGCGTCGCTTTCGCCACCGAGGGGCCCTTCCTGAACGCGCTGGGCAGCGAGTCGGTGATTTTCGGACCCGGGGACATCGCCACCGCCCATCAGCCTAACGAGTATGTCGAACTCGCCCGCGTCTCGCAGATGATCGGTATCCTGCGTGACCTCATCGAGCGCTTCTGCTGCCATGACTGAACAACATCCGAGCCTGCAGGACGAAGCGGCCGTTGCCTGGTTGCGCCAGGTCACGCCGTACTTCCGCAAGCACCGCAACAAGACCTTCGTCGTCTACCTCGACGGCGCCGCGCTCGCCGGCCAGGGCTTCGGCAACCTCGCGCGCGACCTCGTGCTGCTGGCCTCGGTCGGCGTGCGCCTGGTCGTGGTGTTCGGCGCGCGGCCGCAGATCGAACAGCGCCTGGCCGAACTCGGCCTCTCGCCGCGTGTCGTCGGCGAGCTGCGGGTGAGCGATACGCGCACGATGGCGGCCGTGCGCGAGGTGGTCGGCGCGCTCAGGCTCGGTATCGAGGCAAGCTTCTCGTTCGGCATGCGCGGCGCCGCATTCGGCGGCGATCCGGCCCGGGTCGCCGGCGGCAATTTCGTTTTCGCGCGGCCGGCCGGGATCATCGACGGTGTCGATCTCATGTTCACCGGGCTCGTACGCGGCGTCGATCGCGATGCCATCGAGGCGCGGCTCGACGCCGGTGAGATCGTGCTCATCGCGCCGATCGGTTATTCGCCGACCGGCGAGCTGTTCAATCTCAAGGCGAAGGATCTCGCCGCGACCGTCGCGAGCGAACTCAACGCGACCAAGCTCGTACTGGTCGGTGGGCGGAACGGCATCGACGACCAGCAGGGGAGGCTGTGCCGCCAGCTGACGCTGCGCGAAGCCCGCGAGCTGCGCGAGCACAAGGCGCGCGACGACGGCGAGCGCGAGCTCCTCGACAGTGCCGTGCGCGCCTGCCAGCTCGGCGTCGAGCGCGTGCACATCGTGAGTCGATTCGTCGATGGCGCGCTGTTGCGTGAGCTGTTCACCCGTGACGGTATCGGTACGATGATCAGCAGCGCCCCCTTCGACCAGTTGCGCACCGCCAAGATCGAGGACATCGGCGGCATCCTCGAGCTGATCGCTCCGCTCGAGGAGCAGGGCGTGCTGGTCAAGCGCTCGCGCGAGAAGCTCGAGACCGAGATCGACGAGTTCGTCGTCATGCTGCGCGAGAACACGGTCGTGGCCTGTGGCGCGCTGCACCCGTATGCCGAGCAGGCCAGCGCCGAGGTCGCGTGCATCGCCGTCCATCCCGAGTACCGCGGCGGCCAGTTCGGCGACGTGCTCATCGAAGCGCTCGAGCGGCGCGCGCGCGAGCATGGCGCGGCGAGCGTGTTCGCGCTCACCACGCAGGCCGCGCAATGGTTCAGCGAACGCGGCTATACCATCGCCACGCTCGACGACCTGCCGGTGGCGCGACGCGAGCTGTACAACTACCAGCGCAACTCCGCGGTGCTGCTGAAAGCTCTGGGCTGAGCCCGCCCGCCAGCGCCGGCGCGTTCAGTAGGCCACGCGGTCCTCGACGCCGTGCCCGCGCTTGGGAATCAGCATGCTGCGGTCGAACTCGCAGACCACCGTGCCGTCGCTCTTCAGGCCTCGCGTGCGCACCGTGACGACGCCGGCGGTCGGGCGCGACTTCGATTCGCGCTTGTCGAGGATCTCGGACTCGGCGTAAAGGGTATCGCCGACGAATACCGGTGCCGGCAGGCGGATCTCCTTCCAGCCGAGATTCGCTATGGCCTTCTGGCTGACGTCACTGACGCTCATGCCGACGACCAGCGAGACGGTGAACGCACTGTTGACGAGAATCCTGCCGAATTCCGACGCCGCGGCATACTCGGCATCGAAGTGCAGCGGGTGGGTGTTCATCGTCAGCAGCGTGAACCAGGTGTTGTCCGTCTCGCTGATGGTGCGTCCGGGGCGATGCTGGTACACGTGGCCCGGTTCGAAGTCCTCGTAATAGCGGCCGAAGGTCTCGCGAAAGGTGTGTTCATCGATCTGCTTGTGATTCTGGACCACGCGGTGTTCTCTCCTCTCGATGGTGGCGCCAGCGCCGCGCGACGGACCGCTTCGGCGGCCCCGCTTCGCGCCGCGCGCGAAGACGCACAGGGCGCTACCCGATCCGATCGTGCCGCCAAATGAATGCGCCAGCGCGGCACTGTCGTGGCGCTGACCACCGACAGGGCGACCCGCCGCCTGCCCGTGGCATTCGCCAGGCGCGGCGCGGCCGCGCACCGGGGGGTCAGGTCGTCTGCTCGGTCTCGAGTTCGTACTCGACCGCGATGTCGTCGTCGCGGACCGTCACGCTGACGTGGCCGCCGTTGACCAGGCGGCCGAACAGCAGCTCTTCGGCCAGCGGTTTCTTGATCTTGTCCTGAATGAGACGACTCATCGGACGTGCGCCCATGACCGCGTCGTAACCGTGCTCGGCCAGCCAGCCGCGCGCCGCCGCGTCGACGTCGATGGTGACTTTCTTGGCGTCGAGCTGGGTCTCGAGCTCGACCAGGAACTTGTCGACGACGTGACCGATGATCTCGGTGTCGAGCGCATCGAACTGGATGATTGCATCGAGTCGGTTGCGGAACTCGGGACTGAAGATGCGTTTGATCTCGGTCATCGCATCGGCAGTGTGATCCTGACGGGTGAAACCGATCGACGCCCGGCTCATGCGCTCGGCGCCGGCGTTCGTCGTCATCACGATGATGACGTTACGGAAGTCCGTCTTGCGCCCGTTGGTGTCGGTCAGGGTGCCGTGATCCATGACCTGCAGGAGGATGTTGAAGACATCGGGATGCGCCTTCTCCATCTCGTCGAGCAGCAGGACGGCATGCGGCTGCTTGCTCACCGCCTCGGTGAGCAGCCCGCCGGTGTCGTAGCCGACGTAGCCCGGCGGTGCGCCGATCAGGCGCGAGACGGTGTGGCGCTCCATGTACTCGGACATGTCGAAGCGGATCAGCTCGATGCCCATGACGCGTGCGAGCTGGCGCGTGACCTCGGTCTTGCCGACGCCGGTTGGGCCGGCGAACAGGAACGAGCCGATGGGCTTGTCGGTGTGGCCGAGGCCCGAACGGGACATCTTGATCGCGGCGGCCAGCGTCTGGATGGCGTTGTTCTGGCCGAACACGGTCATCTTGAGGTTGCGTTCGAGGTTCTTGAGCACGTCGCGGTCGGAGGTCGACACGGACTTCGGCGGGATCCGCGCGATCTTGGCCACGATCTCCTCGATGTCGCCGACACCGATGGTCTTGCGCCGCTTGGATGTCGGCAGCAGGCGTTGCCGCGCACCGGCCTCGTCGATGATGTCGATGGCCTTGTCGGGCAGGTGACGGTCGTTGATGTAACGGTTGGTCAGCTCGACCGCGGTGCGCAGCGCCTGGTTGGTGTAGCGCACCTCGTGGTGATCCTCGAAGCGCGACTTGAGACCCTGCAGGATCTTGACCGCCTCGTCCTCGCTCGGCTCGCCGACGTCGATCTTCTGGAAGCGGCGCGCCAGCGCGCGGTCCTTCTCGAAGATGCCGCGGTACTCCTGGTAGGTGGTCGAGCCGATGCACTTGAGCTCACCGGAGGCGAGCATCGGCTTGATCAGGTTGGAGGCGTCCATGACACCACCCGACGCTGCACCGGCCCCGATGATGGTGTGGATTTCGTCGATGAACAGCACCGCACCCGGCTCGCGCTTGAGCTGGGCCAGGACGTTCTTGAGGCGCTTCTCGAAATCGCCTCGGTACTTGGTGCCGGCGAGCAGCGCGCCGAGGTCGAGCGAGTAGATGGTCGAGTCGGCGATGACGTCAGGTACTTCGCCGTCGACGATCTTCTTCGCCAGGCCCTCGGCGATGGCGGTCTTGCCGACACCGGCCTCACCGACGAACAGCGGATTGTTCTTGCGCCGGCGGCACAGGATCTGGATGGTGCGCTCGACCTCCTCCTGGCGCCCGATGAGGGGGTCGATCTTGCCGGCCGCGGCCTGCTCGTTGAGGTTGGTGGTGTAGGCGGTCAGCGCGTTGGAGCTGGTCTCGGCCTGCTCGGCCTCGTCCTCCGCCGGCGCGTTCGACTCCTCGTTGGCTTCCTCTTCGCCGACGCGCGAGATGCCGTGCGAGATGCAGTTGACGACATCCAGGCGCGCGATGTTCTGCTGGTTGAGCAGGTACACCGCGTGGCTCTCGCGTTCACCGAAGATGGCGACCAGCACGTTGGCGCCGTTGACTTCCTTTTTGCCCGACGACTGCACGTGGAACACGGCGCGCTGGAGGACGCGCTGGAAGCCCAGGGTCGGCTGGGTGTCGCGGTCCTCGTCATCCGGCAACAGGGGCGAGCTTTCCTGGATGAAGTCGGTCAGCTGGCGGCGCAGCAGGTTGAGATCGGCACCGCAGGCGCGCAGGACCTTGGCCGCGGTGGGGTTGTCCACCAGGGCGAGCAACAGGTGCTCGACCGTCATGAACTCGTGACGTTGCTCGCGCGCCTCCTTGAAGGCCATGTTGAGGGTGACTTCGAGTTCTTTGCTTAGCACGGTCGGGTCCTCTTAATCGTTCACGACTCGAGCTCGAGGGTGCACAGCAGGGGATGTTCGTGATCCCTCGAATAGCTGTTCACCTGCGAGACCTTGGTCTCCGCGATCTCGTGAGTGAATATACCGCACACGCCTTTTCCTTGGGTATGCACTTCCAACATCACGCGGGTCGCGGTCGGGCGGTTCATCTGGAAAAATTTTTCCAGGACGTGCACGACGAATTCCATCGGCGTGTAGTCGTCGTTGAGCATCACCACCCGATACATGGGCGGTTTCTTGAGCTTCGGCTGCGCTTCCTTGAGCGCCGTGCCGGTATCGTGGTGATGTGACTCGTTGGACATGGTTTTCAATCAACGGCGTGGCATGCGCCCGGCGTGGACCGGCGGTCCGCCGCGGGCGGCGGTACTGATCGTGGGTCTACGCATAGTAACGTACATGATACGCAAGCCATGCGCTGCGGGTTCAGTCACCGGCTGACCTTTTCCCGGCTGTAAACTTTTGCCAACGCGCGCGTCCGAGGTTGACAATTGGTGCACTGCAACGTACTTTTCGCCCCGCTTCGCGCATGGGGGTGACCGCGATCGTGTTGCCATGACGCAGCGCTTCGCCAGACCCCCTGAGACAATCGCGGCGGCGGCGGGTTCGCGTCGATTCGGCGCCGTTCACCCCGGTGCTCGTTGATGGCTCCCTGCTCGCATATTAGGATGCGCGGATCACCGACCGGCGCGAGCGTTCGCGGCCGGGGATTTGACGTGCCGCGCTCGCCGCTGCCCGGGTGCACGGACGCCGCACGTCGATGCCTCGGAACCGGCCGCACGCACTGTACGAAGATACACGCCAGGACGTTACCGCAAGCACATCTCCGCTGCACGCGGCGCCGGCGCGGCCGCGACGCAGCCCCCCGCGATCAGGCTGCCCGGCTCACGCGGGCCTGGACCCCTACGGATTGTTGTCATTTTGGCAGGAGTAACAGACATGTCGTCATTCGAGGATCAAGCTAAGCAACTGAGCCAGGACTGGGCCACCAACCCGCGCTGGAAGGGTGTCACCCGCCCGTATTCGGCCGAGGACGTGGTACGGCTGCGCGGCAGCGTCATGATCGAGCACACGCTCGCCACGCGTGGCGCCGAGAGGCTGTGGAAGCTGGTCAACGAAGAAGACTTCGTACCTTGCCTCGGCGCCGTCACCGGCGGTCAGGCGGTGCAGCAGGTCAAGGCCGGCATCAAGGCCATTTACCTGTCCGGCTGGCAGGTCGCCGCCGACGGCAATACCTCGGAGACCATGTACCCCGACCAGTCTCTGTACGCGGTCAATTCCGTGCCGACCATGGTTCGTCGCATCAACAACGCGTTCAAGCGCGCCGACGAGATCCAGTGGCAGAAAGGCAATGGCGACATCGATTACTTCGCGCCGATCGTGGCCGATGCCGAAGCCGGTTTCGGCGGCGTGCTCAACGCCTTCGAGCTGATGAAGGGCATGATCGAGGCTGGTGCGTCCGGTGTGCACTTCGAGGACCAGCTGGCCTCGGTGAAGAAGTGCGGCCACATGGGTGGCAAAGTGCTGGTGCCGACGCAGGAAGCGGTGCAGAAACTCGTCGCCGCGCGTCTCGCCGCAGACGTCATGGGCGTGCCGACCGTGGTCCTCGCCCGGACCGATGCCAACGCCGCCGCGCTGCTCACGAGCGACGTCGACGAGCGCGACCATCCGTTCGTCACCGGGGACCGTACCAACGAGGGTTTCTTCGAGACCCGCGCCGGTCTCGACCAGGCCATCGCGCGCGGCCTTGCCTATGCACCGTATGCCGACCTGCTGTGGTGCGAGACGGCAGTGCCCGACCTCGACGAGGCCAGGCGTTTCGCCGAGGCAATCAAGAAGCAGTTCCCGGACCAGCTGCTGGCCTACAACTGCTCGCCCTCGTTCAACTGGAAGAAGAACCTCGACGACGCCACCATCGCGAAGTTCCAGCGCGAACTGGGAGCCATGGGCTACAAGTACCAGTTCATCACTTTGGCCGGCATTCACAACATGTGGTACAACATGTTCGACCTCGCCAACAACTACGTGACGGACGGTATGACCGCCTACGTGGAAATGGTGCAGGAGAAGGAGTTCGCGGCCAAGGATCGCGGCTACACCTTCGCCAGCCACCAGCAGGAAGTCGGCGCCGGCTACTTCGACGACGTCACGACCGTCATCCAGGGCGGCAGCTCATCGGTGACCGCGCTGACCGGTTCGACCGAGGAAGAGCAGTTCGACAAGGCCGGCCAGAGCTGATTCGGCCGCGCCCGCGCCCGGTCGCCTCCCGGCGGCCCGGCGCGAGCCTTGACTGCTCACCGCACCCGCCACGTCCGTGGCGGGTCATCTGCCGAAGCTAGCCCTGCCCGTCCCCGTTCTCGGCTGCGAACATGCGCGTGAGAATGTCTTCGTAGATCAACGCCAGCGCATCGAGTTCGGCGAGCGGAACGCATTCGTCGACCTGGTGGATCGTGGTGTTGTTCGGCCCCAGCTCGACGAGCTCGACGCCGGCCGGCGCGATGAAGCGGCCGTCCGACGTACCACCGCCCGTCGACAGTGCCGGCGACACGCCGGCGCGCGTTTCGAGCACGTCCACCACCGTTTCGACGAGGCGCCCGCCGGCAGTCAGGAACGGCACCCCCGAGAGGCGCCATTCGAGTTCGTAGCGCAGGCCGTGGGCGTCGAGTTCGGCCTCCACCTCGCGTTGCAGCCCGTCCGCCTCGTGCTCGGTGTTGTAGCGGAAGTTGAACCGGGCCTCGAGCGTGGCGGGAATCACGTTCTCGGCGCCGGCGCCGCCATGGATGTTGGAGATCTGGAACGACGTCGGTGGATAGTAGTCGTTGCCGTCGTCCCAGTGGCGGGCGGCGAGGGCCGCGAGTGCCGGCAGCGCGCGATGAATGGGGTTGTCGGCACGCTCCGGATAGGCCACGTGCCCCTGTACTCCGCGTACGAGCAGGCGTCCGTTGAGCGAGCCGCGCCGTCCCACGCGCACGGTGTCACCGAGCCGCTCGGCGCTGCTCGGTTCGCCGACCACGCACCAGTCGAGCGCGATGTCCTGCGCGGCGAGGTGCTCCATCACGCGCACCGTGCCGTCGGTGGCCGGGCCCTCTTCGTCGGAGGTGAGCAGGAAGGCAATGCGCCCGCGCGGATGCGGCACACGGGCCAGGTAGCGTTCGACCGCGACCACCATGGCCGCCAGGCTGCCTTTCATGTCGGCCGCGCCGCGGCCGTAGAGCAGGCCGTCGCGCACGGTCGGTTCGAACGGCGGCGAGCGCCACGCGGCGAGGTCGCCCGGCGGCACGACGTCGGTGTGCCCGGCAAAGGCCAGGCAGGGGCCGTCGTCGCCGTGTACCGCCCACAGGTTGTCGACCCCGTTGCGCGGCAGACGCTCGAGGCTGAAACCGAGCGCCGCCAGGCGCGCGCCGATCAGGTCGAGACAGCCGGCGTCGGCCGGCGTCACCGATGGTCGCTCGATCAAGGCGGCGGTGAGCGCGTGGACGGGCGAACTCATGAGGTTGCGGCCAGCCCGGACGCCAGCGCGTCTGCCTCGCGCAGTCGCCGGACGGCGAGCCGCGCGTAATCGCGGTCGATCTCCGCGCCGAGAAAACGGCGTCCGAGGCCGAGCGCCGCGACGCCGGTCGAGCCCGAGCCGGCGAACGGGTCGAGCACGATGTCGCCCGGCAGCGTACTCGCTTCGAGGCAGCGCTCGATGAGCTTGAGCGGCTTCTGCGTCGGGTGGCGACCGTGCACCTTTTCATCCTTGCCCGGCGCGGTGAAGCGCCACACGTTCTTCATCTGCCGGCCGTCATTGTGCGCTTTCATGACCTCGTAGTTGAACGTGTAGCGCGCGCGCTCGCCGCGCTTGGCGCGCGCGGCCCACAGGATCATCTCGGTCGCGTGGGTGAAACAACGGCAGCCGAGGTTGGGTGGTGGGTTGGGCTTCTCCCATACGATGTCGTTGAGCAGGCGGAACCCGAGTTCGAGCATCGCCATGCCGACCGAGAGATAGACGTGGTGGGTGCCGCTGACCCAGATGGTGCCGGTCGGCTTGAGGACCCGGAAACACTGCGCGAGCCAGCTGCGGTTGAACTCGTGGTCAGCGGTGATGCCCTGGCTCTGGTCCCACGCGCCCTTGTCGACGCTCACGCGACGCCCGGCCTGGCAGGTGCTGCCGCCGTTGGACAGCAGGTAGGGCGGGTCGGTCCACACGCAGTCGACGCTGGCGTCCGGCAGGCTGGCGAGGAACCGCGCCTGGTCGGTGCGGACCAGGCGCGAACTATCGTCACGCGAGCGCCAGGCCGCGCGCGGTGCCGCGCTACTCGTCCGGCGTGCGGGCATCGATGCCGAGTGCGTGGATGTCGGTCTGCATCAGGGCGCCGAGCGCCGCATAGACCGCGCGATGACGCTTGAGCGGCGCCTGGCCGCGAAAACCCTCGGCGACGATCAGCACGCGGAAATGGCCGCGACCGTCGCGCGCACCGGCGTGGCCGGCGTGCAGGTGGCTTTCGTCGACGACTTCCAGCCGTGACGGCGCGAATGCGCGAGTCAGTGCCTCTCGAATCAGTTCGACGCGATGTTCTTGCATGCTGGTCGGATTTGCCGGTGTGCCTCGGCGGCGTTGCGCCGGTGGGCGACGGGGTTTCTGGCGCGCTTGTATCACCTCGCGCGGCTGCTAAACTCGCCGCCCGGAGTGCGCTGCAATATTGCCTTATCGGCGTGGTGATGGCCAGCGCGCCACCGGCCGCGCCACGCGCGCCATTCCCTCCCCAGCCCGGTGAGCACCGCATGAAGTGTCTGCACATCCGCGTTCACCCGACGCATCCCCAGAAGCGCCTCGTGCAGCAGGCCGCCGAGATCATCGGTCGCGACGGGGTGCTGGTGTGCCCGACCGATGCCAGCTATTCACTGATCTGCCGTGTCGGCAGCAAGTCCGCCGAGGATCGCATTCGCGCCATACGCCACGTCGAGCGCAGCCATTATTTCACGCTGATGTTTCACGACCTGGCGCTCGCGGCGCAGTACGCCAAGATCTCCAACAGCGCGTTCCGCCTGCTGCGCATGCTCACCCCGGGGCCATATACCTTCATCCTCGCCGCGACGCGCGAGACGCCGCGCCGGCTGCAGGATCCGAAGCGGCGCATGGTCGGCATGCGCATTCCCGACCACCCCTTCCTGCAGGCCTTGCTCGAAGAACTCGGCGAGCCGCTGCTCGGGTCGACGTTGATGAACGATGCGCTCGGCATGCCCTACGCCGAGCCCGAGGACATGGGCGCCGCCGTCGGCCATGCGGTGGACGCGCTGGTCGACGCCGGTGCGATCGGCATCGAGATGACCACGGTGCTCGATCTCTGTGCCGACCAGCCGCTGCTGCTGCGCGAAGGCAAGGGCGACGTCAGCCAGGTCGCGGACCTCGGCTGAAACAGACCCGTGAGTGACCTCGTCCAGCTACCGTTGTTGCTGATACCCGCCGTCCTCGCTGTCACGGTGCACGAAATCGCGCACGGCTGGGTGGCACTGCAGCTCGGCGACACGACCGCGGCTGACGCCGGCCGCCTCTCGCTCAACCCGCTGCGCCACATCGACCCGATCGGGACCGTGCTGGTGCCGGCGACCCTCTACCTGCTGGGCGAACTGCTGTTCGGGACGCGGCTCTTCTTCGGCTGGGCGCGGCCGGTGCCGGTGCGCTGGAACCGGCTTTTCCCGGTGCGCGCGGGGATCGCCGCGGTGGCCTTCGCCGGCCCCGCCGCGAACCTGCTGATGCTCGCCGGCTGGACGCTCGCGGCCCTCGTTTTCAAGCATCTCGGCCTGGCCGGCCCGGCTTTGATCTACATGTGTGAGGCTGGGATAATATTCAACGCAGCCATCATGATCATCAATCTCATCCCCATCCCGCCGCTCGATGGCAGCCGTATCGTGACCGCGAGCCTGCCCGCGACCTGGGCCAGGCACTACAACCGCCTCGAGGGCTATGGCCTGCTCATCATCCTGGCGCTGCTGGGGACGGGCGCGTTGCAACGTATCATCGGCCCGGCCTTGGGCCAGCTCGGCGCCTACTTCTCCGCATTCGGCCTGTGAACGGCCAGTCCCATAGTGCGCGCGGCACGGCGCGCCTCCGATCCGATCAGCAGGAACGCCTGACATGTCGATAGCCGCCAACCGCCGCGTCCTCTCCGGGATGCGCCCGACGGGGCAACTCCACCTGGGTCACTACCACGGGGTGCTGAAGAACTGGATCCAGCTGCAGCACGAGTACGAATGCTTTTTCTTCGTTGCCGACTGGCATGCCTTGACGACCAGTTATGACGACACCGCGATCATCGGAGAGAGCGTTTACGATATCGTCGTCGACTGGCTGTCGGTCGGCATCAACCCGGGCGAGGCGACGCTGTTCGTGCAATCACGCGTGCCCGAGCATGCCGAGCTGCACCTGCTGTTGTCGATGATCACACCGATCAGCTGGCTCGAGCGCGTACCCAGCTACAAGGATCAGCAGGAGAAGCTGCGCGAGCGCGACCTGTCCACCTACGGTTTTCTCGGCTACCCGCTGCTGCAGTCTGCCGACATCCTCATCTACAAGGCCGGCCACGTGCCGGTCGGCGAGGACCAGGTCGCCCACATCGAGCTCTCGCGCGAAGTCGCGCGGCGCTTCAACCACCTCTACGGCCGCGAGCCGGATTTCGAGATCAAGGCCGAGGCGGCGGCGAAGAAGATGGGGCGCAAGAACGCCAAGCTGTACTTCGAGATCCGCCGCACCTACCAGGAAGGCGGCGATCTCGAGGGGCTCGAGCGGGGTCGCGCGCTGCTCGAGGCGCAGCAGAACATCAGTCTTGGCGACCGCGAGCGGCTGCTCGGCTACCTCGAAGGCGGCGGCAAGGTCATCCTGCCCGAACCGCAGGCGTTGCTGACGCCGGAGTCGAAGATGCCGGGACTCGACGGCGAGAAGATGTCGAAGTCCTACCAGAACACCATCGCGCTGCGCGAAGCGCCCGAGTCGGTCACGCAGAAGCTGCGCACGATGCCGACCGACCCGGCACGCGTGCGCCGTTCCGACCCGGGCGACCCGCAGAAATGCCCGGTCTGGCGTTTCCACGAGATCTACTCCGACGACGGCGTGCGCCAGTGGGTGCGCGAGGGCTGTACGACCGCCGGCATCGGCTGCCTCGACTGCAAGCAACCGGTGATCGACGCGGTGCTGGCCGAGCAGCAACCGATCCGCGAGCGCAGCGAGGAGTTCCTCGATGACCCCGATACGGTGCGCGCGATCATCGACGAAGGATGCGAGGCGGCACGCGACGTGGCGCGCGACACACTCGACGACGTGCGGCAGGCGATGAGCCTGCTGTATCGCTGAATGCGCCGATGAGCGGGCACGACGAGCACGAGGCGCCGCCGGTGGTGGAGGTGGCGCAGCCGACCCAGGTCGAGATGCCGTTCGCGGTCGTGCAGGGCACGCCGATCACCGAACCGCCGAAGGATCTCTACATCCCGCCGGACGCGCTGGAAGTGTTCCTCGAAGCATTCGAAGGACCGCTGGACCTGCTGCTCTATCTGATCAAGCGCCAGAACCTCGACATCCTCGACATCCCGATCGCGCGCATCACCGAGCAGTACATGTCCTACATCGACATGATGCAGAACCTCAAGCTGGAGCTTGCCGCCGAGTACCTGGTCATGGCGGCGATGCTCGCCGAGATCAAGTCGCGCATGCTGTTGCCGCGGCCGCGCAAGGAGGAGGATCTGGAAAGCGACCCGCGCGCGGAGCTCGTCAGGCGGCTGCAGGAGTACGAGCGCTTCAAGAAGGCCGCCGCCGACATCGACGAACTCCCGCGGCAGGAACGCGAATGGTTCGACGTCGTCCTGGACTTCGAGCGCGATCGTCAGCAGCAGCCGCTGCCGGACGTGGCGCTCGACGCGGTGCTCGATGCGTTCCGTGACGTGCTGCGGCGCGCCGACATGTTCGCCGATCATCGCGTGCAGCGCGAGACCTTGTCGCTGCGCGAGCGCATGAGCGTCGTGCTGTCGCGCGCGAACGGGGAACGATTCACGCCGTTCCAGGATTTCTTCACCGTCAGCGAAGGCCGCGCCGGGGTCGTCGTGACGCTGATCGCGATCCTCGAACTGCTCAAGGAAGCCCTGATCGAAATCGTGCAGAACGGTGAGCACGAGCCCATCTACGTCAAGCTGGTGGCCTGACAGCCCGTGAACGCGCGCCCGTCTTCCCAGCAGAGCGTTCCGTGCGTGCCATCGGCTGATGCGTCGGTGCCGTGGCAGGCGCCCGGTAAGCACGTACGCTGGCGGGCGTTTCCTTCACCGGCGCCGAGCCCCGCGGAGTGAGCAACGAGATGAATGCCGAGCAACTCAAACCCGTCGTCGAGGCGCTGTTGATGGTCTCCGAGACCCCGCTGTCGCTGGAGCGCCTGGCCAAGCTGGTCGTGGTCGAGGATGGCACCGCGCCGGACCGCGAGGCGCTGCGCGAGGTGCTGGCCGAACTCGCGCGAGATTACGACGGGCGCGGCGTCGAGCTGACCGAGGTCGCGAGTGGCTGGCGCTTTCGCACCCGCAGCGAGGTCGCCGGGCATGTCGGTCGCCTGTGGGAAGAGCGCAAGCCGCGCTACTCGCGCGCCTTCCTCGAGACGCTGGCCATCATTGCCTACCGTCAGCCCATCACGCGCGGCGAGATCGAGCACATTCGCGGCGTCGCCGTCAGCAGCAACATCATGCGCCAGCTGCTCGAGCGCGAATGGATCAAGGTCGTCGGTCATCGCGACGTGCCGGGGCGGCCGTCCGTGTTCGCGACCACGCGCGCGTTTCTCGATTATTTCGGCCTGAGTTCGCTCGACCAGTTGCCTACCCTCGCCGACCTCAAGGACATCGACGACATCAACGCCGACCTGTTCGCGGGGGAGGACGCGGGCGGAACCGCGTCGGGCGAGTCTGACGAAGCTGACGAAGCTGACGAAGCTGACGAAGCTGACGAGACCGACGAGACCGACGAGACCGACGAGACCGACGAGACCGACGAGACCGACGAGACCGACGAGACCGACGAGACCGACG
>Ga0180430_10001691_pt1 | contig 20998 bp, 18 predicted proteins | sample SS_ome_9_FD_132999 | JGI IMG/M metagenome (GOLD analysis project Ga0180430, IMG submission 132999) | Hypersaline lake sediment archaeal communities from the Salton Sea, California, USA - SS_1_S_2 metaG | ecosystem: Environmental > Aquatic > Non-marine Saline and Alkaline > Hypersaline >... | reverse complement strand
CAGCGGTAGCTATCTGTGAATGGTGGGAATCGTTCCTAATGTCTCTAAATTCATATTGATAGACTTTCAGCAATCGAAGATATCAAGATTAACCTGAAATCCAATGGCCGATGGCCGGAGGAGGAACGATACATTCTCTTACAAAAAACGAAACTATCTTACCATTGAGTTTTCGCATCGGTTGGGAACACGATCGGTAATATCTTTCACTTCAGACTATCAAATTCTTTTGTTGCCGTATCTGCGATATCGGTACCTGGCGCCAACTCGATGACCCTGTTGTATGCTTGTCGTGCACGCGGTGTTTCGCCGGCCAGGCGATGGGCGCGGGCAATATCGAGATACAAATCAGGCCATTTGGGGGCGAATGGAATGGCTTTTTCAAAATAGGAAAGCGCGATTTCCGGCTTGGATTGTGCCAAGGAATTTAATCCCATGACACGCAGGGCCTTTATATAGATATCGTCTTTAGGGACTCCGGAAAGATAATAATCAAGTGCTTCTTGCAGATAGCGTTCGGAGTCACCATATTGGCGTATTTGATAATAGGCCCAGCCGAGATTATATTTTGGTGATTGTGGTCTTATATATATTTCATAGGCTTGATCTTGGATCATTTCTTTAAACACAAGGATGGCATTATCGTAATCCTGATTTTTGATGTAGGCCACACCCAGGCTGTTTTTAACGCGCATCATATCGGGTTTGAGTTCCAGTGCACGCAGAAAATGCGATATAGCAAGATTGTAATTTCGCTTTTCCTGATAGGCTTGCCCCATCCTGTATTGTAATTCCGGATCGTCGGCATAATGTTTAGCAGCCTCCTGATAGTATCTCAATGCCCTGGTATAGTCACCCTGGCGAATGTAGGCATCACCAACCCTGCGGTTATCTTCGGACAAGGCTTTGCGCTTATCCAAATCAAAGTCGGTCGTGGTGCATGCTACCAGCGGCAATAGCACGAAAGCCATAGAAAGAAGGAATCGAATCGCTGTTTTCATCTTGCATTCCCTGTAAAAAAGGTGGAAATGAATGTGCCGGGTTATCGATGCAACGGTATCGGAAAGCTGTTTGCGGTTGATATGATCATTCAGCGTTTTTTGAGACTTAACGCTGAAGCAATATCATTTGCAACGCAATCAACAAACCGCTTAAGGTCTTCGCCTTCCAAGGGGTTGCCGGCTTCGGGCAAACGGTCAAGCCCCTTGGGAGATATGAGCGCGGGCGCATTTTTCAAAGCCGCATTCGGTTTAACGTGATATTCGGGAGGGAAATGATCTCCAAAATAATAGTCTTGAAATCCGGCAAATTTCAAGGCGTGAGCTGTGGAATCTAAGACCGCGCATTCGTCGGCCGCCACATGGCCGAGCTTAATAGCTTGCACCAGTCCGGCCAGACATTCACCACCATGGGTGCAGGCGATGTGGCCGTTGCGGTTGGCCAACAACTCCCAGTCCATGATCGCTTGTTCTGTGACTTCCACAAAAAAGATCTTCGGTTCCTCTGTGCGTCGTTGGTAGTGCTCCACCAGTTGAATAACCCGTGGCATGGAAACCGGGTTGCCGATCATCGCAGCCTGTGCCACGCTGGGTCGAACCGAAACCGGTTCAAACCGGCGTTTGCTGGGTTCGGGCTCACGATAATAGCGATACACGGGGTTTGCATGCTCGGATTGAACCCCGACGATTTTCGGGAGCTGGTCAATAATCCCGGCATCCAGGAATTTGAGAAAACCGCGCATGACGGCGGTAATATTGCCGGCATTGCCGATGGGGACAACCACGACAACCTTACGAAGGTCGTAGTCGAAATCCTGAGCAATTTCATAGGCGTAGGACTCCTGCCCGAGAATGCGCCAGGCATTTTTAGAGTTAAGCAGGGCCACATGGTAGGTTTCGGAAAGCTTTTCGACAACCTTCATACAGTCATCGAAAACGCCGGGCACTTCAAAAACGTGGGCGCCACTGCCTAAAGGTTGGGAGAGCTGCTGCGGCGTTACCTTGCCATGTGGCAACAAAACGGCCGACTTGATGTCCTGTTGCAAGTAGGCGGCATAGAGCGCTGCCGCGGCGCTGGTGTCGCCAGTGGAGGCACAAATGGCTAGTACATCGGTCAATTGACCGGTGCCGATCATATGCGACAGATAGCTGAATGCACTGGCCATGCCCCGGTCCTTAAAAGATGCGCTGGGGTTTTGGCCATCGTTTTTGAAGTAAAGTGTGAGACCGACCTGTTCTTGCAGCCGTCTGTTGCTTTGAATCATGGGGGTATTGCCCTCCCCCAGATAAACGATGCTGTCGAGTGGCAGCATGGGGCCGATAAATTCATGATAGCGATAGATGCCCCTGAGAGACGGTTTCGTGAGCATTTTTCGGTAGTCAAAAATCTCGTGCCAGGTTGAACCGGGGATGTCCTTCAGTCGATCGGCCTGCAGATCTTCGATAAGCAGTACTTGCCGGCAACGTGGGCAGACATAGTGAAGCGCATCAATGCCAAACGTTTCCGCACATCCAAGGCAGCGATATACCATTCGGCCACCTGGCCGAGGAATCAGATACGCCTGGATCGTTTTTGGAAAGCTTTCCGGTTTCACTTTGAGATGCTTTCGATATTGCCCATATAGGGGCGGAGTGCTTTCGGGATGAGGACAGATCCATCGGGCTGCTGGCAATTTTCCAGAATAGCGGCAAAGGTGCGCCCTACAGCCAGTCCCGAGCCGTTGAGCGTGTGAACGTATTCCGTTCCTTTGCGCCCATTGCGGCGGAAACGGATGTTTCCCCGGCGGGCCTGGAAACTTTCGAAATTGCTGCAGGACGATATCTCGCGGTAAACCCCCTGGGCCGGCATCCACACTTCAATGTCGTAGGTTTTAGCAGCTGAAAAGCCAAGGTCGCCCGTACACAGCGTGATGACACGATAGGGAATTTCCAGCTTCTGGAGGACGCTTTCCGCATTTTGCAGAAGCAGCTCCAACTCGTTATAGGAGTTCTCCGGCAGGGTGAATTTGACCAGTTCGACCTTGTTGAACTGGTGCTGCCGAATAAGTCCCCGGGTATCCTTGCCATGGGAGCCTGCTTCCGATCGAAAGCAGGGAGTGTAGGCGGTATAATAGCGGGGAAGCTCTTCTTCCTTAAGAATTTCGCTGTGATGGATATTGGTAACCGGCACTTCCGCTGTGGGGATGAGGAAATAATCCATGCCTTCAAGTTTGAAAAGATCCTCTTCAAACTTGGGAAGCTGCCCCGTATGCGTCATGCTTTGGCGATTGACAATAAAAGGAGGCAATACTTCCTGGTAACCATGGTGATTTACATGGAGGTCCAGCATAAAATTGATCAGCGCCCGCTCCATCAAGGCGCCTTGTCCAAAATATAACGGAAACCGGGCCCCGGTAATGCGTGCCGCACGCTTAAAATCAAGGATGCCCAAATGCTCACCGATATCCCAATGGGCTTGAGGCTTGAAATTCATATCTGCAAGGTGGCCAACGGTTCGAAGGACTGGATTGTCATTCTCATCTCGACCTATCGGAACGGAGCCATGCGGGATGTTGGGGATCTGCAGCAGGATTGTTTGCATGACAGCTTCGTTTTCGGAAAGGGTGCGATCGAGGCCCTTAATCTGGCTTGAAACTTCGCGCATTTCGGCCATTGTCGCCTCTGCCGTTTCGCCGTCTTTTTTCATTGCCGCAATTTGATCCGACACCACATTACGTTTATGGCGCAAGGCTTCGATTTCCAGCAGGATTTTTTTTCGATGATCATCCGTGTCGATCAGGGCATCCAGGTCAATACGGTCGCCCCGGTTTACCATCGCCTGTTTGACATCCGTCAAATTTTGGCGAATGAACTTGATTTCAAGCATATTCATACCTATTATTTGTAGTTATTCATTATCGCATATCGACACAGGCGACCTGCAAAACCGAATGCGAAGGCTAACACCTGTCGTGAATTTAGTCAATTATGATTGCTGGTTGAATCAGTTCCAAAGTGTTCCAGCAGCGGGTCGGCATCAAGAACAACGCCGGGGGTGACCATGGAGGAAATCCGGGAAGCGAAGCAGGAACTGCGCACAAAAATCGAGAAAATGATGAATGCCCTGTCAAAGGAAGAGCACCGGACCAAGATCAGTGAGATTGAAACCCGATTGTTCGATTTTGCCAATTTTCTGGAAGCACGCATTGTTCTGCTCTATGTAAACGATAAAAATGAAGTTGATACTGAGAACATTCTCAAACAGACGCATGCCTATGGGAAAATCATAGTGCTGCCGATTTTTAATACAGAGAAGGGAAGCGCGCGCTTGTTGAAGGTTGACGACCCCAGCCGGGATTTGGTTGCCGGCCCACGCGGCATTTTTGAGCCTAACCCCCAGCGCTGCCGCGAAGTGCCGATGGAGTGTATCGACATTGCCATTATTCCAGGTGTTGCTGTGGATGAAAAGGGGGGGCGCCTGGGAGCGGGAGATGGCACCTACGACCGTCTGATTCCGCAATTGCCAATTACGACACGCAAGGTTTCATTGGCCCTGGAAGACCAGGTGGTCCCACAGATCCCGACCGAATCACACGATAAGCATGTGGACATCATTATCACGGACAAACGGACCATATACAAAATTTGATAAACTTGACAGTCGACCGTGATCTCAAGGGGACGATGTCTCCGGATTGATCTTGTTTGCCTGCCGTGATTTCCGCCAATTCGGTATCGGTCACCAGAACAGCGGCAAGCCCTTTGGCACTTTCAATACCCGCTTTGACCTGGATATTTTCTTCAGCTGCATCACCGGCGAGATAACGGGAACTGTCTTTTTGCTAGTCGTATTGAGATCGGGAAGTTTTCGTGTTAGATTTCGGGTCTTAATACGGCCGATACAACTCTATCCACCAATGATATCGTGATTATTCATTCGACTGGTTTTTCTCCCCAATCGTCTTGTCCCGGAAATTTATCTGATGCGGCCTTCCACCATTTTGAAGCTGCGCGTATCATTGGCGATGAATTTGCATTTCACATCCATAAACTCAATCTCTCGTGATCGTCAGACAAAGAGAAGATAGGTGCTCAGGTCGGAATTCTTGACGAAAACCAGGGCGACTGTTAAAGACCACTCCATGATAGACTCCGAGCATACCCACAAGCGCCGCCGAGAGGAGATGGTCAAACGTCAGATCGAGGCACGCCATATATCCGATCCATCGGTGCTTGCCGCCATGCGCCGGGTACCGCGCCACCTGTTTGTCAGTGAGGCTCTCCGGCATAAAGCCTATGAGGATCATCCTTTGCCGATTGGAGAACAACAGACCATTTCTCAGCCGTTTATCGTGGCGGAGATGACCCAGGCGCTGGAACTCACGGCGGATGACCGTGTCTTGGAAATTGGCACAGGTTCCGGATACCAAGCTGCGGTTCTGGCCGAAATCGTTTATCGGGTTTACACGATTGAGCGGTTGCACACGCTTTATCGTCGTGCTCGTAAGCTTTTCGATACCTTGCAGTACCACAACATCGTGACGCGGTATTCGGATGGCACGATGGGATGGCGGGAAGAAGGCTTGTTTGATGCGATCATTGTAACCGCGGGCGCGCCGCGTATCCCGGAAATTCTATTATCGCAGCTTGCTGTGGGCGGACGAATGATACTTCCCGTTGGCAACCAGTATACCCAGGATTTAGTCAAGATTGTCAAAGATGAACGGGGATGGCATCAAGTCAGCTTGGGCGGGTGTCGTTTTGTCAAATTGATTGGCGAGGAGGGTTGGAGCGGGCCTTAATGTCCCCTGTTTGATGATCCCTTGTACGGTTCACTCTTTGTCGAGGGAAGCTCATGCATCGCTGATCGGGTGCGTCGTGATAAACGATTGAAACGCGTGGGCCAGCGGTGAAAACGCGCGACGCTGGTCCGCAACAAGATAAAATTTACGCTGAAGGTCAATTCCACTGATATCGAGGGCCACCAAGGTCTGATAGGTGAGATCATCTTCAACGGCCATGGTCGACAGGACAGATACACCCAACCCGCCTTTTATCCCTGCGATAACGCCTGCCGTGTTGCCGATTTCGGCTACGATATGAAACGCATCATGCAGCCGCAACCCTTTTGTTGCAATGGCACCTTCCAATACCTGCCGTGTCCCGGAGCCCCTTTCCCGGACAATCATAGGTTCTTGGCGTAGATCATCAATTGCTATCGAAGATTGGCCGGCCCACGGGTGTTGCCGGCCGACAATCAGTTTCAGCGTATCGTTTGCCAAAGCAGTTTCACATAAATGGCGTTCGGAAAAATGGGCGCCGACAACCCCCATTTCGATTTCGCCGGTCAAGGTTTTTTTTACGATTTCCGTTGAGTCGCTGATGATAAGAGAAATTCGTATATTGGGATAGACACGATTGAAGCGTCCGATCATCTTGGGCAGGAGATAGCCGCCGGGAATCGTACTGCCGCCAATTACCAATCGTCCTTTATAGTGCCCCAGGAATTCCGCCATGAGCGTTTCGGTTTCATCCCGCAGGGCAAGTATGCGGAGGGCGTGGGTGTGAAGCAATTCGCCCGCTTTGGTAGGAACGGCGCGGCGTGCGAGGCGGTCAATGAGCGGGCATCCGAAATGCTGTTCCAAGTCTTTTATGTGACTGCTGATCGTTGGTTGGGAAAGATGGACGCTTTGACCGGCTTTGCTGAAGCTGGCCAATTCAACGACTTTGCAAAAAATGTGAAGCTGCCACAAATCCATGGTTGCATCAAAGATTGACGGTAGAAAACTTCTCTTTTAGTTTGTGTTGAACAACTTTTGGAACCATGCCGTTGATGTTACCGCCAAATCGGGCGGCTTCTTTGATGATAGATGAACTGGTAAAGATCCAGCGCAGTCCTGTCATTAAAAAAACGGTTTGAATGTCACGGTTGAGACGACGATTCATGAGGGCCATTTGGAATTCGTATTCGAAATCCGATACGGCGCGCATACCGCGTAGTATGGCCTGGGCTTTACGCTGGACAGCGTAATCCACCAACAGGCCGTCGTATGTTGCCATTTCGACGTTCTTGATGCCATTCAGGCACGAGCTGAGCATTTCCATCCGTTCATCGACCGTGAAAAGAGCTTTTTTGGCAGGATTGTTCAGAATACAGATAATGATCTGATCGAAGATCTTGAGGCCGCGAACAATGATATCAACATGGCCATTGGTGACAGGGTCGAAAGAGCCGGGATAGATCGCCAGTTTTGGCATTCGAATGAGAACCCTCCTAAATGAGCAGACCTTTCTTGCCGGGTGGCGCGAAGAATCGTCTTGCCGTATTTGTCGTTGTCTTCCCCCATGTTAACTTACGAGTGTTTTGCCGATACCCGATGCAGCCGTATACGCCGGCTTATCCCGAACGGTGCGCCCCTATCGCCGCAACAAGAACGATTCGGTTGTATCTATCGAGACCAACCGCCTTGCTCTATCACCTTTTGGGAGACGGATACCGTTTTGGCTATAGCATACCGCTCAAAAAGGAAACAAGCGTTTTCCCATACCGTCGCTGATCTTTTAAAAACAAGCCTGCCGGCAGGTCATTCAAAGTGTCTTTAGCCGCATGTTCTACCACAATCATGCCCTTGCCGAATGGCAGGGCCACTAAATTTTGCAGTGCCTTATGGATAAGGCCTTGGCGGTAAGGGGGATCCATGAAAATGATATCGTTTGCCGCGTGTTCCTGGAGACACGATAGATCGCGAGCGGCATCCCAGGCGATGACGGTTGTCCGATTATGGGCAGACACTTTTTCGATATTGCGATGAATCAAATCAAGGGACTGAGGGTTGTTATCAATGAAAACAGCATGGGTCGCCCCTCGGCTGAGAGCTTCGATACCCATGGCGCCGGTGCCGGCAAAAAGGTCTAAAATACGCTTTCCACGTATTTGGAGGCCAATGATATTGAAAATCGACTCGCGCAGCCGATCGGATGTAGGACGAATCGCAACGCCCGACGGCGTATAGAGTCGCGTGCCTCTGTAATGTCCGGCGATAACGCGCAAAGCCTATCCTAATGATTAAACTGCTTTAGTTTCTTGTGCAAGTAACTGCGGCCGACCCCAATTCGCCGGGCCGTCTGGGAGACGTTTCCGTCATTTTCACGCAGTTTGTCCCGGAGATAGGCCTCCTCAAATGCTTTTTTTGCTTCTTTGAAATCATCAATGGAAAAACAATCCGTTTCAATAACCGTCGCCGATAAATCATGCGTTCGATAACTGGGGGGAATATCGTCCGGCGTGATTCGTTCTCCCGGAACGAGGATGACCAACCGTTCAATCAGATTTTTCAGTTCACGAACATTGCCCGGCCAGGGATAGGCTGCCAGCAGGGCCAGGGCTTCCGGATCGATATGTTTACGGCGGGAGCGGTTTTGAATGGCGCAGTCATCAAGGAAATGATCAGCCAGCAGGGGAATATCATCTTTCCTTTCCCGCAAGGAAGGAACTTCAATGGGAACGACATTGAGGCGATAATAGAGATCTTCGCGAAAGGTGCCTTTTTTTATTTCCGTGGCGAGGTCTTTGTTGGTCGCCGCAATAACGCGAACATCAACCTTGAGGACCCGGCTTCCGCCAACGCGCTGAAATTGTTGTTCTTGCAGGACACGCAATATTTTGGCCTGAGTTTTGAGGCTCATATCAGCGATTTCATCCAACAGAATCGTTCCACCGCTGGCGATTTCGAACTTGCCGCGTTTTTTCGTAGCAGCGCCTGTGAAGGCGCCTTTTTCATGGCCAAACAGTTCACTTTCAATCAATTCTTCCGGAATGGCGGCACAGTTGACATCCACAAAGGGTTTTTCGGCCCGGCTCCCAAGCTGATAAATGGTTCTGGCCACTAGTTCTTTGCCGGTACCGTTCTCGCCGGTAATCAGGACCCAGGTATCGGTCGAGGCCACGGCCGCAACCTTCTGCTTTAATGCCAGAACGCCGGGGCTGCTGCCGTCAATGGAATTCTTGGCAAGGGTCTTTTTTCGAAGATACCGATTTTCTTCTTCTAAGCGTCTGAAATTGAGGGCATTGTTGATGCCAACAATAACTTTATCGATGGAAAGTGGTTTTTCAATGAGATCAAAGGCGCCCAGCTTGGTCGCTTTTACGGCTGTTTCAACATTACCATGGCCAGTAATAATGATAACCTGGATAAAGGGGTTGTTGGCCTTGATCTCTTTCAGCGTTTCAATCCCGTCAATGCCGGGCATCCAGATGTCGAGGAGCACCAGGTCAGGAGATTCACTTTCGATGATCTTGAGTGCTTCATAGCCGTTTGGAGCGGTCATCACATCAAAACCCTCATCGACTAAAAGTCCTTTCAGGGACTGAACGATGGAAGGTTCGTCATCTACAATTAATATTGAAGGAAACATATCGCCTCGATTTGGGTAACGTGGTCAAATTTTAGGGTGGATAGATCGATCTGCCCGAGCAGATATTGCATAAAGCCTCCGGTCCGGGCCGGAGGCGAGATGACACAGAAACCGGTTCGTGCGTCAATTGTCATGGTCATCACGACAGACGATAACTGGCATCGTCTTCAAGGTTAAAGCTATTGTTCGCTAAGATTTTAGTGGATGTCAAGGTCAAGTTACGATAGCCCTGCGATAGTGTCTTCTCTTGCCGGTTGGACGGGCAGCTCAATAACAAAAGATGCGCCATGGGGGTGTTTATCTTCTACACTGATAGTGCCGTTGTGATCAGCGACAATTGTGTTCACGATTGTCAGGCCGAGGCCGGTCCCGGCTTTTTTGGTTGAAAAGTTTGGTTCAAAAAGCCTCGATTTGTCGGCGTCGGAGATTCCCGGTCCATTATCAGAGACTTCGATGCGCAATCGATCCCAAGATTGATGATAAACAATTTTGATTTCGATATGGCCCTGGTTCTTCACAGCGGCAATCGCGTTGTCGACGAGATTGATCATGGCTTGCTTGATTTGCTGACGGTCGAGATTCATCAGCGGGATTGGCAGATCGCCTTCAATCGTGGTCTCGAACAGAATGTGTTCATGACCTTCTTTGAACAACGCAACGGTTTCTTCAATTATCGGCGGCAGGTGGCAAATCGCCAGGTCGGCCGTAGGGAAGCGAGCAAAAGCAGAGAACTCGTTTACTAGATTTCTTATGAGATCGACGTGATCAATAATCATGCGCGTACATTCGTCAAAAACGGGGTCGTCAATCTGACTGGCATATTTTCGTTTCAACCGCTGGGCGGAGAGGGAAATCGGCGTCAGTGGGTTTTTGACTTCATGCGCGATCCGGCGGGCGACCTCACGCCACGCCGCCATGCGTTGGGCTTTTTCCAACTCGGTCAGGTCGTCAAAAACCATCACCACGCCCATGTGGTGCCCGGCGTCATCTTTCAGTGCGTTGAAATTGACCAGAAAGCTTCGGGGACGCCCGTGAACGTTCAATCGGATGGGGAATTCAACGGTCGCGCTTTTTGCGGAGTTAAGTTCTTGCAAGACTTCATCTGCTAACTCGAGATAATGGCCTTGTAAAAGTTCTGAATAGCCATGATCGATAATGTCATCGGCGTTTAGGTTGAGTAGCTTTTCGGCGGATGTATTCATGGTGGATATCGTCCCTCGGGCATCTATCGAAATGACACCCGCCGATATGTTTTTCAGGACAATTTCCATGTATTGGCGCCGCGCTTCAATTTCGGTATTACGCTGGCTAAGTATTTCTGCCGTGAATTCGAGCTGCTCGTGCCCGGTGCGGAGATCTCTTGTCATCTTGTTGAAAGAATTCACCAGGATACCAATTTCGTCATTGGCGGTCAGGTCAAGGTGAAACTGAAGGTCGCCGTCCGCAACACGCCGCGTGCCTTCGGCCAACTCCATAATGGGAATGGTAATACTCTTGGCCAGGTAAAACCCAAACCAGACCGCACAAAATACCACGAGCAATGCAACGATCGATAACGAAATATAATAGGTTATTTGAATGGGTTTTTTGAGTAGTTTAATCTGCTGATACTCCTCGAACCCATGGGAAATCGCTTTCATGTCGTTCGCGAGCACCGGCGGCAGGAGGATGGACAGCACGACAAATCCTTCGGCGTCGTTACTTTTGGACCCAAAGGGGATGCTTGCTATGGTGCGCACGCGTTCGCCTCCCTGTGAAAATTCGGAAAGCGTTTTAACCTTTTTAAAAACATCATCCTTGCCGAGCACTTCCATCGCGATAATAGGCAGTGTTTCGTTTTCGAGCCGTGGCGATACCGCAAATGTCAGCCGCTGGAGTTCCTTATCATAGACCTCTACGGCGTCTATGTTAAATTCGCGTTGAACGACCTGGATATAGCGCGACAAGGCTTTGTGTTTACGTTCCTCGAGAAGCTTGTTGCTTTCAATCTGATACGCCACCCGCTCAAGGAAAAACTGATGGTTGCTCTCAATGCGATCATATACCCGCCGGCCGACATTCAGTGATTTTTGCAGCGCTTGTTCGACGGGAACATTGAACCAAAATTCGATGCTCGTCGAAATAAAATTGATGGAGAAAAAAAAGAGAATCGTTGTCGGAAGCAAGGTGAGGGCGACAAATGCTACGACGAGACGCGTGCGCAGGTTTGCGCCAACGGCATGGCGGCGCCGGTCGTAGAGTAGTTTGACCAGATTGCGAAAAACAAGAAAAATTAGCAGAACCAGCAGTAGCAAATTGATGTTTATCAGAATAAACATCAAAATGGTATTGGATACCGGTATATCGGCACCAAAACGAATCAAACGGGTTTCGGCGAATGTTAGTAGTGCGACAACCCCGAGAACGCAGGGAATGAGAAGAAGTTCCCGCTTGCGCCGCCGCCGTTCGTTTTCGGGATGCGGTTCTCGGAATAAATGTGAAGAATTTTTGGTCATGGCCCGCCGCCGGTGTCAACTGTTTTCAATAGATGAACACCACCGAATGCCAATCGGTTTCAAAGTCCCACAGGGAAACAAAATAGAACACATAATGAAGATAGAACGGAAGCGTCATTTGGCTCAATTCCGCTTTGGCGCGGAGTTCATATTGTTGGTTCTTTCGCATTTGGTCGATGTCGATGATGGCCAATCCCTCGATTTGCGTCATCAGTGCCTGGGCTTCGGCCAATGATTGCGTCAAGATCGGCTTTTGATCGATCCACGACCGGTAGACGGAAAATTCCTTTTTTAGGTTATCATACCGTATGGTGTGGGTCGCTTCGATATCGGCAAGTTCTTCGTTGGACCACCACCGGCGAGTTCGGTCAAGTTTGACAAGAAAAGAAAAATCCGCCGGAACACCTTTGAGAATAGCTTCCATGACATCTTGCGTAAAGGCGCCTTCGACTTCCATGGATACCAGAAGTTTTTTATCCGTACTTGAGATGGTGATATTCTTGAGGCGGGCATCCTGTGCATTGGCAATGCCGGACATCATGGATAGCATCATAAAAAAGACGATAAATACACCATGCTGAACGGAGGTGAACGGCGGCATCCGTAAGGGTTTGACGGGAAACTCGTTTGGCTCGATCATTACGTGGCTTACCTATGGTTATCCTTATCCGGCGCCAGGATTTCCTGGGCAGCACCGCGACTTCCATCGTGGTCTGAGGACGTTTCAACCCCTAAAAAATATTGGGAAAAGTCTTGATTTATTAATCAATAGCGGATCAGCATTTAAATGGCAAGTGCTTTCGCTGGGACAGGTCTTGTCGGTTTGATCGGCGTATGGATCGGGCAGGCCTGCCAGCTGGACTTGTTGAGAAAAAGTTTTTCCAAGAAGGCGTGATTGAAAGCGTGTCCGGAGCGATGTGTCACGAGATGGCCGATAATCGGCATGCCGAGCAGTGAAAAATCCCCAATACAGTCTAAGAGCTTATGCCGCACGAATTCGTCGGCAAAGCGTAAACCGCCGGGGTTTAGGACGTCCTCCTTATCAATTACAATGGCATTGTCCAGCGATCCACCACGGGCAAGCCCGAAACGCTTCATCATTTCAACTTCATGCATGAATCCAAAAGTGCGCGCCGAAGCAATTTCTTTTTTAAACACGTCTGCATCGAGGTTGACCGTAATGGATTGTTCTTGGATCAGCGGATGGTCGTACGCAATCGTGCATGTAAGTTTGCGGCTGGCATCGGGATAAGCTCCGACAAATTTTTCACCGTCTCGCAGTTCAATCGCTTCTTTGATGATAAAAAAGCATCGTTCCGCTTCCTGTTCTTCAATGCCGGCGGTTTCGATCAGGTCGAAAAATGGGCGCGCACTGCCGTCCATAATCGGCATTTCGTGGGCATCGATTTCAACCATGGCATTGTCGATGGAAAGTGCGGAGAGGGCTGCCATCAGATGTTCGATCGTTGAGATAATGCATCCTTCGTTTCCAATAACCGTGGCCAAACTGGTATCGACGACCTGATTGAAAAGCGCTGATACCACGGGTGTGCCGGGCAGGTCGGTACGAACGAACCGAATGCCGCGGTTGGCCGCGGCCGGTTTAATGGTGACGTGGGCTTTTTTGCCGGAGTGCACGCCGATTCCGGAACAGGTCGCATGGCGCGCCACGGTTCGCTGTCTGGTCGGATAATCTGGTATGATCATAGGGTTATAATCCCTTTAGAGATTGGCGGTATAAAATAGGCTGCCATGATTTCATGGCAAATAATGTACCATTCATTGCTGTTGAACGCTCAAATATCGCTTAACAGCCTTAATTTATATAATAATAAATAAGATAGTCAAGTTGCTGGCCCAAATTGGCGAGTTAGCATCAATGATGATTCATACAAAACAATGTGGTGTTTATAGCACACCTGTCCTCGGTAGGAAACATGTGGCGGGATTGCCTTGAGTCGTTAAATTTGTTAATAAATATCTAACGGCACAATATCGAGAACTCTGGCCCGCCGAATGACACCTTAACGGGATCCTCCGTTCGTATCCATCGACCTGTTAAACATCGGAAAACTGCCCCTCAAAAATTAAGGAGCGCGCTTGCTATCCAAGGTACTCAGCAGTGCAGTCATTGGTATCGATGCCTACCTGGTTGAAGTCGAAGTGGATATCGCATCAGGTCTGCCGTGTTTCACAACGGTGGGGCTGCCGGAAACAGCTGTCAAGGAAAGCCGCGAAAGGGTAAAATCCGCGATCCAGAACTCAGGCTATCGATTTCCGGACGATCGCATCACCGTCAATTTAGCCCCTGCCCACATTAAGAAGGACGGAACAGGCTTTGATCTGCCCATGGCGATCGGTATTTTGGCGGCAACCCGTCATATTCCGCTTGAAGCCTTGAATGACTATCTAGTTCTGGGAGAGCTTTCTCTGGATGGCCGCATCAAACCGGTTGCCGGCTCACTCCCCATGGCACTGGAGGCGCGCCGGGCCGGATATGCAGGGATCATCGTCCCGGTCGATAATGGACTGGAAGCTGCTGTGGTCGATGGAATTGCGGTATTGCCGGCCGAAAACCTGCCTCAGGTCGTATCCTTCTTAAGGGGAGAATCCGGGTTGGAGTCCGTCGCGCCGGACCTTGATGAACTGTGGCAGCAATCCGCAGGCCGAGAAGAGGATTTTGCGGATGTAATGGGTCAGGAACATGCCAAGCGCGCGATTGAAGTGGCTGCCGCTGGGGGGCACAACCTTCTCATGATCGGGCCGCCGGGCTCCGGCAAGACGATGCTGGCACGACGGTTGCCAACGATTATGCCAACCCTGACATTCGAAGAGGCGATTGAAACCACCAAAATATACAGTGTCGTTAACATGTTGGGCAAGGACCAGGCCCTGGTCGTTCAGCGACCCTTCCGGTCGCCACACCATACCATTTCCGATGCCGGGTTGATCGGTGGCGGCCACATACCACGGCCCGGTGAGGTCAGCCTGGCGCATAACGGCGTATTGTTTCTGGATGAATTACCAGAGTTTAAAAAGCACGTGCTGGAAGTGCTGCGACAGCCGCTGGAGGATCACCACGTGACCATATCCCGGGCGGCATCGACCCTGACCTATCCAGCCGGTTTCATGCTGGTGGCCGCCATGAACCCCTGTCCGTGCGGCTACTATTCGGATCCGAACCATGCCTGCAGCTGTTCGGCGGCCCAGATTCAACGCTACCGTTCCAAATTGTCGGGCCCGCTTATTGATCGCGTGGATATCCATGTGGAAGTTCCGGCCGTACCGTATCGCGATTTGGTGGACCGCCCTGGTGAAGAGCCGTCACAGGACATCCGGGCGCGTGTGACCGCCGCGCGTGCCATTCAGGGCAGGCGTTTTCGGCGTTCCCGCATTTATTGCAATGCCCAAATGAACAGCCGGCAAATCAAAGCCTTCTGTGCCATCGATGCGGGGTGTACGCGGTTGCTTGAGTCAGCGATTGAAAAGTTGGCATTGTCCGCGCGGGCGTACCATCGCATTCTAAAAATTGCCCGCACCCTTGCGGATCTTGAAGCGTGCGAGTCCATCGGCCAACATCATATTGCGGAGGCGATTCAATATCGCAGCATGGACCGGGCCTGATCCAAACAGAAAGGGCATTGGGGGCCGGAGAGCAGGCGCTTGGCCTGTCCGTCTTCATTGCAGGGTGTCCCGGGACGAGGTGCATGTCTCCCCCGGCTCGATAATGCGGGGCAAGCATGACACCTATGCGGCAAGGCGTGCTTCGGGGCTATTAAATGTCGTTTAAAAAATCCTGGATGAGCGTGTCGGCGTAGTTGAAATCAATTTCGGATTGTTTTTCGTAAGCCAGTTCCTGATTGGTTTGCTTGAGCTTTTTTAATAGGCTGAGGATGATCATCATCAATACTTTATTGCCCGAGCGCGGATTGTCTTTGATGAATTGCAGCAGGTCGCCCTTGTGGATTCGCAAGGCCACCGTATCATCCGCACAGGTCACACTGGCGGTTCGTGTTTCGGCAGTGAAAAAGGCCGCTTCCCCGAACATATCGCCGGCATCGTAGGATGAAACGAACATTTCGTCGTCGTTGAGATCCCGGAAACTGACATCGGCCTTACCGGTTACGATAGCGTATAGAAAATTACCGCTATCCCCCTGGGCGACAATTTTTTCGCCCTTGCTGTAAAGGACCGCTTCCGATACCGTCAGGAACCGATTCAGCTCATCCTCTTTAAGATGGTAGAGAATTTCGACTTCACGGACCTGTTCCAAATAGATGCTGATATCCACGGTTTCGGCCATTTGTCACCTCTTTCAACCGGCTCAATGCTTTCGTTGTTGTGGCTGCCCGAAAATCATATAAAAACCAAGGCCACGTGTCAAGAAACAAGCCGTAGTTGACATGCTTGGCGGTGCGCTCTATACTAAATCATATTTTCTTATAACCCTTTGGTATTTAATGATTATATTCATTTTTGATGCATCCGGCCGGAAAGTAATCATTGCGGCGGGGGCCGTCGGGCGAGCGGGAAAGCGCATGGCCAAACACGATAGGCGGACACCATGATCGATGCGGATTTTCTAAAAGATAGCGAACTCATTATTCAGAAACTGATGAAGATTCCGGCTATGCGAGCGCTTGAAAAGCGCCATCTGCAAGCCTTATTGGAGATGAGCGAAATAAGGGAATTTGAACCTGGCGATCAAATCCTGGAAGAAGGCCAGTTCGAACGGAGTATTTTTTATTTGATTTCCGGCAAGGCCCGCATTGTCAAAAATGGGAAAGAACTTGCGACGATAAGGCGCACGGGTGATGTCTTTGGCGAGATGGGTGTCATTGATGGCTCTGCGCGATCAGCGTCCGTGTTTGCTATTGATAAAACGGTATGCCTTCAAACCGACATGTCCACGGTAGAGTCATTATACGGTGATTCCAAGCTTGCTTTTCGATATACCATCTTTCGTGGTTTTGCCCAAATCTTGGCCAATCGATTACGCATGACATCCGAAGAACTTCTTCGTTCGCGAGAAGCGCTGTCACAGATAAAGAAGTAATAATCTCCATGAAAGATGGCTGACCGTTGGACAATTTGAACGTCGTTTCTTATGCGGTATAGCAAGGTATGCCAAAGGAGCCGATAATGAAAGACAACTGGAACGAAAAACTGGCCTGTGCCGTTGCGTGTTCATCATGCCAAAAAGCCATAGGGCCGCATGATTTGCGTATCCTATCCTCATATACACACCAGCCCATATGTATGGCCTGTAAAAAAAATGAAGAACAAAAAACGGACTACGCTGAAGTCTCGCAGGAAATGATCGGGCAGTGCATGGCGGAAACGGAAATTCTGTATGGCGAGATCGGATCGTATTGCTATCATCATTTTTATCCTTTCAAATGCTGATTACTAAAATTCGAGCAATATTGGCAGCTTTAAACAGATCAAACTGATTTGAGGCAAAGGATAAGTGATGGAATCTCGGCGTGTCGTGGTCACGGGCATGGGTGCTTTAACGGCGATAGGCAACTCGCTTCAGGATTATTGGCGTGGTCTCATGGCCGGGCGCAGCGGCGCTGCGCCGATAACCCGGTTTGACGCGAGCCTTTTCAAGACGCGTTTCGCCTGTGAAATTAAAGATTTCGATAGTGACGCGTATTTCGGTCCCAAAGATGCCCGCAAGATGGATGCCTATACCCAATATGCGCTGGTTGTTGCCGACGAAGCCGTCCGGGATGCCGGAATAGAGCTGGATCAGCTGGACAGGGATTGCGCCGGAGTGATCTGGGGGTCGGGCATCGGCGGGTTGCAAACCTTCCAGGACGAAGTGGCGAAATATGCACGGGGTGACGGCCGCCCGCGCTTCAATCCCTTTTTTGTCCCCAAAATGATCGCCGACATTGCCGCCGGGCACTTGTCCATTCGTTATGGTTTCCATGGTCCCAATTTTGCCACGGTCTCCGCCTGTGCGTCCTCCACCAACGCGATTCTGGATGCCTACATGTACATAAGGTCAGGGCATGCAAACCTGATGATAACCGGAGGATCGGAAGCGCCGGTGACAGAATGCGGCCTGGGCGGATTCGGTTCGATGAAAGCGATATCGACCCGCAATGATTCTCCGGATACGGCCTCCCGCCCATTTGACCGGGATCGAGACGGGTTTGTTATCGGTGAAGGTGCCGGCGCCTTGGTATTGGAGGCGGAAGATCATGCCAGAAAGCGCGGGGCCCGTATTTATGCGGAGGTTCTTGGCGGCGGTATGTCGGCCGACGCTTATCACATTACGGCACCGCATCCCGAAGGGCTGGGGGCGGAAAAGGTGATGCGCAGCGCCCTGCGCCTTGCCGGGATTCAGCCACACGATATTGATTACATCAACGCCCACGGGACATCCACCCCGCTGGGGGATATCAGTGAGGCCCTGGCCATCCGCCGTGTTTTCGGCGACCATGCCGAAAAATTGAACATCAGCTCCACCAAATCCATGACGGGTCACCTTTTAGGGGCGGCCGGGGCTGTGGAAGCTATCGCGAGCGTCCTGGCGATCGTGCACCAGCGCGTGCCGCCGACCATCAACCACTTTACGGATGACGAGCAGATTGACGCCGGACTCAATCTAACGTTCAACCGCGCTCAGGAACGTACTGTGAATTTTGCCCTCAGCAACACCTTCGGATTTGGCGGCCACAACGCTTCGGTTGTCTTCCGCGCTTATCATTGAAGCGCCGGGCGCACCTCGAGGATCACCTTGCCGATATTGCGATTCTCTTTGACATATTGATGGGCCGCACCCGCGGATGTAATGGGAAAGACCCGATCCACCACTGGGGTGATTTTACCGGCCACCATGAGCGGCCAGATACGGTCCCTGAATTCCCGGGTAAGGTGCGCCTTTTCTTCCCGAGACCTTGCTCTTAGCCGTGTTCCTTTCACCGTCAGGCTTTTCATCAGAACGGCCGCCATATCCAGGGATGCCGTGGCGCCCCCCAAGACGCCGATGGTGATCAGGCGGCCGTAGGGTTTGAGGACAGCAATATTTTTTTCCAGATAAGGACCACCGACACAATCCAAAATCAGATCGACGCCCTGGTTGTCTGTGACGGTCATGACGGCGGCGGCAAAATCATCCCGTTGATAATTGATCGCCATCACGGCTCCGAGATCCCGGCAGCGAGCCAACTTTTTATCGGATCCTGCAGTGACGACGATCCGGGCACCGAGTTCCCGCCCGATTTGGATGGCAGCCGTACCAACCCCACTGGCGCCCGCGTGAACCAACACGTTTTCACCGGCGCGCATCGCACCTTCCTGGCAAAGATTGCTGTACGCCGTCAACCAGACTTCCGGAACAGCGGCTCCTCTTACATATGACCAGCTGTCGGGCAGCGGGATCAGCAGCCCCTGGGGCAAAACGGCCTGCTCGGCATATCCCCCGCCAGGTGCCAGGGCGCAGACGCGGTCTCCCGGCACCCAGGCTTCGACCTTCCTGCCAACCGCCTGAACTTGACCGGCGAGCTCTATGCCGAGAATCGGTGAATCGCCCGGCGGCGCCGGGTAGAGCCCACGGGCTTGCAACAAATCCGCGCGGTTGACCGCCGTGGCGTGGATATCTAGCAGAACGTCGTCCGGACCGGGTGAAACGTCGGGAATTTCTTCCCATATTAAATCGACGGTTCCCTTTTCGCTGTGGACAACGATGGCCTTCATGTCAGAGTGTCCCCCTTCTTATGGAAATTTTTAAAGATAAATCATACCCTTTGCAGCGGGCGTTCCGTGCACCGGTTGGCGGCCGGCATCTCTATTGGATCTTAATCTTTTCGATGGAAGGGGTCAATTAGGCCTCTCAGGGGGTGTCGCACAAAAAATAGCCGGGAAGTGGGCAGCTTCCCGGCCGGTTGAGCAGGAGGTATTTAGGATTAAGGAAAGCCGAAGACGATGGCAGGGTTTTCGGCGTTCCATCTGATGGAGAAAGAACAGGAAACAATGCAATGTTTCCTGCTTCAATATTAAGAAAGAATCGATTCTCGTCAAGGGCAGGAGGAATATTTTATAAAGCCGGGGTAACGGGCAGGGGGCGTAAGAGAAGCGGAAGGGTCAAACGGTGCTCCGCAAACGACCGCGATACACAGAAAAAAAGACGCCTGAAAGGCACAGACAGGAGGAAATAATAAAACACAGGCGGACACTTGTTAAAAACTGTGGATAAAGGGCGGGTTCGATTTCACGGGGGCCGATGACCAGAGCGAATACCAGTGTCGCCATGGCCATGCTGGTCATCTGGCCCAACAGACGCATGGTGGCAACGACGCCAGATGCGATCCCGTGGTGTCGCTGGTCGATGGCACCCATGATGGCGTTCATGTTGGGTGAGGAAAAAAGAGCGAAACCCATCCCCAGGGCGATCAGTACGCCTAAGATATAGGCGAGAGAAGTGGTTTGTGTCAGGACGGTCAACGCCAGCAGGCCGGCGGCGGTGATGGCCATGCCGAGGGAGGCCAGAATGGCAGGTTCGATACGATCGGAAAGGCGGCCGGCAAGCGGTGAAAACAATGCTTGTACGATAGGCTGGGCCATCAGCACCAACCCGGCACTTTGAGGGGGGAAACTTTGGATATATTGAAAATAGAGACTTAGCAAAAAGGTGACGGCAAAGGTCGCACTGTAATTGATCAGGGCTGCCAGACTGGAAAAGGCGAAGACCCGGTTGGATGCAAAAAGGCGTACTTCGAAGACGGGATAGGGGACGCGCAGCTCCCAGAGCACGAAACCGAAGAGACCGGCCGCGCCGCAGCCAATGAGCGCCCACGCCATGGCGGTCGGCAGCCGGGAAGCCCCATAGACGAGCATGACCAGTGATGTGGCGTAAAGCAGCGTTCCTGAGATGTCGAAGGGCTGCTTGCCAGCCACCACCGGCTCGCGGGGAAGATAGCGCAGTGTCATGATGAGCGCCAGGACATTCAGCGGTACAACGGCAATAAAAATCAGGCGCCAGCTGCCGTGTTGCGTCAGCAGACCGCCGACCAGAGGTCCGATGGAAAGTCCGAGATAGACGGCGGCGACATAGAGACCGATGACGCGGCCGCGTTTTTCGGAAGGATAAACCGCGAT
>Ga0180430_10001690_pt1 | contig 21001 bp, 15 predicted proteins | sample SS_ome_9_FD_132999 | JGI IMG/M metagenome (GOLD analysis project Ga0180430, IMG submission 132999) | Hypersaline lake sediment archaeal communities from the Salton Sea, California, USA - SS_1_S_2 metaG | ecosystem: Environmental > Aquatic > Non-marine Saline and Alkaline > Hypersaline >... | reverse complement strand
GGCCCAACCCGGTGCTCTCCTCTCCTGCCGTCCCGGCGCATGCGATCTTGGTGAACCGATCGAAGAGGAAGGGGATTTTCTCATCGGGAATACCGATGCCCGTGTCGGTCACCGCAACGGAGATATGGTCGGCCGATTTCGCCCTGATCGCCACGTCGATGCTGCCCTTTTCGGGCGTGTACTTGATCGCGTTGGATAGGAGGTTGTTCATCACCCGCATCATGGCCGTGCTGTTGATCGCCACCAAGGTGTCGTCGCACTCGTTGTCGAGAGCCACCGTGTGGTTCTTGCTCTCCGCCAGGAACTGCATGGCGCCCACACTCGCCCCCACCAGGTCGTAGAGGGGGACCGATTCGGTGGGCATGTCCGATCCGGTCGATCGGATCTTGCTCAGGTCGAGAATGTCGTTGATCAGGCTGAGCAGAAAGGATCCGGACATCTTGATCTGGCGGATGCTCTCCTGGTCCTCGTCCTTGAGGTAGGGCTTGTCGAGAATCAGCTCGGCAAAGCCGAGTATCCCGTTGAGCGGCGCCCTGAGATCGTGGGAGCAGATGGTGATCAGGCTGTCCTTGATCTCGTTGAGATTGCGCAGTTCGCCCACGGCCCGGTGAAGACGATGGCTGATCTGCGTGCGGTCAAAATGAACGGTCAGGCGGGCGAGCAGCTCTTCCTTGATAAAGGGCTTGATGAGGTAGTCGGTGGCGCCCGCCTTGAAGACGTCGAGCAGTTTCTCGTGGTCGGGAACGGCGGTGAGAAAGATCACGGGCAGCGCCTGCAGATTCAGTTCCTGTCTGATCCGCCGGCAGAGCTCACGCCCGTCCATGCCGGGCATCATGAGATCGGTGATCACCACGTCGATCTCGTTCATGTGCTTGCAGATCGTCTCGAAGGCCTCTTTCCCGTCGGCCACGGCAATGACGTCGATCCCCTCCCTGGTCAGGCTGTCGGCCACGATGTGGCGCGCCGTCGAGCTGTCGTCGGCAACGAGCGCCTTGAGCCCCTCGAGCCGCTTGTTGGGCCGAAGGACCTTGTCGACGGCCGAGAGGATGTCGCCCTTGAGAAAGGGTTTGGTCACAAAATCGGCCGCGCCCAGGGAAAAGCCGTTCCTCCGATCGTCGATCGTGTCGTTGCCCGTCACAAAAACAACAGGCACCTTGTCTCCGCCGGGAAGAACAAAACGGCTCGCGTAGGGATCGGTCTGAAGAGCGCGCAGCGTGGCGAAACCGTCGAGGCGGGGCATCTCCACATCGAGGGTCATCAGGTCGGGCGGCGGATTGGAGAGGATCCATTCCAGCGCGTCGACGCCGTCGACCGCCTCGTGTACCTCGTACCCGCCACCGATCAGCTCGCGCGCAATGATCCTGCGTATGGTGGCGCTGTCGTCAACAACGAGTATCCTCATCGGCCAGGAGTCCTTTCTCCCATGTTGTCTCATCTCACCGTTGCCGGGCGTACCTAGAGCCCGCCCAACCCCCTGACAACCCCATCGCCGATAGGATTTCACCTCTCGTCTTAGATTATCGGCAATTGACCGGTGGACTTGAGGTTTTTGATGAGGAATCGACTAATCTCCCGGCGCACTGTGTGCCGAAGAAGTAGAGACGGCCGAAAAGGTTTAAAAGATGGACACGTTCCGACCGGCCGACAGAGCACCGAATTCACACGACCCCGCGGGCAGATCGCACGCGCCGGGTCGGCGGTGCCTTGTTTAATGACCGTAGCACGACGACAAACAGGCGGTGAGCATGAACTATGACGACGAAACGTTGAGAGTTTTTCTCGATGAAGCGCGCGAACACCTCGATGGCATTGAAAACGATCTCTTGCTCATCGAAAACACGCAGGAGCAGGTGGACAAGGAGACGGTAAACAAGGTCTTCCGCGCCGTCCACTCGGTCAAGGGTGGGGCGGGGTTCTTCGGCTTCGAGAAGATCAAAGATCTCACTCACGCCATGGAAAGCGTCTTCGGCCTGATGCGAAAGGACGAGCTCGAGCCGACTTCCGATCTGGTCAGCATTCTGCTCGAAAGCGCCGACCGTCTCAAACAGATGGTCCACGATCCCGAAAGGATGGAGAGCGTCGACATCGATGCCCAGTTGGAACAGCTCAACAGAATACTATCGGGCGAAAGCCCAACATCTTCGGGCGAAAGCCCAACATCTTCGGGCGCGGCGCGGCCCGAACCCTGTGAATCTCCTTCAAAAACGGTCGACATCAGCCTTCAGGGCGGGGAGACGATTTTCACCGTGACCGAGGCGCAGATCGAAAAGGCCAAGGCGGGCGACAACGGCGGCGCCTTCGTCTATCTCCTCGCCTTCGACCTGATCGACGACATCCGGCACAAGGCCAAAACGCCCTGGGACGTGGTCACCGAGACGTCGGAGCTGACACACCTCATCGAAAGCAAGATCGACGACGACGCGGCAGCCTCTCTCGACACCCTTCCCGAAGGGCGGCACGATCCGCTTTTTGTTCTCGTGGCGACGGGGATGGACGTTCCCATGCTGGAGGAGTTTCTCGGTCTCGACCGGAGCCGGATTCATCTGATCCCCGGGGAGGGGCCGCCCGAAGAGGAACAGAACGAAACGCCCCGGTCGACGGTTCCGGTCGACTCTGTCCGATCGGAAAAGAACTCCCGCACACCGCCCGCCGGCCGGGACGCACAGGGCGATCCCCCGCCCCCCGACGTCAAAGGCGAAAAGGAAGGGAGCATCCGCGTCAATGTGACGGTCATCGATCAGCTCATGGCTCTCGCCGGCGAGCTCGTCCTGGCGAGGAACCAGCTCCTTCAGGGCGTCTCGTCGGGATGCATGACGTCGATCGAGACGATCTCGCAGCGCATGGACCTGGTCACCACCGATCTCCAGGACGCGATCATGGCGACGCGCATGCAGTCGATCGGCATCGTCTTCGGAAAGTTCCGCCGCATCGTGCGCGACCTTGCGCGGAGCCTGGGCAAACATGTCAATCTCGTCCTCGACGGCGAGGATGTGGAGCTTGACAAGACGATCATCGAGGCGATCAACGATCCCCTGATCCATCTGGTGCGCAACGCCCTCGACCACGGCATCGAGACGCCCGAGGAACGGGCGCTGGCAGGCAAACCCGCCGCCGGCACGCTCAAGCTGAGAGCTCTTCACAAGGCGGGGCAGGTCCTGATCGAGATCACCGACGACGGCGCCGGCATCGATCCTGACAAAGTGCGCCGGAAAGCGGCCACTTTAGGGCTCTACACGCACGCGCAGCTCGAGGAGATGAGCGATCATTCCCTCGTTCAGCTGATCTTCCGGCCCGGATTTTCCACGGCCACCGAGGTGAGCGACCTCTCGGGACGGGGCGTCGGCATGGACGTGGTCCACTCGAATCTCTCGAGGCTGAGCGGCGCCATCGACGTGGACACATCAAAGGGCAAGGGGACCACCGTGCGGATCACCCTGCCCCTGACCCTCGCCATCATTCCCGCCCTCCTCGTGGCGGCCGGGGAGGAACAGTTCGCCATCCCCCAGCACAATCTCGTCGAGCTGGTGCGCCTGCCCGTCGACGAGGCGGCGCGAAGGATCGAGCGGATCGGCGACGCGCGCGTGCTGAGGCTGCGCGGCGACCTTCTTCCCCTTGTCGGCTTGCGATCGGTGCTCGACGGGTCCGCAGAATCGGCCGATGGGGCGGAATCTGCCTCGACCGAGGGCGATGCTTTTTACATCGCCGTCGTTGCGGCGGGGGAGTTCCAGTACGGCCTGATCGTGGAAAAACTCCTCGATTCGGCCGAGATCGTGGTCAAACCGCTGGGCAAACACCTCAGGCAATGCCGCGTCTACGCGGGCGCCACGATTCTGGGCACGGGACGGGTCGCCCTGATCCTCGACATCCTCGGCATCAGCCAGGAGATTCGCACGAGCGCGCAGAAAGCGGTCGAGTCGGAACGCGATGCGCTCCGCAGGATCGATACCGATCGCGACGACGATATCCAGTCCCTTCTCGTCGTGGAGAACGGGCCGGGCGAACAGCTCGCCATTCCCCTCGGGCTGGTCGGCCGGATCGAGAGGATTCACCGCTCGCGGATCGAAACGATCGGCGGCCAGAGCGTCATGAAGTATCGCGGCGGAAGCCTCCAGCTTCTCGACGTGGGCGAAGTGGTGCCAGTGCAGCCGCGGTCGGAGACCGACTTCCCCTACGTGATCCAGTTCCGCACGCGCGACAGGGATGTGGGGCTCGTCGTTTCCCGGATCGTCGACATTTCGCGGACCGAGGCCGATCTCGATCGGGCCACGCACAGCCAGCGCGGCGTGCTCGGATCGCTGATCGTGGGAGACGCGATCACCCTCGTCATCGATCCGCAGGAGATCGCCGCGGCCGTACTCTACCCGGCCGACGAGAGGGAAACGGCCAGCGCCCAGGGGGCGGAAGGCGACCGCCGGAAGGCGGAAGGCGGCCGCCAGGAGGCCGAAGACGACAGCAAAAACATCCTCGTCGTGGAGGACTCGCCCTTCTTCCTCGACCAGATCACGAGCCTCATCGACGGCGCGGGCTATCGGGCCCTCCCGGCGAAAAACGGCATCGAGGCGCTTGAGATCCTGAAAAGCCACGCCAGTGGTGTCGATCTCGTGCTCACCGATATCGAGATGCCCGAACTCGACGGGTTCGGGCTGGCCGCACAGATCCGCCGCGATGAGCGTTACGGAACGATTCCCATCATCGCCGTCACCTCCCTTCTCGACAACGAGTCGCGGGCGAAGGGCAAGGCAGCGGGCGTCGACGAGTATCTCGTCAAACTCGACAAGGAACAGGTTCTGGAGCGATGCGCCCACTACATCAACTCAATCCGGCCGGTGAGCCGGACGCAGCCCGCCGCGATGGGCCGGGCCTAGACAGGGAGAGAGTCGAAATGGCAAACCTAGGCAGAGCGATCGACACCGGTTGGAGCGACACCGATGGCCCGGTCGGATCGGCCGATCCAAAAAGGCCGGTTGACAAGAGCCCGAGGGAATACGCCGTCTTCGAGGTGGGAGAGATTCTCTGCGGCGTCGAGATCAGGTCGGTACGCGAGATCAACCGGAAACTCGACATCACCCGCGTCCATCTCGCGCCCGACGCGGTGCGCGGCGTGGTCAATCTGCGTGGACAGATCGTCACCGTCGTCGATCTGCGCCGGAAGTTCCACATGCCGTCGCGCGCATTCGACTCACGGATGCGCATCATCGTCGTTCGAACCGACGGCGAGGATATCGGCCTTCTCGTGGACAGCGTGAGCGATATCGTTCCGGCGACGACGAGCCGGATGGAGCGGCCGCCGCCCCACGTGAAACACGCGATCGGCAAGTATATCTCGGGTGTCTACAAGATGGACGCCGACCTCGTCGCTCTGCTCGACGTGGAACGGATACTGGAGCGGGAGTGACGGGAGGCGACAAGAAACAAGTTCAATCTGACAATTCGGATTTCAACGAAATATTGTTCGAGGAGTGACAGATGGCGACGAAGACGAAAACCAAGAGTGCCGCAAAAAAGGAAACCATTCCCGAGGGTTATGCAAACTGGAAGGAGATGGCCCTTTCCTACAAGAACGATCTCACAGAGCTGCCCATACCGGTGATGAAGATCGACACGGAATTCACGATCACCTACCTGAACAGGGCGGGTGCCGAGTTCGTGGGCCGCACCGTCGACGACGTGGTCGGTACCAAGTGCTACGATCTTTTCCAGTCCCGCCACTGCAAGGCGTCGGAGTGCTGCTGTTCCAAGGCGATGCTCAACGACGACGTGTTCACCGCCGAAAACGTGGCCGATCCCGGAGGGAGGAACATTCCCTTCCGGTACACCGCGCGGCCTCTCAAAAACGCGGACGGCGAGATCGTCGGCGCCATCGAGCATCTCGTCGACACGTCGGAAATGAAGCTCATCCTCGATGAGGCGCAGAAAAACATCGACGACCTCAACAACATTCCCACGCCGGTCTTCCGCGTCGACAAGGAATATAAAATCGAGTTCATCAACAAGGCTGGCGCCGAACTCTGCGGCCAGACGCCCTACACCGCGCTCGGGCAGAAGTGTTTCGATCTATTCAAGACCACCCACTGTCAGACACCCGAATGCCGCACGAGGCAGGCGATGGAACTCGGCACGAAGCGATCGGGCGAAACGGCCGTCCATCCCGACGGAACCGCCATGCCCGTCAAGTACGTGTCGAGGGAGAACCGGGACACGGGCGGACAGATCGTGGGCGCCACGGAACTCATGATCGACATCTCCAAGGAAAAAGAAGCCCAGTCGGGCGTGGTCAACACGGCACACGTTCTGGGCGGCGTGGTTGACGAGGTCGCCGATATCGCCGTTCATCTCAACGAAAAGTCGGGCAACATCACCGAGCGGGCCGGATCGGTATCGATCGCCGCCGAAGAGATGAGCACGTCGATGGCGTCGGTGTCGACCGCCGCCGAACAGTCGCAGAGCAATATCAGCGCCGTGGCCACGGCGACGGAGCAGATGACGAGCACGGTGAGCGAGATCGCCCGGAACTCGGAGCGGGCGCGCTCCATGACGGAAAACGCCGTCGAGAGCGCCGCCGGCGCCTCGGGCAAGGTCAACAGGCTCGGCGCGGCGGCCAAGGAGATCAGCAAGGTGATCGAGACGATCGTGGAGATCGCCGAGCAGACCAAGCTGCTCGCCCTCAACGCGACCATCGAGGCCGCCCGCGCGGGCGAGGCTGGCAAGGGATTCGCCGTGGTGGCGAGCGAGGTCAAGGAGCTCGCCAAGCAGACGAACAGCGCCACCGAGGACATTCGGAGCAAGATCGAGGCGATCCAGGACTCGACGGAGAGCACGGTGAGCGAGATCGGCAACATCAACACGGTGGTCAACGAGGTCAACGAGATCGTCTCGTCGATCGCCACGGCCGTCGAGGAGCAGAGCATCACCACCAAGGATATTGCCATGAACATCTCTCAAGCCTCGGACGGCATCACCGACATGACGTCGACCGTGGTCCAGTCGGCGGGCGTGGCCAAGACGGTCGCCGCCGACATCAGCAGCGTCAATCACGACATCGAAACGATCAGCGAGACGTCGTCGAACCTCGCCATGAGCGGCGGAAAGCTCAAGGCCACCGCCGATGAACTGTCCGAACTGGTCGCGCGGTTCGAGGAAGAATAAGCGGAGAAAGTCTGATGGACAACCTGTTGCGTGTTCTCGTCGTCGACGATATGGCGCTCTACCGGAAGCTGCTCAGCGATCTGATCAACGAGATTCCCGGGGTGGAGGTCGTGGGAACGGCGCCGGACGGAAAAATCGCCCTCGACAAGATCTCCCGCGATCGGCCCGACGCGGTCACTCTCGACATCGAGATGCCCGTCCTCGACGGGCTCGAGACGCTCCGCGTTCTCAAAACGTGGAAGTCTCCTCCCAAGACGATCGTTGTGAGCGCCCACACCAGCGAGGGGGCGGTGAAGACGATGGAGGCTCTCGATTCGGGCGCCTACGAATTCATCACCAAACCCGACGGCGGCGACATGGGCCGGAATCGTGAACGGCTGCAGAAAAAACTCCGTTCCATCTTCGCCGGGCTCGCAGTGAAATCGAAGGCCGGCGCGACGCGGGTTCCCGTCGGCTCGGTCGTGGGCGGACGCTCGATCGGACCTGCCGCACCCGTGGGCCCGACAGCCGCAACCGCCGGCCTGGCGGCCGAAATCGCCGGCAAGACTGCCGAAATCGCCGGCCAGACTGCCGAAATCGTGGCGATCGCCGTCTCCACCGGCGGACCCAAGGCTCTGAACGAGGTGATCCCGCGGCTGCCGCAAGACCTTCCTGTGCCGGTGGTGGTCGTGTTGCACATTCCCATGGAGTTCACGGCGGCGCTCGTGAATTCTCTCGACCGCAAGAGCGCCGTCACCGTCAAGATCGGCGAAGAGGGCATGGCGCTCGATGCGGGAACGGTCTACTTCGCTCCCGGCGGCAGGCAGATGAAAATCGAGGCATCGCGCAGCGGAAAGCCGGCGCTCATCCGCGTGACCGACGATCCGCCCGAGAACTACTGCCAGCCCTCGGCCGACTATCTCATGCGCTCCGTGGCCGTGAACTACGGCGAGCGGTCACTGGGCATCATCATGACCGGCATGGGCGACGACGGGGTTCAGGGTCTCCGTCTGATGAAAGGCGAAGGCGCCACCATCATCGCTCAGGACGAGGAGTCGAGCGTCGTGTTCGGCATGCCGCTCGAAGCGGTCAAGGCCGGAATCGTCGATCTTCTCGCGCCGCTGCGCTCCATTTCCCACCTGATCGTAGAGAGGGTCAAGGGATAAGTGAACCGCACAGTGGGACGGGAGGAGCTCAACGCGCTGTCGCGCTACATCGAGACCGCGGCGGGGATTGTGCTCGACGAGACCAAGGGGTATCTCGTCGAGAGCCGCCTCGGGCCGCTGCTCGACGATCTCGACTGTCCGAGCTTCGGGGCTCTCGAACGCAAGGCGAGCGCCGACCGCTCGGGCCGGACGCGCGATCTCATCGTCGATCGGATCAGCACGAACGAGACCTCTTTCTTCCGTGACAGCCACCCCTTCGAGCTCCTCGCCCACAAGATCATTCCCGATTTTTTCGAGCGCCACCATCTCGAGGGGAAAACTCCCCTTCATATCTGGAGCGCCGCCTGTTCCACGGGACAGGAAACGTACAGCATCGCCATGACGCTCAAGGAAGTCCTGGGCGACCTCGATCACTCGGCGATCCAGATCGTGGGGAGCGACATCTCCGAATCGGCCCTCTCCTACGCCAGCCGCGGCCTCTACTCCAAGCTCGAGCTCTCGCGCGGCCTCTCGTCGGATCGTCTCTTTCGGCATTTCAACCGGGACGGCGACGGCTGGAAGGTCGCCGACGAGATCCGCGCGCTGATCTACTTCGAGAAAAAAAACCTTCTCGAGCCGACCGGCGCTCACGGCCCTTACGACGTCATCTTTTGCCGAAACGTGGCGATCTACTTCTCCCTGGAAAATCGCCGCGTCCTCTTCGATCACCTGGCCGACTGCCTGGCGCCCCAGGGCGCGCTCCTCATCGGCTCGACGGAGTCGCTCATCAACGTGACGACCCGATTCGAGCGGGAAGAGTTTCGCGGCAAGGTCTACTATCGAAAACGATAGCCCGCCCTCGGAACGTGCGTCGACAATCAAACCTCACTGTTGCAGCTTTCGCCTGATTTTGTGAGATTTGGGAGGCTGGCCGCGAACGTCGCTGGCCTCGTCGATCATGGCAATCCTCACGCGGGACCGTTCAATGAAACACGATCAGGACGCGCTCTCCGAGCGTTGCGGCCGGCCAAGCACGGGCCGGATCATCTGTGCACTCCTCGCCGTCTCTGTTTTTTGCCTCTCCGCCGCCGGCCAGGACGCGCCGCCATCGGCCTCTGACCGCGCTCTCATCGAGCAGGCGGCGCGCGTCACCCCCCATCGGCGCCAGCTCTCCTGGCAAAAGATGGAGTTCACCTGCTTCATCCACTTCGGCGTCAACACTTTCAACGGCGTCGAGTGGGGCAGCGGCAAGGAGGATCCGGCGGTTTTTAATCCCACCGCATTCGATGCCGACCAATGGGCGCGCACGGCGCGCGCGGCGGGAATGAAGATGATCCTCCTCACCGCCAAGCACCACGACGGCTTCTGCCTCTGGCCGACGCGATACACGGGCCACTCCGTGGCGCGCAGCCCCTGGATGGAGGGCGAGGGCGATGTGGTCGGCGCCGTGGCCGACGCGTGCCGCAAGGCGGGGCTCAAGCTCGGCATCTATCTTTCGCCCGCCGATCTCTACCAGATCGAGCACCCGGACGGCCTTTACGGCAATGGTTCCACCTATTCGATACGCACCATTCCGCGGCCCGTCGCCGGGCGCCCCTTCGACGACGAACGGACCTTCGAATACAGCGTCGACGACTACAACGAATATTTCATGAACCAGCTCTTCGAACTGCTCACCGAGTACGGACCGGTGCACGAGGTCTGGTTCGACGGCGCCCACCCCAAGCGCAAGGGCAATCAGCAGTACACCCACGATCAGTGGTACGAGCTGATCCGCACCCTGGCGCCCGACGCGGTGATCGCCATCAAGGGGCCCGACGTGCGGTGGTGCGGCAACGAGGCGGGCCGCACGCGGCCCGAGGAATGGAGCGTTATCCCCATCGGCGGCACGCCCGACGAGTGGCACTGGCCCGACATGACCGCCCAAGACCTGGGCAGCCTCGAGAAGATCCGCACCATTCTCGGCGAGGGCGGCCACCTGCACTGGTACCCGTCGGAGGTCAACACGTCGCTGCGCCACGGCTGGTTCTGGCGCAACGAGGAGCAGCACGTGCGCGGCGTGGACGAGATTCTCGACATCTGGTACCGCGCCGTGGGCGGAAACGGGCTCTTCCTTCTCAACGTGCCGCCCGATGACCGGGGGCTTTTCGGCGACCGCGACGTGCGCGTGCTTCACGAGCTGGGCGCCATCGTGCGCCGCACCTTCGCAAAGAATCTCGCCGCCGGGGGACGGGCCACGGCATCGGCGCCGGCCGGAGCGACGGCCGCCGAAGGGGAAGACGAATTCGGGGCAGGGAACATTCTCGACGACGATCCCGCCACCTGCTGGAAGCCCGGCGACTGGACCGGACCGGCCCACGTCGTCGTCGCCCTCGACGAGCCGGTGCGCTTCAACCGCCTCATGCTCCAGGAAGAGATCGGGAATTTCGGACAGCGCATCGCGCGCTTTGCGGCCGATGCCTTCGTCGACGACAGATGGCGCGAGATCGCCGCCGGTACAACGGTGGGATACAAGCGCATCTGCCGCTTCGACACCGTCGAGTCGGACCGGGTGAGGATCAGGATTCTCGACGCCCGCCTCTGCCCCACGCTCAGCGCTTTCGGACTCTATTTCGAACATGTCCGGCTGAGCACACCCGCCATCCGCCGCACCCGGGAGGGCGCGGTGATCATCACCTGCGATCCGCCGGGGCCGATCATCCGCTACACGCTCGACGGATCGGTGCCGCGGCCCGATGCGCCCCTCTACACGGGGCCGATTCCGCTCCCCCGGGGGGGAACGGTCTGCGCGCGCGCCTTCGACGAGGAGCGCGTCGGAAGCCGCACGGCGCGCGGCGTCTTCGATATTGCCAAGGCCGGCTGGTCGGTGGTCGAAACCGACAGCGAGGAGAGCGCCCACGGCGAACGCGCCGCCTGCGCCATCGATGGAGATCCGGCCACGATCTGGCACACCGAGTGGGTCTCGAAGAATCCGCCCCACCCCCACCATCTCGTCATCGACCTCGGTGAAAGCGTCGCCCTGCGGGGCTTCACCTACCTGCCGCGCGCGCAAAACGCCAACGGCACGGTGGTGGGCTACGAGTTCTTTGTGAGCGCCGACGGGGCGCGATGGGGTCCGCCCGCGGCGGCGGGCGTCTTTGCCAACATCAAAAACAATCCCGTGGAGCAGCGCGTTCTGTTCGACGGCGTGCGCCAGGGGCGCTTTGTCAAGTTCAAGAGCCTCGACGCCGTCGACGGGAAACCCTGGGCGTCGGCGGCCGAGATCGGCGTGATCACCAGAATCGAGTAGAGACCGGAGCAAAACCATGAAAACAGCATTCTGCGCAGCCTGCGTCCTGATTCTTGCCATAACGCTTCCCGGAACCGCCCGGCCCGCCGAGGGTGTCGACGAGGTCAGCTTCGAGAGCCTCTTGCGCGAGATGGTCGACCGCGACAACGTGGCCCGTTTTCCCGCCCCCTATTACAGGTGCCGGCAGTTCAGCAGCTATGACCGCGACTCGAAGGAACGGGGAGGACCGGGGTGGTTCGCCAACTGGGACCGCAGCCAGTTCATCCGCACCGACAGGAGGGCGGGAAGAAGCGAGCACGTGCTCATGGACGCCGACGGCCCCGGCGCGGTGGTCCGGTTCTGGGGGACGTGGCACGGCCCCAAGGGCCAGCCATTCACCAACGGCACCCTGCGTGTCTATATCGATCACGATGATGTGCCCGTCATCGAGGGACCGATCGTCGACATCATCAGCGGCGGCCGGCTCGCCGGCGAACCTCTGAGCGCCTCCTGCTCGCCGCTCACCGAGTTCAAGCGCCGCGCGCACAATCTCTATCTACCCATTCCCTACGCGACGCACTGCGCCATCACCTACGAAAGCGACGCGATCACCGATGCGGGCGCCCATGAGGGCGAAGCGCTCTACTACCAGATCAACACGCGCACTTATGACACGAACACGGCGGTGCGTTCCTTTTCGCTCGACGACCTGAAGAGCTCGGGGGAGCTCCTCGCCCGCGTGCAGCGCGACCTCGCCCGCTCGCCCTCGGCCACGGGCGATCTCGAGGAAAAGACGGCGTCGGAGCATCTCGCCCCGGGCGGGAGCCTGAGCTTCGAACTCGATGGACCGGCCGCCATCCGCGAGCTGGTGCTGAAACTCGACGCGGCCGATCGTGAGCAGGCGCTGCGCTCCACCGTGGTGGAGATCGAATTCGACGGGGTCCGCACGGTCTGGTGTCCGGTGGGCGACTTCTTCGGAACGGGCCACCGCCTCAGCGCCTACAAGACGTGGTACACCGAAGTCGGCCGCGACGGAACGATGGCGTGCTACTGGGTCATGCCCTTCGCCGAGTCGGCGCGCGTCGTCTTTCGAAATCTCGGCGACGAGGCGGTCCACGTCGGTCTCGGTCTCGTCCGTTCGGGCGCCTGGGCGTGGGACGATCGGTCCCTCTATTTTCACGCCGCCTGGCGCCAGTACGCCCACCGGCGCACGCGCGCCCACAAGGGCATGTCGGGCGAGCACGCCGAGGATCTCAACTACATCGACATCCGCGGCGCGGGGCGCTACGTGGGCGATTCGCTGGCTGTTTTCAACGGCGCCAAGGCCTGGTGGGGCGAAGGGGACGAGAAGATCTACGTCGACGGCGAGACGTTCCCCTCCCACATCGGCACGGGCACCGAGGATTATTACAGTTATGCCTGGTGCCGGCCCGAGTTCTTCGAAACGCCCTTTCACGCGCAGCCCGAGGGCGGCGGAAACCTGACGGGAGGCTTCAGCGTCAACTGCCGGTTCCGCGCCCTCGACGCCATCCCCTTCAAGAGGTCGCTCTGCGTTGACATGGAGCTCTGGCACTGGGCGGCGACGCGCATCAACTTTGCGCCCGCCACGATGTGGTACGCAATGCGCGGCGCCGCGTGGAACGCCCCGCCCGCCCCCGACGAGGCGCGGCGCGCCGTGCCCCGCACGCGCGACGACGTCAATCTCGTCACCGGCGTGGAGGGCGCAATCGAGGGGGAGAGCATGAAGATCGTCGCCACCGCGGGGGGCACGACGGAGATTCAAGAAGAGGAAAAATACGGCTGGAGCCGCAACAGGCAGCTCTGGTGGATCGACGGCGCGCCCGGCAACACGCTCACTCTCGAATTCGACGCACCGCGGAAGGGAGACTATCGCGTGGTGGCCGCCCTCACCCATGCCGCTGACTACGGGATCGTGCGCGTCGCCATCAACGGACAGAAAGCCAAGGATCCCCTCGACCTCTTCAATGAGGAGGTGGAGACGCGCGATGTCGATCTTGGCGTCTTCGCGCTCAAAAAGAGCCGGAACATGCTGGCCGTCACAATCGCCGGAGCCAACGAGGCCGCCCAGAAGCGTCACATGTTCGGCCTCGACTACGTGCTCTTGAAAAAGGAGTGATCCCTGTGCCGGGGGGGAATGAATCCGGGCACCCACATGAGGAGGGTGCCCGGAGCATGGCCGCTCCGGGTGCCCGGAGCGTGGTCGATCAAAGGGGGTCGGATTCCGACACGATCAATCGGTGATGGCGTCGCCGGCCACGTTGGTCACCACGGGGTGGATGAAGAACGAGATGGGCGGGAAAATCCACCAGTAGGTGCTGCTGTCCGACTGAACGAGCCGAACCTTGAGAGCGCCGTCCTCCTTGGCTGCCTCGGTGAAGCATGACACGGTCTCCTCGAGAGACGCATCGCCCCACAGGGGCCAGACGAAAAGCCCGTTGAGCGCGATATTGGTCGTGCTCACATGCTCGACAGCGTTGCCGTCGAAATCATTGAGTCCATTGAAATTGGTGGCCTTGCTCGTGAAGGAACAACCTGCGGCGGCCAGGGCGAAAACGACCAGTGAAATCAGTGCGATGTGTCTCATGCCAATCTCCTTCTGCATGTCCAAGATCGAGGGTGCCCGATCTCGCGTCACGTGAGAAAAAAAAGTTCTCTATGCCTAACTCTTTAGGCTAAAAACGTTAGTGGTAGCGTTCGCACGATTCAGGTCAAGACAATTCCTTTTTTGACTGGGAGCCGTTCCGGGGCGTGGGAAAATGGGCCGATGCCGCTGACACCCTATCATCTCGGTCCCAACAGCCTCGTCGGCCTGCTCTTCAAGAGATGGCTCGATCTGCCTGTCTTCGTGGCGGCGGGATTCGTCGTCGATGTGGAAGTCCTTTTTATAGAAAAGTTCCACCAGGGCGAATACATTCCGCGATACGCGCACACTCTCCTCGTGAGCGCCGCCATCGGTGTGGGGCTGGCCGTCTTGATGGTGCCCTTCAAGAAACCCTGCATGGCGGTCATGAAAAAGATCGGCCTCCCCTACCGATCGGGTTTCGTCACGATGGTCCTCTCCGGCGTCCTGGGCGCGTGGCTCCACGTCATCGTCGATGGATTCTATCGCACGGGAGTGGGGATCTTCTGGCCCCTCGACATGACCAACCCCTTCTGCCGCTACAGCCGGAAGGAGACCGAGCACCTCTGCGTCCTCGCCCTCGCCGCCGCTGTCTGCGTCTACCTCATTCTCGCCGCGCGCCGTTCCAAGAAGAAGCGCACCTGACGTTCATCGTGTCAATGGGGAATGTGAGCCAGATCGGCAAGCTCCTCGTTGCTGTAGGGAGGAATGTCATCGTTCCAGGCGGCGTTCATCCTGTAGATGATGAAGTTGGCATAAAAGGCATTGGTCACCGCCGTGGGATGAACGGCGTCGGCAAAAATGTGATCGTAGTCGCCGAAGAGGGGCGGACCCTCGAGCTGGCGGCCGAAGAGCACGGGCGGGCTGGCCACCGCTGTCTGCAAGAGAGCGTAGGCGTCGAGAACGACTGCGAAGGGAAGGGTGTCGAGCCACCTGATCTTGTTGTTGGCGCGTTGCAGGTGGGCGCGCACATTGGCGATCTGCGTGGGATTGAGCAGGTTCCACTGGTCGGGCGTGACGGTCACGTCGGGCAGCGTCCAGACGACGAAGCGGGCGTCCCAGTGGGTGCTCCTCAGGAGCAGGAGGCCGTCTTTCATGTTATCGACGATCTCGTCGATCACCGCGTCGGCCGACGAATTCTGACCCGGTGCATGGGCAGCGAGAAGGTTGATGTTGTCCAAGACATCATTACCGCCGATTTCCACGTTGAAGAGGGTCGCCTCCCCCTGGGTGCCGAGGAGTTCGAGAAAGAGAAAGAGGTCGATCTGAGCGGCCAAGTCGGATGACAGCGATCCGCCGACAGCGTAGTTGGTGAGCGTATCGCCCGACAGGGCCCCTTTGTTCCAGGCCGCCTCCATGGGATCCTTGCCGTAGAGATCCTGGGGATTGCCGTAGACAAGCCAGAGGAGATCGTTGTGGGTAAGACTGTCGCCGAAGGTGACGACCTCGGAGAGATCGACCTGGCCCATCGCGAAGGGGGTCAGGAAAAATAAGCAGCTCAAAAGAATAACGCGCTTTACCATTGTCTTTGCTCCTCTTGTGATTGTCCGTACCGCGGTCACGATGATCGACAAATCCCTTCTCGCCTCATGATAGCACGCACTGTTCGCCCTACAAATAAAGAGACCGAAAAGGAACGAGCCGCTCAAAAACGGCCCGCCTCTCCGGAAATAATGGAATCCTTTCAAGCGACGGTGAGCGATATTTCCGCCAAAAACAATATGGGAAATGTGGACATCTATATCGACTTGACTCCAAGTTCACTCCCATCCGATTCGCGACAGAAATCTTCCCGATGATGTAAATCACTTTCCGGCAATCGCGCGATACGTCCATCGACGGCAGCGCCCCCACTTTCGAAAGACTTTATTCCACGATTTAGAATTTCCTACGTTGAACGACCTAGGCGGCGAGCTAATGAAGGTGAGTCGCCGCCCAAGGCGGAACCGAGTGCGGCGGCTGTTGTTGGTAAACCGGTGAAAAAGGATTGGGATCTTTCCTCAATCGACACCGGGATTTGTTTCCTGAAAAATTCGGCATTGGTCGGCCGGTGGCTTCACCGGAAAAGGACGTTGTACGTCCCCGGTCCGTCACCCGGCCACCGAAAAAAACACAACGTTATGGAGAATACGATCATGGAAAAAGCTCTCAAACTTGCAATTCTGGTCTCCTGCATCGCTCTTTTTCTCGGAAGCACCCTCTGTCTGGCGCAGACCGAAAGCCAGGCGTCCGGTCCTCTCCCCCTCCCGAAACCGGGCGTTGGGCCGGTGAGTGACTTCGATAAGGTCCCGGCGCCGTCCGGTTCTTTTGTTGTTCCCGCCGAACATTGGCGCGAGCGTTCGAGCGGTTATTACATCGAGTACTTCGATGTGAACGCCGGAACGATTCTCGGCTGGACGGTCATTCCCTCGAACAACCGCGGCTACGACAAGTATGGATCGGTGGGATCGAGTTTCACCGCGAGCTGGTCGACCCAGGGTTCTTCCCGCTGGGCGTCGTCGGGCGAGGTCGCCTACATGTCCCCCTATCCCTTCTCGAGCTACACCTTCACCAACGCCTGGGGAGCGAGCGGTTCGGGTACGATGACGACAACGACGGGCACGGGCGGAACGCTCTACGAGAGCTTCTTCGACGGCGTCATGGTCGGCCCCTCGGCCATTCCCTTCACCGATGACGGATTGGGAACCTTTTCGATGCCTTACGTCTCCGATCCGGGCAACTACGTCGACAACCGTGTCTACGATGTGATGGGCGACGGTTCGGTCAACTGGAGAGGAACCACCTACGGCTACGGTTACTCGAACAGCATCGGTTTCTCTTTCAACGCCGATTGCCGCAGGCTCGACGACCAGACTTACAGCTACGGCCTCCAGTTCTTCGCCGATTCGCCCATGGGACCGACGTCGAACGGCTACGGCTTCTGGATCACCTCGACCAGTTTCTCCTGCTGGAAGACCGTGGGCGGCGTGTCGACCAACGTCTTCCCCTGGACCACCTCGACAGAGATCAATGGGCTCGGCGAGTGGAACAACCTCAGAGTCGAGACGCTCAACGGAAACATGGAGTTCTTCATCAACGACGTCTCCGTGGGGACCGCATTCGACACCGATCTCAACTATGGTTTCATCGGTGTGGGCGCCTATGACGGCGTGGGCGATGCCAACGTCCAGTGGGACAACCTGACCGTTCACAGGCAGCCGAGCGTTCTCGTCGGCGGTGCGAACAACACCAATCCGGCCACAAGCCTCTGGCCCGCGACCCACTCGGGCCTCTAGGATTTCAGCCACTTCGGCGCAGTGATCACAAAATCAACACGAAAAAAAGCAGGACCGATGAGGTCCTGCTTTTTTTTTGAGACCGCCGAGTTCCGCACCGCTCTTCGGTCCGCCGCGCGCCTACCCGGCCCACACCCGGTACCAGTAGTGGTAGAGGGTGGTATAGCCCAGTTTTTCGTAGAGCCGCACAGCGCCCGAATTGCTCTTGATCACCTGAAGATAGGCGGTTCGGGCCCCCCTGACCGACGCCCAGGCGTGCATGTCCTTCACGAGCCTCGTGGCCAGCCCCCGGCGCCGCGCGTCGGCAAGGGTGACGATATCGAAAAGGCCCAGAAATTCCCCGTCGAGCACCGCCATGCCGCACGTCACTTTCCGGCCCTCATGGGCGAGCGACGCGTAAAGACGGGGCGTTTGAATGTTTTCCAGGATCCGCCGATGATGCTCCTGGCTGCGCGTGTCGTCGAGGAGCCGGTCGTGCAGGTCGAGCCAGTCGTCGATATTTTCCTCGTCGATCGAATTGTCCATCCGATCGACGCGCTCGAGGCCACGCGTCATCACATGGGTGGGATCGACGATCTCGTAGCCGCGCGCGTGAAGAGCCCTGTCGAGAATCAGAGGATCAACAAATGAGGGAAGTCTGAAAATCGGCCGCAAGCCGCGCGATCGGTACATCTCCTCGCAGGAGGAGATCTTGTCGTCGAGATCGGAACCGAACTCTCCCAGGACGGTCACCGAATTGGCTCTCTTGGAGTAGCCGTTCTCGAACCGCATGATCCAGTCGCCCTGGCGGATCGTCTCCGATGCGGGCCAGGCATCGAGCGAAAGCTCTTCGATCTGTCTCTCGAAATCGTCCATTGCCGTCTCTCGCGCCCGGGGGGCGCACGTCTTGCGCCCGGGGGGCGCACGTCTTGCGCCCGGGGGGCGCACGAAGGGTGCCTGACAATGTTGCCAGGAGTGCTCTATGCTTTTTCTTCCAAGTCTTTTTCCATCAGCTCGATCAACTGAAAACGATGCCGCACCGGATGCATGACCGCGTGCTCGAGCATGGCGTCGATGCAATATAAGACCGTCCAACTCGACGGATACTCGGTGCTTTCAAAACGCTCCTCGGGGACCGAAACAAGCGGTGTGCGCCATCTTTCGATCACGTGCTCCATGAAGTCTTGCGCTTCGGCCGCGATACGGTCCACTCCCGGCGGCGGCTCGATGGCCGGATCGGGTAAACCGAGCTGCTCGCAGATCCATGTCATATAACCCCGCGCGGCGCCGAGAACATGGCGCAGCAGCGTGTCGTACGATTCGTAATCGGGATCGGCAACCTGGGGGAGCCCAACTCCCGACGCCCTGGCCTGAACCCAGGAATCGAGAAAAGCGCGCAAGTGCTGCTCGTGCAGCGCGACCATCGCCCGCGCTCCGCGATAGGCGTGTTCGGGAACGTCCACCACCTTTTCGATCCTTTAAACGCACCACCGAGAAACATATCTGATCCCCCTATTCTGCCATGAGAATCGCTCACGGCAAAACCCAAAGTGCGTGGTCGAAGGCGAAACACTCCCTCTATCCCGGCCGCCACTGGTAGCGCTCGAGCGCAATGCGCCCCCTCTCATCAAATACAACACCCTCCTCCTCGAGAAGTTGGCGCTGGATCTTTTCGAACAGTGGGTCGCTCTGGGCGCTGATCCGTCCCTGGGCGTTGATCACCCGCTGCCAGGGCACATCGTGCCCCTCGGGGAGAGCGTTGAGGGCATAACCGACCTGGCGCGCATGGCCGGGAAGGTCGACGAGCTCGGCGATCTGTCCGTAGGTGGCGACGCGCCCCCTGGGAATGCGTTTGATCATGTCGTAGAAGAGCGAGTAGTTTCCCACGATCACTTCTTCTCGAAATCAGGATTGGGTTTTGGAAAGCGGGCGCCCACCTCCTTCTGCCACGCGTGGAGTTGCGCGCGGAGCGCCGCGGCCCTTTGGGGCTCGGCCTTCGAGAGGTCATTCTTCTCGCCGATGTCGTCTTTGAGGTTGTAGAGCTCGATCCGATTATCGCCAAAGAACTCGATCAGCTTCCAGTCGCCGGCGCGGATCGCCGCCGACGGACTCCCGCCCTGATTGCCGTAATGGGGATAGTGCCAGTAGAGGGCGTCCCGCTCGATGCCCCCCTCGCCGCAGAGCAGCGAGACGAGGCTCACACCGTCGAGATGCTGCTCGTCCTTCATGGGCAGCCCGGCCATCTCGAGCATGGTGGGATAAAAGTCGGTGCTGATCACGGGGCAGTCGCACACGCTCCCCGCCTCGGTCACGCCCGGCCACTTGATGAGCCACGGTTCGCGGATCCCGCCCTCGTAGGTCCACCCCTTGCCCGCCCGCAGGGGAAGGTTGCTCGTCGGGTGCCCCTCGGAGGTGCTCAGCCCGCCGTTGTCGGACATGAAGACGACTGCCGTGTTGTCGGCGAGCCCGAGCCGTTCCAGGCCGCCCAGCACCTTGCCCACGGCGGCGTCCATCGCCTCGATCATTCCGGCATAGACGGCGTGGTCCTGAACGAGGCGCACCTTGCGTTCCCCCTCGGTGCCCCAGACCTGGGCGTCGCTTTTTTGGGCGTGGGCCTTCTTCTCATATTTCGCCTTGAGATCGGCGCGCGCAATGAGCGGCGTATGAACCGAGTAGAAGGAGAGATAGGCGAGAAAGGGCGCGTCGCCGCACTCCTCGACAAAGCGCACCGTCTCCGTGGCGAGCCGGTCGGGAAGATGCTCGCCGTCGGGCCCGTCGTCGAGGCGCGGGTTTCCGTAGGGCGAAAAGTACTTCTTCCCCCCGTAGGGTCCGCCGCCACGATGGCCGCCCCTGTTCACGTCGAAACCCTGATCCTCGGGAAAGAAGCCCTCGGGGCCGAGATGCCACTTTCCGGCGAAGAAGGTCTTGTAGCCCGCCTCGCCGAAGGCCTCGGCCATGGTCGTTTCCTCGAGTGCGAGCCGATCCTCGTAGGGGGCGGGCAGGAGCGGTTTGGATTTCTTCCAGCGCTTGGGCATCTTGCCGGGCTGGGGCGCGCCGAAGTAGTCGGTCGTCGCCATCCGCGCCGGGTACTTGCCGGTCATGATACTCGCCCGCGTGGGGCTGCACACGGGGCAGGCCGCGTAGCCGGCAGTGAATCGCATGCTGTCCTGCGCCAGCCGATCGATGTGGGGCGTGTCATAAAAGGGACTGCCGAAGCAGGCCGCGTCGGCCCAACCCATGTCGTCGACGAGGATGAAAAGGAAATTGAGTTTTTCCTTCCCCGCGGCCGCGAGGAGGCTCGCGGGCAGGGCGGCGGCGGCCGTACCGACGCCGACCGTTTTGAGAAAACTCCTGCGCGTCACCTTGGTCATGGTTTCACTCCAAACAGTTCGACCTCGAAGGCCTCGGCAAAGGGGGCGTCGAGGCCGAGTTCCTCTGCGATCGTCTTGTTCACGTCGAGGATGCGGTCGTCGATCCCGTGGCCGCGCCTGTTGAGATTGCGCTGGTGCTGGGTGTCGTGGAAGCGGAGGAGCTCCGCCTTCCAGCGCGCCTCGTCGTCGTTGAACTC
>Ga0180430_10001689_pt1 | contig 21004 bp, 19 predicted proteins | sample SS_ome_9_FD_132999 | JGI IMG/M metagenome (GOLD analysis project Ga0180430, IMG submission 132999) | Hypersaline lake sediment archaeal communities from the Salton Sea, California, USA - SS_1_S_2 metaG | ecosystem: Environmental > Aquatic > Non-marine Saline and Alkaline > Hypersaline >... | reverse complement strand
TCGGGTTCTGTTCGTCGAGACGAACGAGAAGGCGGTCGAGTTCGGAATCGCGGAAACATTTCCACCAGTTGCCCGCGGGGAGGACCTCCCCGGCACCTGTTCCGTGCCGGTAGCGGCTCATCCCGGGAACCGATGGATCACCCAACTCCGACACATCGACCTGGCAGGCCGCCAGGGCGACACAGCCGAGCAGCGGCCACGCCGCGAGACGACGCGCTGTGGATCTCCCGTTCATGTTTCGTCACGCCGAAACCGGCTCGCTTTCCGCGATCGCAGCCTCCGGCGTCGCCACTGTGGCACGGTCTCCGCGCAAGGCAAACACCACGCTGAGCAGGACAGGCACGAGAAACATCGTAAAAACGGTCGACACGGCGAGGCCTCCCACCACGACCGCGCCGAGACCGCGATAGAGTTCCGAGCCGGCACCGGGGAGCAGGACGAGGGGGAGCATGCCACCGACGCTGGTCAGGGTGCTCATGAGAATCGGGCGGACCCGGCTCTCGACCGAGAGGGAGATCGCACGCTGGGGATCGAGCCCGGGATCGTCGCGAAGGAAGTTGAGAGTCTGGTGAACGATGAGAATGGCGTTGTTCACCACCACCCCGGCGAGAATCACGAATCCGAGAACGGTCAGCATGTCCAGGTTTTGCACCGGCGAATAGCGATCGACCTCGCTCCACTTGTGAACGAGCGCGAGCCCGAGAAAGCCCCCGAAGGTCGCGAGAGGCACGCTGACCATGATGATGAAGGGATAGGTCCAACTCTGGAACAGGATCACGAGAAGCAGGTAGATCACCAGAATGGCGAGAACCAGGGTACTCGAGATCGTTCCGAGAAGGGTGCCGTCACCGAGCAGTGCCGTCTTGATCTCCTCGAGGTTTCCGGCCGATCCACTGATCGTCGCGCTGACCCCGGGTGGAATCGCGTTCCCGGCGCGGAGCTGGTCGAGCGACGCCGACACCGCATCGATGGCATCCTCGAGGGGCATACCAGCGGGCGGGGTAAACTCGACGGTGACGGCGCGCAACCGGTCGACGTGACGGATCATCTCCGGTCCGGTAACGCGAGAGAGTTTCGCCACGCTTCCGAAATCGACGACCGCTCCTCCGGGCGTCGCGACCGGTGCATCGATCATCGCCTGAAGGGCTCCGTCGGCCCGGGAGTAGCGGCTGAGAATCTTCAGGTCCTTCAACTCGCCGTTCTCCTCGTATTGACGAAAAAGGAGGATGCCGTCCCCGTTCGCCTGCACCGCGAGACCGAGATCGGCGCGCGTCATTCCCAGTTCCCGCAACCGCTCGTCGTCGGGTTCGATCCGCAATTCGGTCAGAGGAAGGGAGAAATTGGGCGGCTCCGGCCGGACGGTGCCGGGGCCGAACTGTCCCATCAGGCTGCCGAAGAGCGATCCCGCGGCAGCGCCGACCGCATCGAGATCGTTGCCCGTGAAATCGACCTTGATCGCCGATCCCGTCGTGCCGGCGATGCGGAACAGCGGGGCCTGAAACGCGAAGGCGATCGTGTCGGGGGCGGCAGTACCGGATGTGGCGTGGGTGAGGAGGTCGACCGCATCGACGACGCGTCTCTTGTCGGCCGAGATGGCGCCGTGGAACATCCGGCCCTCGAAGCTGACCAGGAAATAGTGTGCCAGTTCCGGGGGCAGGATCGTCGCACCCGGAGGACCGAGCCGCAGGGGCACCGGCTCGCGGTCATCGTAGGGTTCGGTCGACCGCCCTTCCGCCTCTTCGATGACCGTCTCGATGCCGAACTTGTTGGGGGTGGCTTCCCAGACCGGACGAATCCGCTCCTCGATGCGCGCCCCCACCTCGGAGAGTTTCTCCAGGTTGTAGCTGGGCGGGGGGAAGAGCAATCCGAAAACGACGTTGCGATTGCCCTGGGGCAGGTAGTCGAGAGGTGGTCGAAGAATGGTGGTTCCCGTGGCGGTGACGAGAAAGAAGACGAAAATCACGGCGAACCGGCGCGCCCAGGAACGGTTGATGAGGGCGACGAGATCCGACACCCGGCGAGGTAGCGCGCCGACGAACCGGGTCAGCGGAGCAATGAGCAGGGAAACGAGGTGGCCCAGCCTGCTTCGTTCCCCCGCCTGCTCGAAGTCTTCCCGGTGAAGAAAACGGGCCGCCGCCGTGGGGATCACGGTCAGGGACACCACCATGCTCAGGCCGACCGCAGCCATGATTGCCAGGGCGATGTCGCGAAACAACTGCCCGGCCTTTTCCTCGATCAGGAGGATGGGAAAGAACACGATCAACGTGGTCATGGTCGAGGCGACCACCGCCCCGGCCACCTCACGCGCCCCGTCGAGAGCGGCGCGTGCCGGCCTCTTTCCCATCTCCAGGTGCCGGTAGATGTTCTCGATCGCGACGATGGCGTTGTCCACCACCATGCCGACCGAAAAGGCGAGACCGGCCAGCGAAATAATGTTGATGGTCCGCCCCAAACCCACGAGAACGACGAATGAGGCGACGACCGAAACGGGAATCGCGATCGCGATGATCCCGACACTTCGGAAGGAGCGAAGAAAGAAGAGCAGTGTCAGCGTGGCCAGCAAGGCGCCCACCATCAGGTTCGACCGCACCAGCTTGATCGCATCGCGAACGTAGGTCGTGGAGTCGTAGGTCATGACCAATTCGAGGCGGCCGTCCAGACCCAGATCGCGCGACTTTCGGTCGAGCAGTCCGCCGGGTTCGTTGAACGCATCCACCTCGGCCTTGAGGGCATCCATCGTCTCCAGGAGATTGGCGCCGCGTTCGAGCTGGAAATTGAAGAAGGGCATCTGGTGGCCTCGTGCCCGCGCCCAACTCGAGGGCTCCTTCCAGGCACGCTTCACCTCGGCGATGTCCCCGAGATAGACCGGACCGTTTTCACCACGGCGGAGCACCATTTCCTCGACCTCATCCGGCGTCTCGAAGCGACCCGTACTGCGCACCCGGATATCGCGCTTGCCCTCCTCGATCTTTCCGGCGGAAAGATCCACGTTCGCCGTCTCGATCGCGCTGCGCAACTGGCCGTAGGTGACCCCGCGGTTGGCCATCGCCATGGGATCCACCACGATATGCAATTCGGACTGGACGGCTCCGCGAATACCGACCTGGGAAATCCCCGGCACCCGGTCGAATCGCGGCTGCATGCGACGCTCCATGAAGTCGTAGAGACGGGCCGGATCGAAGGCCGGATCGGTCGAGGCGAGCCCGATCCAGGAGATGTAGTCCACCGATTCGGGGTCGACGGGTTCGACCACGGGCTGGAGCACCCCCGGAGGATAGCCGGGCACCTCGTCGAGCTTCTGCAACACTTCGGCGAGCGCTTCACCGATGTCGGTTCCCGTCTCGAATTCGAGGCGAATCGTCCCCTGTCCCGCCGCGCTGGTGGATGTCATGGACTTCATCGCCCGGACCTCCCCGAGCACCTTTTCCTGCTCCTCCACGATATCGCTCTCCACCTCGAGTGCGGACGCATTCTCCCAGTTCGTGATCACGGAAACGACCGCCGACTCCACCTCCGGCGTCATCTGGATGGGCACCCGCGTCACCGCGAGCACGCCGGCGAACACACTCAAAAGGACGCCGACCGCGACGCTGATCGGCTGTTGAACCGCTTTCTCGATCATGGTTGCGGGGCCACCTCGATGGGCGGCGCAGTCCTCACTGCCGAGGCGTCCTCGGCCATGAGCGGAGTCCCCGGGAAGAGTCGCTCGTTGCCCTCGACGACGATGCGATCGCCGGGTTGCAGGGCACCGGGTTCCACATAGGCGAATCCGCCCCGCCGAAAGCGAACCGCGACCGGAATCTTCTCGGCTATCGGCAGTTCACCCTCTCCTTGATCCTGGACCCGAAAGATCACGGTGCCGGCGAACGAGGTGCCGACTGCATCGACGGGAATGCGGAGGAGCGTCTCCTCCGAGGCCACCGGAAGTTCGGCATACACGGACTGGCCCGGCGCCAGAAGACCCTCCCTGTCGTCGAGAACGGCCACGACGGGAAACAGGCGGGTCACCGGATCGATGTCACTCACCCGTCGATAGCTCTTCACGTCTCCGCTTACTCCACTCCCATCCGCAACGATCGTCCACGCCCCATTTCCGGCCTCGACCCCGGAGAAAAACCGCTCCGGCACATTCAACCAGGCCTCGATCTCGCCGGTCGATATCATGGTGACGACGGTTTCCCCGGGTGCGAGCCATTCACCGGGATCCACGTCGCGCGTGACGATTCGCCCATCGAATGGGGCCTTCACGACCATGTCGTCCAGACGAACCCGGGCCAACTCGAGCGTGCTCTGGATCGCCACGTAAGCGTCCTCGGCCTCACGCAGTCGCGCTTCTGCCACGGAGGCCGCCTCACCGGCGTCGAGATACTCCGTCTCCGAAACCGCCCGTTGCTCGAAGAGTCGACCCTTCCGTTCGAAGTCCGTGCGGGCGCGTTCCTCCTCCGCCTTGCGCTGTTCGACCACGGCAGCCGCGCTGGTGACCCGTGCCTCCAGCTCCCTGCCCTCTGCCCGCAACTTGCGGGCATCCAGGCTCACGATGGGGTCGCCTGCCGCAACGCTCATGCCCACATCGACATGCACCTCCTCGGCCGCGCCCGCCTCCCGGGCGGTCACGTTCGACCGTTTCCTGGCACGCAACGAACCCGTGACGCGCCTCTGCTCGCGGATCGACTCCTCGACGACAATCGATGTGAGCACGGTCGCGGGCGGGGGACCCGAGGGACCGCCTCCCGCCTGTGCTCCCTCACCCGCGACAGGGGTTTCGCGAAGAGCACGGATGCCCCACCAGGCCGACGCGGCCACGGCGACGACCAACAGTATCCAGAAGACGGCCACTCCCGCCGGGTTTCCACTCTTCCGGGTTGTCCCTTCCTGACTTTCGGCTGACTCTGGCACGGCGATAACAAGAGGCGAATTCAAGGAATGCGCGAACGGATTTTTCCCCGTGATACGTGCCCGAACCCGTTGTAAGTTCCCCCTCCGCATGGATACCCCGACCAACAAGAACGTTCTCGGTGGCGAGCTGATCCCCTGCAGCACCGCCCCCCTCACAGGATTCTACCGAGACGGCCACTGCAATGTGGGACCGGATGACCTCGGCTGCCACGCCATCTGCTGCGAGGTGACCGAGGAATTCCTCGCATTCAGCAAGGCAGCGGGCAACGATCTCAGCACGCCGATGCCGATGTATGGGTTTCCCGGGTTGCAGCCGGGGGATCGGTGGTGCGTCTGCGCCGGCCGTTGGAAGGAGGCGCTCGACGCGGGTCACGCCTGTCCCGTGGTCCTCGAGGCGACCTCAGAAGCGGCACTTGCCTACGTGTCGCGCAGCATTCTCGAGGAATACGCTCTCGGGGATCCGGTCGAGTAGACCGGGCGCGGCTCAGTCCGTGTAAAACTTCCACGCGACCTCTCCGCTCCCCTCATCCGGGGCGAAACGGAGAGCGCCGCCACCGGGCCGAAGCGATTCGAGGTGAACGAGACCATCCTCCGCATCGCGCGATCCCTCCCAGATGCTGCCCTCGAACACGATGCGTGACGGCGCCGCGACGGGACCGCCATTCTCATCGGCGGCAAACTGTCCCCGCCGCACCCGGATCGTCGTGACGGGGAGCGCCTCATCATCGGGGTAAAATGTCAAGCTGCCCCAGCTCACGGGCGAACCATCGAGATCGACGGTCCCGCTCAGGGCGGCCCGCCCCCACTCCCCGGCATAGAATCCGCTGTTGCGCAGCCAGTGATCGAGCAGTTCCGACCAGTGGCGCAGGACGGGATCTCCGCGAAACAGGCCGACCCCGTGGGGGCCCTTCTCGAACGCATGCAATTCGCCCGGCACGCCGTATCGCCTCATCGCAGCGAAGAAACTCAGGCTGTTCTCCACCGGAACGGCGGCGTCTTCGACCGTGTGAAACAGGAAGGTCGGAGGGGTGTTCTCCGAAACATTCTTCTCCGACGAAACACGCGCGGCAGCCTCGTCGTCGTCGGCCCGGCCGGGTCCCAGCAAGTTGCGACGCGAACCGCGATGGGCGACCTGGGAATCCATGCTGATGACGGGATAGCAGAGGATCGCGAAGTCCGGACGAGCGCTCAATCCGTCAATCTCGTCTTCCGCCTCGTAGACGGTCTCGTCGAAAAGGGTCGCGGCCATGCTGGCGAGATGCCCGCCGGCGGAAAATCCCATCACCCCGATCCGCGACGGGTCGATGCCGCAGTCCCCGGCTTGCCCTCGCACCGTGCGCAGGCCCCTCTGCACGTCGGCGAGTTGGGCCGGATGGTGATGCCCCTGCGACCCGAGCCGATAGTGCAGGACGAAGGCGGCGACACCCCTCTCGAGAAACCAGTTGGCGACCTGGTGCCCCTCGTGGTCGACAGCGAGTCCGCCGTAACCGCCACCGGGGCAGATCACAACGGCGGCACCGTTCCCCTCGCCGGGACCCGGCAGATACCGGTGCAACTCGGGGACATCGGACTCCCGACCCTCGGGCCAGAGTTTTCCGCTCTCCTGCGGCTGGGCGAGCGCCACAGTCATGGTCATCAGGATGATCTGGGGAATCGTTTTCATGAAAAATCTCAAATGCCCAGGTTCGATTTCAGCTGTTCGACTTCCTCGCGCAATGCGGCGAGCTCGGCTCTGAGTCGTGCGACCTCACCCTCCAACTCCTCCCGCCACCCGGATACCGACGAGACCGGGGGGGAAATCGCGACCCCTCCTCCGTCCGGAGAAGGCGAATCATCGGCGACGTCACCGGACAGGAGGTGGACATACGTGGCGACCCGGCGTCCGCCACCGGCCGGAAAGCGCTTTACGACCGGGGCCGGTTCGTAATTCACCAACTCGTCGAGAGCCTTCTCTGCCGCGGCCACGTCGACGAAGGGATGCAGGCGCTCGGTCCGCTGCCGCAGTTCCCCCGCGGTCTGCTGTCCGCGCAGCAGGAGAACACAGAGCAAGGCGGTCTGGGATTTCGTGAGATAGGGGAACACGTGATCGAGGGTGTGCTTGCACTTCGGAACGCGCGCCCCCGCCTGGTGCACGAGGAGCGCGAGATCCTTGTAGCGAAGACCCTCGACCGCCTCCTCGACCTCGTCCGTACCCAGGTCGACGACCGGGTCGCGGTTGCTCGACTGGTTACAGGCCGAGTGGAGCGCATTCTCCGTCAGAGGATACTGCGCCGGGGTGGTCGCCTCCTTCTCCAGGAGACACCCGAGCACGCGCGTCTCGTTGAAGGACAACACCGGCCAATGGGATCCGGGTGCCGCGTCAAGGACCTCGCCGCCCTCGGCGCCACCGTTCTCGGCACCGGACTCGTCGGGAACTTCAAGATTCGTGTCGGACATGACCACCAGCCTACTCCACGAACTTCCCCGGGTTGAGCAAATTCTCCGGATCGAGCGCCTGTTTGATTCGCCGGTGCACGGCCACTCCGACGGGCGTTACCGCATCGGCGAACCAGCGCTTCTTCGCGAGCCCGACTCCGTGCTCGCCGGTGATCGCCCCTCCGCTCGCGATGATCCAGGAGAAGAGACGGTCGAGAGCCTCGTCGGCCCGTGCACGCTCTTCACTTCCCGGATCGTAGTTCGTCACCATGAGATTGGTGTGAATATTGCCGTCGCCGGCGTGTCCGAAACATGCCACCGCGATCCCGGTCTCCTCCTCCAGGGTGCGCGCGAAATTGACGAGATCGACGAGCTTCGAACGGGGCACCACCACATCCTCGTTCAGCTTGATCAGTCCGGTGTCGCGCAGGGAGTAGGAGAATTCCCGGCGCAGTTTCCACACCGCCTCGCAGGCTTCCTCGCTGGTCGCCTCATCGATCGAGAGAGGGGCGAGAGTCTCGAGGAATGAACGGAGGTCATGGAGGTTCTCCAGGATGGTGCTCCCACGTCCGTCGATCTCGACGATGAGGTGGGCGTTGCCGTCCGGCAGCATGCCCGGTCCGAGGTAATCCCGCGCCGCCTGGAGCGTGAACCCGTCCGTGATCTCCAGGCCCGACGGCTGCCAGCGGGAGTCCAGGATCCGTTGCACCGCGTCCGCCGCCTGCGCGAAATCGGCAAAGGTGGCAGTCAGCATCGCACGTGCCTCGGGTTGCGGGATGAGCCGCAAGATCGCTTTCGTGACAACCCCGAGAAGCCCCTCCGATCCGACGAAGGTCCCCACCAGATCGAATCCCGTTTTGTTCTTGTGGCAGCGGCCTCCGGCCTCGAGAACCTCCCCGGTCGGCAGGACCACCTCGAGTCCGAGCACGTACTGGCGCGTCACTCCGTATTTCACGCAGCGCGGTCCACCCGCGTTGGTCGCGATCGTTCCTCCGACCGAGCACTCGCGGAGGCTGGCCGGATCCGGGGGGTAATACCACCCCACCCGTTCGGCCGCGTCCTGAAGATCTCCGAGGATCACCCCGGGCTCGACAACAGCTACGCCGTCGGCGGGATTGACCTCGATGATTCGGTCCATGTCTCTCACGGACAGGAGGATTCCCCCTTTCACGGGAACACAGCCGCCCACGTAGCCAACGCCGGCACCGCGCGTCGTCACCGGCACTCCGTACTCGCTCGCGAATCGCATCGTCGCGACGACATCGTCCCGGCTCTTCGCCTTCACCACCGCTCCCGGCATGGCAGCGGCGTGCCACTTGTCGGTGCCGAACTCCCGCCGCACCTCGCCGGCCGTGGCGACGATCGCTTCGCCTAGGTTATCCTGGAGGGTGGTCACCCACCCGGCCTCTGTCCGGTCTCCCACAACTGCCATAGCTTCGGTAGGAGAACGATAGCGCCCAGCACGGTCGCCGCAACCGCCGCGATCAACACCGACGCCGACGCCGCATCCTTCGCCCGCCCCACCAGGGGATGAGGTTGCGGATGAACCGCATCGGCGAGGTATTCGATCGCCGTGTTCATCGTCTCGGCAACGAGGACGAGAGCGGCGGCGAGAATCACGATTGCCCATTCCGGCGGATCCAGCCGGAAGAACCATCCGCTTGCGCCGAGCAGCACCGAGGCTCCGACGTGGATGCGAAAGTTGCGTTCCGTTCGAAAGACCCAGGCAAAGCCCCGGAACGCATGGCGGAAACTCTCGGCGAGACTCCCCCGCCACCGTTCCCTGTTCACAAAAAGCTTGGCGGAATTTTCTTTCCGGTTCATTCTCCGACTCTGCTTCACCCGTTACTCCGGAACCATGGCCACGACAACGAAGAAGAAGAATTCCGCCCGGCGCAGCAGCTCGAACCGGATCGCGTTCGTCGGCGTCGGGCGCATGGGCGCCAACATGGCGCGACATCTCCGCGACCTCGGTTACGACATCAGCGCCGTCTACGACATCGACCGCACGGCAGCCCGCGAACTGGCCGAAGAACTCGGTGCGACCGCATGCGACAAGCTGGCGGAGGTGACGGCCCAGTCCGACGTGATTTTCACCGTCGTCAGCAACGATGCCGCGATGAAGAAGATCTTCCTCGGAAAGGGCGACAGCCTCCTGACCCGTGCCAGCGGCCGCACCTTCGTCAATTGCGCGACGCTTTCCCCGGGCATCCAGCAGCAGGTGGCGACGGCGGCGAAACGTAGGAAGGCGAACTGCATCGAAGCATGCATGGCGAGCAGCATCAGCCATGCCCGTAACGGCCAACTCTACCTCATGGTCGGAGCGGACGACGCCGTGTTCACGAAGCACAAGAAGCTGCTCGAGGATATCAGCATCAACCTGCGGCACATCGGCAAGGTGGGTTCCGCCTCCGAGGTGAAGGCGCTGGTCAACATGGTGATGAACATCAACACCGCCGGCCTCGCCGAAGGGCTCGCTCTCGCCTCCGCGCTGGGACACGACCTGGACATGATCTGTGATGTCTTCGCTCAGACCGGCGCGGCGTCCCGCGTCCTCGAGACGGATGCCGAGGATATGCTCGACCGGGACCACGAATGCTGGTTCTCGGCCGAGCACGCCGCCAAGGACTCGGGGATCGCCGGAGCACTCGCCAAATCGAAGCGGCTCGAGCTTCCCCTCAATGCCGCCACCAAGGCGCAGTACGACCGGATGGTGGAGCTGGGAATCGGCGGCCTCGACAAATCCGGCGTGGCCGAGCTCACGTTTCCCGGGCGAGCCCCGAAGAAACCGAAGGTGGCCGCAAAGAAGACATCTCCGGCCAAGAAAAAGGCACCGGCCAGGAAGGCACCCGCGAAAAAGAAGACCGCCTCCAAGAGAACCGCCTCCAAAAAGTCCATCCCGAGAAAATCCACCCCGAAAAAGTCCGCTGCCAAGAAGACCACCGCGGTGAAAAAGAAGGCGGCTCCGAAGAAGAAGACGGCCGGCGGAAAGAAACGTTGAGGCGTGAGCGCCGGCACCGTGCTACCGAAGCGCACCGGCCGCTTCGGGATAGAGGGTGGCCAGTTCCTCCGAGACGAGGGACGCCAACAGGCGCCGGACGGGCGCCTTCAGCTTGTCCGGATCGCCGGTCGCCCCTCCCTTCTTCCAGAGCGTCCCCCACTTTCCCTTCATCTCCTCGATACGCCGGGCCACACCCGACTCCCATGGGGCCGGGTAGTTTTCGGGATCCCGCCAGGTCCCGCGCCCGCGCCCGAAATGGGCGACCTCGAGGTAGAGGAGGACGACCAACTTCAGCTGGGCATGGAAGTGCGCCTCGGTCCAACGAACCTGGTTCCGGCCGCTCTGGGCGAGATTGTAGCCCTTCGCCAACGCCAGGGCCGCCGCTCCTCCGAGAAGCATCCCGACGACGGCTCCCCCCCCGAAGGTCATTCCCCCGGCGAGCACGTCGGCCGTCAGGCCTCCCGCCAGTCCCGTCGCGGCCCCCCCCGCAATGGCGAGAATGGACTCGGGCACGTCGAGACGCACCTTGAATTCCTCGCGTGAGGTCTCCGCGATGCGCCGGGCCCTCTCGCCTTCGATCCCATGCAGGGCGATGAGGCGGTTCGCGGCGTCGGTGGTTCTCTCGTCGAGGCGCTTGTGCATCCGCCCCCGGATCGCGTCCAGCTCGCTCCTGCCTTCCCGGGTGGTCAGCAGTTCGCGAATCCGGTCGAGCATGTTCTGGCCGGGAAGAGTCTCCGTATCCGTCAGCGCGAAGGTGACCAACTCGGCCATGACATCGATCGACTCCTCGTAGACGGCCCGGTTCCGCTCCAGAAACGCGGCTGCCAGTTTCTTCGCGGTGCGCCGCTTCGCGCCCTCGATCACGGACGCAGCATGCTCCAGGATTCGATGCTCCTGGACCCAACAACGAGTGAAGGCATCCAGTGCCGACACGTGTTTCACGATCTCGTGGTCCGCGAGCCAACTGCGCCACTCCTCCTCGTAGGCGGCGATCTGATTGGCGTCCGGACTCCCCACCTTGTTCAGGAAGACGAGAACCGGCTTCCCGATCCACCCGAGGATTTCGATCTCGAGGGGCAGGTATCCCGCCGATTCCGGAGATTGCGTCGCATCGACCAGGTAGATCACGACATCGGCGTCGGCCTGGATGTTCCTGATCGCCTCCTGGCTGCACCAGAGCGAATTGTCTTTCCACCTGTCCCAGACCTGGTGAAGAATCCATTGGACCGGGTTCCCTCCGTCCCGAAGCCGCCTCGCGAGTTTGGCCAGATTCGCCCCGAAGCCGGGGGTATCCCACAACATGGCGACCCGCCCCCCACTCTCGATCAGTGTGTAGGCTTCGGCCGCAACCGTCACGTGCGCGCGGTCCGCCACTTCTCCGATATCTCGCCGCAGCAGGGTACGCGCGAGTGCGGTCTTGCCCACATTGGTGTGGGAGATGAGGCTCAGAACAATCTTGTCGTCGGCGTCGCCTTCCTTTCTCATGCCGGGGTCCCTGTTGCTTTCCGCTCCTCGACGAGGTGCCATTCCGCCCCCGTCCCTTCGAGGAGGGCTTCCCAGGCATGGAGGCGCTCCTCCCGGCGTGCGACCCGATCCGGCAATCCTTCGATGATCCGGTCGAATCGCGTGGGATCGAGCAAGACGACGGTCGGCGATTCCGAAGCAGCTCCGGCCGCGCGCACCGCCTCCACCGCCAACCGATGCGTCTCTTTCTCGGGCGTGGCGCCGAAATCGAACAGGAGCATGCCACTCTCGGCTCCGGCGAGGGCCTCGGCGGCGGAATCCTCCTCACCGAAAGGCAATGCCGGACGCCACTCGAGCTCGAGGGAGCGCCGGTGCAACTCCTCCAGGGTCTCCCGGACCCGTCGCCTCGTCTCGTCGTCGAGGCGGATCCCGTAGGGAACGACGACGCTTTCCTGCTTCTTTCCCGAAGCGAGGGCGATGAGGCGGTCGAAGTAATGCGGATCGACACGGCGGTAGGGGATCGTGTGTGAGAGACGAGCGAGATAGAGTCGCCAGAGCAGGGCGAGGAGCAGGCGCGGACCGATCACGGCGAGGCCGATGGTGATGGCATACCAGTGGATCCAACGGGCCGCATTCTCTCCCACCACCGCGGGATCGTCGCCGGTCCATTGGATGCGATCGAGTTCCGCGGGGCCGGGAATCTCTTCTCCCCGCAGGGCAGCGGCCGGTCCGAGGACGCCCTCCAGGAAGGGCCGCAATTCGGATCCCTCGGAGAAAAAGGTGCTCTCCCAGGTGGCACGATACTCGTTCGCGAGGCCTTTCACGTACATCCCACCGATCGCACCCGCCGCGAAAAGGGCCGCCGCGAGGTGCAGGGTCGTCTTGAGGCGGGCGGTGAGAAGGGTGAGTTCGATGGGACTCCACGACGATTCGTGGGAGCGGATCGCCCGGGCAAGCTCTTCCTCGTCCCCGCTCTCCGGTTCCCACTTCCGCCGGCCCCGGCGGACGAATTGCCGCAGGGCCTCCGCCCAGGGATGGACGCCTTTGTGGCCCCGCCACCGGAGGAGATAGATCAGCTCGCTCACATAGATCAGGAGACTCCATGCGAGAATCCCGAGGAGAGGAAAAGCCAGGATGTTGATGCGCTTCTCGGCCCCGAGTTCGTTGGTGAGAAATCCGGTCACGGTCGCCAGGACCAGGAAGAGGAATGCCCCCCAAACCCGGCCCGAAACCCGTTTTCGGTCCTCGCTCCAGTGCTGCACCTGTTCACTCCGTCGCGCCAGCTCATCGATCAACTGACCGGCGCGGGCGACGAGATATTTCTCCCGCCTCGACGGGGGCGCATCGGCCGGGAGCGGGGCGCCGGCGAGTGAATTCGCCCGTGACTTGACACCATCGTCCAGGAGCGAATCGCCGGTATCGATCGACTCCACCGCCCGAACGAAAAGGACGGTCTGGGCATCGCGGGGGTTCATCTTTGGTTTGATTCGAGCCTTCCCGTCAGATCGGCTGTACCTCCCCGGTGGCCGCCCGGGCCCGCGAAGGATCGACCGCATAGCAGTGGGCGAGACCGATCGCTAGGGCATCGGCCGCATCGGGCGCGGGCGTCTCCGTCAAGTGCAGGAGGGCCCGCATCATGAAAGCGACCTGCTGCTTGTCAGCCGCCCCCTTGCCGACGACCGCCTGCTTCACCCGCTTCGGCGCGTATTCGTAGATCTCGAGCCCATGTTCGGCAGCGGCGAGGAGAGCCGCTCCCCGGGCCGCGCCGAGGGTGATGGCGGTCCGGTAACTCTGCACGTAGATCACTCCCTCGATCGCGCAGACCTCCGGGCTGTGGCGCTCGATGATGTCGTGCAACTGCTCACGGATGCGAACGAGGCAGCCGGATTGCCGAAGGGCTCTCGGGTTCTGGATCACACCGTAATCGAGCGCGCGATACGGGGAGCGTTCACGCCGGCCGGGGGCTGCCTCGACAATACCGAAGCCGGTGTTGCGCAAGGCGGGGTCGATGGAAAGAACTCGCACGGCACAGTGTGCCACAGATCGCGAGAGGATTCACGCGCGAAGGCGGATTTCGACGCGATGCCAGAGAGTGGTTGAGGAGAGGGCCAGGCTCCGCTTTGTTGTCCCCTGTCTGAATGACTGCGACGGGATCGAAACGCTCTCTCTGGAAACGCATCCGCTGGTTGCTATTCGCGTTGGCGGCCGGCCTGCTCCTCTGGCTCGGATTCCGTCCCCAACCGGTCGAAGTGGACACCGCACGGATCGAACGGGGCACCCTGCGCGTGACGGTGGACGAGGACGGCGAGACCCGCATCCGCGAGCCTTACCTGATCTCGGCTCCTCTTGCGGGACGCCTGATCCGGGTCGAGTTGGAACCGGGCGATTCCATCGTGAAGGGACAGGTCCTCGCCGCGATCGATCCGGGCGAACCCGGACTTCTCGATGTCAGGTCACAGGCCGAAGCCGAGGCCCGTCTCAAGGCGGCGGAGGCGGCTCTCCGGCGCGCCCAGAGCCAGGCGGAAATCGCACGAGCCGAAGTCGAGAAAGCCGAACGCTACGTGGAACGGGATCGCCAACGCCTCGCCGAGGGGAACATCACCGCTCCCCTGTTGGCCGATACGGAACACGCTCTTCGCATTTCTCGCGGCAATGAGACGGCCGCGCAGAGCGCCCTCGACATCGCCCGGTTCGAGAAGGAGCAGGCACAGGCAGCTCTCCTTCACTCCCGGGAGATCGCTGAGGATGAAACCGCCGGACGGCAGTTCGAGGTCGTTTCCCCGATCGACGGGGTCGTGTTGCGCCGATTTCAGGAGAGCGCCACCACGATCCCGGCGGCAGAGCGCATTCTCGAAATTGGCAATCCCGAGGACCTCGAGATCCGGATCGACGTCCTCTCGGAAGATGCGGTCAAGATTCGCCCCGGCCAACGGGTCTACCTCGAGAACTGGGGAGGTCCCGAATCCCTGGGAGCGCACATCCGCCGGGTCGAACCTTCCGCCTTCACCAAGGTCTCCGCTCTCGGTGTGGACGAACAGCGGGTCTGGGTCTTTGCCGATTTCGACGAAACGGGTCCGCCGGCCTCGAGCCCCCTCAACCCCGAGATTCCGTCAGGCGGACGAACCCTGCTCGGCGACGGTTATCGCGTCGAGGCGCGAGTGATCGTGTGGGAGAAGGACGGTATTCTCAAGGCTCCGTCCGGGGCGCTGTTTCGCCACGGACGGGAGGGCGATTGGGCCGTCTACACCGTTCGGGAGGGAAGGGCGGCCCTCACCGTCGTCACCCGCGGCCGGGACAACGGAATCGAAACCGAGATCGTCGCCGGCGTGACAGAGGGCGAGCAGGTCGTCCTTCACCCCGGTGACCGGGTCGAGGACGGGGTGACCGTGCGGAAACGAGAGACCGACGATTGACCCGGAAGCGGCCGGGTCGGGCTCCGTCCCCTTGGTCAGCCGAGATACCGCCGGTTCCGCAGGGGCCGGGGACGAACGCCGCGATTTCAACAGGATCCACCATGCGCAAACAGGTCGATTTGGTCCCCCTCGTCATCCGGGTATCGCTGCTCGTTGCGGCGCTGGCCCTCCTGGTCGGAGTGCTGCCACGCACGTCTCACATTCCTCGCACCGCCTATGGTCCCATCCTGCACGAGGAGGTTTCCGAATTCTCGCAGATTCGTGTTCGCGGCACGGATACGAGGCGTTCCCTGCTCTTCGTCACCGAATCCGGCACCGAGCAATTGCAGTCGTCGATCGACCTGACTCGTCCCGGCGAGCTGCAGGTCGCCTACGCGCGCGCGCTCTTCGCATCCGTCCTTTTCGGCCACCCCGGCAAACGCGTCCTCGTGGTGGGACTGGGAGGAGGGGGAATGGTCCGCTATCTCGCCACCCATTCTCCGGATACGGAGATCGAAGTCGTCGAGATCGATCCTGCCGTGGTCCGTATCGCGGCAGACTGGTTCGAGACTCGGGAAGAAGGAAAGGTTCGCATTCACACCGAGGATGCCTTCACCTTTTTCCCGCGCGACTCCACGTCCCGATACGACGCCATCTACTTCGACGCCTTCCTCCGCCCGGACACGGACCGCGATCCGGACGGATCGATCGCACGCATGAAGTCCGTCGCCTTTCTCGAGACGATTCGGGCGACCCTCACCCCGCGCGGCATCCTTGCCGTCAATCTCGTCCGATACCGGGAAACGACCCCGGGAGACCTGTCCGCCCTCTCCCGGGTCTTTCCCTCGGTTTTCGCCTGGGAGGTGGCCGGGACAGGCAACCTCGCCACCTTCGCCTCGCAACAGGTCCACTCGCCGGTGGATCTACGGGACACCGCCCTTTCCCTGGACGAGACAGGCAGTTTCCCTGGCATCAGGTTCGCGCCCATCGCGCGAGAAATGCGACGGGTGCGGCCCGCTACGGATTCAACACCGCCGTGATGCGTCGGCCGTCGCGGCTCAGGACCATGCTGGAGGGGCGATTCGTGGGAAGGGAACCCAGCATATCGTAAAACTGCGCCACGCTTTCCACGGGATCCCGGTTGATGTAGTGGACGAGATCACCGGGAAGGAAGCGGCGCTCCGCCTGCGAGCCGGACTTGACGTCCGTGATCAGGATCGCCGGGCTGTCCGGATTGAGGCCGACCGCCTCGCGTTCCCGGGCGGTGAGGTCGCGGACCTCGATGCCCAATGCCTCCGTGATCGACTGGCCCGTCGCGGTGATGTCGCTTCGAAGCTTGATGCTGTTGGTGTCGGACTTCGCCGTCGCCGTCGCCTTCACCTCGATCGCCTCTCCCTTGCGAACCACGCTGAGGACAGCCGGTTCATCCTGCTTCTTCAGGCGGATCCGGGCAAGCGTGTCCTCGGCGTTGCGGACCGCCTTGCCGTCGAAGCGGACGATGACATCGCCGGGTTTCAGTCCGGCCGACTCCGCGGGAGATCCCTTGTCCACGTTGGTCACGAGAGCACCCTTCGTGCTGTTGAGCCCCAGGGCGATCGCGTAGTTCGTCGAGACATTCCGCAAACCGAGACCGAGATATCCCCGGATGAGCGGACGCCCGTGAACGATCGCCTCGAAGACGGAGCGCGCATCGTTGGCCGGAATGGCGAGCCCGATTCCCTGCCAGACGCGCACGTCCTCCTGCCCGGTGAAAATGGCGACGTTGATCCCTATGATCTCCCCCCGCACGTTGACGAGCGGCCCCCCGGAATTTCCCGGATTGATCACCGCGTCGACCTGGAAATACTCGTTGGCTCCGTCGCTCAATTGCCTCTGCTTCGCACTGATGATGCCGCGGGTGACGGTCTCACTCAGTCCGAAGGGATTCCCCACCGCAAGGACCATTTCCCCGACCCGGACCGTGTCCGAATCACCGAAAGCGAGCGGCTGAAAACGGGGAAGCTCCTCGCCGTCGCGGCCCACGATCCGCAGCACCGCGACGTCCACTCCCGGCTCGCTGCCGACCCACTCGGCGGAATACTTGGCACCGTCGTGCAAGGTCACCTGGATCTGGTCCACCCCTGCCACGACGTGGTGATTGGTGACGATGTGACCCTCCTCCGATACGATGACCCCCGATCCCAGCCCGGGCGACTCGTAGCGTTCGTTGAAGGTCCGAAAACCGAAGAATCCGAAGGGATCGGCCGGAACGATGCGGCGAACATCAACGCTCGTCCTCGTGTCGATGCTCACCACCGACGGAACGACCGCATCGGTGAGATCCGCCAGCGCCCCGTTGACCTGCTCGAGCACTCCCGTGTTGTTCAGGTCGATCGGCTGCGCCCGAAGGGTTGGGGAGGCCCCTTTCGCCTGGGCGAGAATGGGGCGCTGCCGCACCAAATCGAAGAAATCGTATCGGCTTTCGCGCTGCGCCACCCCGGCGTAGAGCAGGGCGGCCATGGCCGCGGTCAGGCAGAAAATGAGGGGATGCACGACGTGTTTCATGGCGGTCCAAATTCGGGGGGAAGTCTCCGGCCGATCGGTGGCCCACCCATCAGGGTCGCCCCTCGGGAGGCGATTGCGAGACAGCGGGGAAGGATTCCACGAGCCGCTGATCGTCCGGGGCGAGGTCGTTGATCGGAATGGTCCACTCCTGTCCGGTCGCATCTTGAAGCGTCACCTGCGCGTCGTCCCGTTTGCGAAACCGGGCAAAAATCACCTTCCCCTCGTAGTTCGACCAATCACGAAATCCGTAGCGGGCGAACTCTTTCTTCTGCTCTTCGATCGCAAGCAGGACGGGATGACAGACCGTCTTCAGCTCGTTGAAATAATCGACCGGGCGTCCCGACCGGTATCCCGTGATGCCGCGCAGGACCTCGCCGTTCGGATTGAAGAGGATGACATTGGGATACCCCTTGACCTTGAACTTCTCCTTTACCCGCCGCATCGAGTCGGGCGCCTCGCTGAGGCTGCGTGGGTAATTGAGGTAACAGATGATCAGGTTCTCCTTCACGTATTCATTGAAGCTCTTGGTGGAGAAAACCTCCTCGGAGAGAGCCATGCACTGTGCATTCCAGATCGCCGTGAAAAGGAGCAGGAGGGGCTTCTGTTCCCTCTGGGCGCGAGCGAAGGCATACCGTGGATTGATCTCCCACCACGCCGAATCCGGATCGTCCGGATAGACCTTGACCCGTTGAGGGCGAACACTCTCGATCGCCCGGCTCCTCACCTGTTCGGCGGAAACGCGCGGGCCCATGACCAGGCCGGAAGCGGGGGAGACGCCCGGGCCCGTCGCCACCGGCTGTGCCACGGGCGGGGGCGCCGCGCCTGGTGGCCCGGGAGTCCCGGCGGGCGTGGCGCGCAAACCGGGAGCGGGGTTGCTGACGGGACTCGCCACCACCGGAGCCGGACCGGACGTTTCCCGCGGAGGCGTCTCCTGTGCCGTCGCCGGTTGTGGCGCGAGCGAAAACACGACCACGCCGGCGACACCACATGCCGCACTTCGATACGCTGTCCAGTCGATCCTGCTCATGGCCGGGTTTCCAACTAAGCACGATTTCCTCGAGACGAAAATTGACAATTGGCAGGTGTCCTGCTCCGATACGGCGATTTCCGCGTCGAGTAGACCGCGGGGCCCCATGAATCGGAATCTCTATCGCGGTATCGTCTTCTTTCTCCTGCTCGGGGTCTGGATGGTGCTGTCCGGCCTTTTCGACGCGTTCCATCTCACGCTCGGCGTGATTTCCTGCGCAATCGTGACCTGGCTGTCCTCCGATCTGTTGTTTCAAAACAGGAACACCGGTCTGCGCGCGAGGCTACGGCAGTCGATCCGTTTGTGCGTCTATCTCGTCTGGTTGCTGAAGGAGATCATCCTGGCGAATCTGCACCTCCTGAAGCTGTCGTTCGGACCGAAAACACTTCTCCAACCGCAGATCGTCCGCTACCGCACCAGCCTGCAGAGCGATTTTGAGAAATTCCTTCTCGCCAACTCGATCACACTCACCCCCGGCACGGTGACCATGCGCATCCACGGCGACACCTTCTACATTCATGCGATCAGCGACATCGCGTCGTCCGGACTCGACGGCACGATGGAGCGCAAGATCGCTCACGTCTTCGCGAGCGCCCCCCTCGCCACCGGAGATCAGTCCAATCCCGAGAACGCATGACTTTCGAGCACTTCTCGATCGGCGCAGGTGTTGCGCTTCTCATCCTGATGATCCCGGCCATGTGGCGGCTTTCGGTCGGCCCCAGCGCCCTTGACCGCATCGTCGCGGTCAACGTGATCGGAACGAAGACGGCGGTCCTGCTCGTCGTGATCGGGACGATCTTCGAGCGAGTCGAGATGTTCGTCGATTTCGCGCTCGCCTACGCGATGCTCAACTTTCTCGGTTCCCTCGCTGCCTCTCGTTACCTGCACAAGATCCCCTCGCAGGCGAGGGGACCGGCGACGGAGCCCGACTCCGGCAGCCCCTCCCGTCCGTCATGATCATTTCGCTAGTCAGCGCGATTCTGGTTCTCGCAGGCCTCGTCTTCTTCCTCGGAGCCGCTGTCGGCCTGATCCGCTTCCCCGATTTCTACACGCGAATGCACGCCGCGGGCAAGGGGGACACCCTGTCGAGCCTGCTCGTCATCCTCGGTCTCGCGATCTATCAGCTGCGCGATTTCGAGAGCATCGCCCATGACTGGCCGGTGATTCTCATCATCCTCAAATTGATCGCCATCTCGCTCTTCATCCTCATCACGAGTCCGACCAGCACGCACGCCCTGATCGATGCGGGCTGGGAAGACGAGGTGAAAGCCACGATCCACGAGGGCCGCAAGAACGCCCTCGCAGAAGATCGCAATCCATCCTGAGCCGTTCCCGCACCGTGATCCTCAGTTTCGACATCATCATTCTGGTCTTCCTCGTCGTGGCCGCGATCATCTCGCTGAGCGTGAAGGACCTCCTCAGCGCGTCGATGATCTACGGCATCTACGGATTCCTCATCTGCCTCCTCTGGGCGGAAATGGGTGCCGTCGATGTGGCCTTCACCGAAGCAGCGGTGGGCGCCGGCGTGAGCGCCCTTTTCCTGATCGCAACAGTCTTCAACACCCAGCGCAACTCGTCGGATTGATGGTCACGAAACTCACAGCGACGATAGCGGTGCTGTTCACAGGTGGGCTCCTCCTCTATGGTGTCTCGGATTTCCCGGGTTTCGGCGATCCGCACTCGCCGGCCAACGCGGGGGTCGAAGGCGGCGGTCCCTCCATCTCCCAGTATTTCATCGAGGAGAGCTACGGCGACACCAAGGTGCCGAACCTGGTCACCTCGGTGCTGGCCGACTACCGGGGCTACGACACGCTCTTCGAGACCGTCGTCATCTTCGCCGCAGGCATGGCGATCTTCGCGATCCTGCGTGTGCTCGAACCGGGTCAACCACGTCCCGACGAACTCCACGAGTCGACTCGCTATTCCGATGGCGACCACACCCGCATCATCGTCGGAACCACCTGCCGGATCATCGTCCCCTTGGCGCAGCTCTTCGCCCTCTACGTGGTGGCGCACGGGCATCACAGCCCGGGCGGCGGATTCCAGGGCGGCGTCATTCTCGGGGCGAGCTTCATCATGTTGGCCGTGGCCCACGACCTTCCCGCCGCCCTCAGGCGCTTCCCGGAAAAGAACTATCTGGGGCTCGCCTGCGTCGGTGTCCTCGTCTACACCGCCTTCGGGGTGGCGTGTCAGTTGCTCGATCGCAACTTTCTCGACTACGGAGTGCTCGAAAAAGTCCTCTTCACCGACGGGCCGGAGATGGCG
>Ga0180430_10001687_pt1 | contig 21012 bp, 22 predicted proteins | sample SS_ome_9_FD_132999 | JGI IMG/M metagenome (GOLD analysis project Ga0180430, IMG submission 132999) | Hypersaline lake sediment archaeal communities from the Salton Sea, California, USA - SS_1_S_2 metaG | ecosystem: Environmental > Aquatic > Non-marine Saline and Alkaline > Hypersaline >... | reverse complement strand
GAGGCAAGTGTGATCGAACCGACGACCGGCTCCGACGAAGGCAAATCCTCCACCAACATTCTCTGAGACAGGCTGTCTGTCTCATACAACCAAAACCCGCGCCCACTAAACTTAGGGAACTTCGAGATGCACCATCTGAATGGTGACAGGGTCAGGCCCACGCTTTCAGTCCTTGAGTGCACTGTTCGGCACCAGAATGGTGTGCACTCCCCGAGGCAATCCTCACATACAAGCTGTCCTCCAACTCACATCCTGCATTCCCATTCAGTCGGGCCAAACTGCTTTTCCCGGCTGGAATCAAGACATGCTCGTCGTACAGGTCTTCCGGCACCTCGACGGAACAATCGTCGCCGCCTCTCAGACCGTTTAGTGACAGCAGATACTCACCATTCTGACAACGAAGCCACCGAAAGAACTCAGGGAAGTTGATCATTCCAGAACTGTAAAACTGGTTCCTTGGATCGACTCGATACGGCGGATCAAGGTACAGCAGATCGCCCTCTGCTGATTTCACCCGTCGATAACCGCTCTGGCTCGGTTGTCTTCCGAAATGGCAAAGGGAACAAGCAACGAACGGTGCCACTACCCCTTCCGGCCCGTCGTGCCCTTCAAGCATGGTTCGAGATCAGGCCGTCGATTGATTCATCGCACGTGTTTATCGGCGAACGTGGCCCACTGACTGATCGGGGCGTTCGAGCATTGTGTGACAAATACACGGCCCTCTGCGGCTTCAAGATTCATCCGCATCTACTGAGGCACACGATGGCTCACCAATTCTTGGCCGACAATGGCAACGACTTAGTGAGCTTGGCACAACTGTTGGGGCATGAGAATCTGAACACGAGTCGCCGCTATGTGCAGCGATCCGAAGAACAGTTGGCCGAGGCGTCAGAACGACTCTCGTTCTGAAAAATCAGAGATTTGCTGCCAAGACGCTCACATCTACATCGAAGTACTGGGCCAATGTGCGAATCATTTGCCGGCTGAGAGTCTTTTTGTCATTCAAGACTTCAGAGACAGAGGATTTCGCAAGCTTCGTGTCACGGCACAGTTGAGCTTGCGTGACACCCTTGGTTTCCATCAGGTGGCGGAGCATGTCCGCATCGGAAGCTGGTTCAATTGCAAAGTGAGCATCTTCATAAGACGCCACAAGATCACTGAGGGCATCAAGGTATGTTTCCTCACCGTGATCCAGCTTACCTTTGGCAAGAAGCTCATCCATTACCTGTTGCGACTCAGTAAGGTGTGCATCGGATTGGATCGAAGCCAAAGGAAACACTTGGATGAGTTCCAAGTACGAATCTCGACTCCTGCCCTTCAATCCGAATTTCGTTTTCGTTGGCATCAATCATGATCCTTTTTTTCGTTTCCTGCGATGGCGGGGGCTCGCCTTCTTTTTCTTTTGCTTTGGAGGCGGCGAAAAACAGCCGCAGTTTTCTTTCCACGCATCATTGTCGTATTCGGCGTGCGTCATCACCTTGAGGATGAAGACCTTTTGACTTGGATAGAGCACTCTTGTCACAAGTCGATATTTGTTACCCCCGATGTTGAAGACGACACAGTTCCCCACCGGGCTCGCAGTGCCAAACTTGGCCTTCAGATCCCCCCATGCCTGCCATGCCACCGTCTTGTTATTGACGTGCGTATACCACGCACGCAACGGCCCTTCGGAATCCTCGCAACCGGGTGTTTCCCAGAATTGCTGAAGGCGAGATTTGGAAATCACTCGCACTTTTGAACATTCCTTTCATCGGCATCCAAACCTGTGTTTCCCAACTATAGTTCGCAAAACACGAACAGTCAACAGAATGTTCGCAAAATGCGAACATTGCTCATAGTGAGGTCATGAAGTCGCCCGTTGCGGACACCCTTCAGGAAGGTATCAATGTCAATCACCCGCCTGAAAGGACACTGTCATGCTGGAAGCACAACTCGCCAAGAAATGGAAGAAGGAATCGGCTGACCTGAAGCCCGGTCGTCACTGGATCGACGAGGAAGTCGTCATTCGAGTCACTGGCTCAGTTGAGAAGCGGGACGATCAGTTCGTCTCACCGACCGTCAGCATCCCGCTGATTCCGACACTGGCCTTGCTCGTCGAGAAGATGGGCATCACCCGAGAATACGCCGTCACGATGCTCAGGGAAGCTCTCAGTGAGGCGATGAATGACGGCGTGAACGAAGACGCCTGTAAATGGCGGCGAGAAAGTGTGGCGCCTGGCGGGGTGTGGATGGCGGTGAGATTGTGTAGCGCACAGATGTTCAGCTGTTGACACTGGATTGGGTCCGGGAAGACGCCATTTTGGCCGATTTCCGGACGATCCGGCTGAGGCAGGTGGGCGGAGTGATCACCGACATGGAGCTTTGGAGCGAGGTTCGCCGTCGCGTTCTGACGGGCGAACTGAGTAAGCGAGCGGCGTGGCGACCAGTACCTCAACGAGGACACTGAGACTCACCTGCTCCACTGTCCTGCCTGCATCGGTGTCTTCGAGGCCGAAGACTCTGACGACATTCGCACCTCATCAGATCACTGATGCCTGAAACGCAACTTGCAGTTTAGAAGTTCATCAGGCACCACACTTGGTAGGCCCGCTTGCTTGTACTGAGTCTGTCTTCCTTCACGGGCGGTCGAATCGACCGTCCGTTCTGTGTTGATACCCCCCCCCAGGTTTTATTTTCGGAAACGCAGGAGTCCCACTCGGCATGGGATTCGCAAGGCGGAAAACTCGCTCTGCCTGGTAGTCTTCGGAGAATGGATACCCGAACCACTCGGGTCGCTCCGGCAGCCCGCAGTTGCAACAACTGACCCCGGATTCTCTCACTCAACGTGGGCCAAAGATCGGGGGTAGGTCAAAATCAGTCTGATAACGCAGCCGTTCTTCCTGACTGGCTTTTCGATATGGGGCACGGCTTCACCGTTAGGTACAGACGGCGACATTCGCCATAAACTGGCTAGCGGACACCTTGTTCACTATCAGTACAGACTGTTTAGTCGTCGCTTCCTTTTGGATAGATATTTCTCCATACCACAGACCCACAGTACTTACATTTCATTTGGAACTGGGGATAGCTGAACACACTCTTCGCCTCCCGCATGTTTTCAGTAGCCTCCAGAGCAAATGCTTTACCGCACGACGAACAACGAGTATTAAACGCTCTCACGATAATACCCCCTATCGCAAACACAATCGTGACACCAACCACCAACCAAATATCCTGCGACTCCAATCTATTGAAGAATTCAATCAACGGATGTTGAGCCAGCAGAACTAGTACTTCGAGCACGTTTCACTCCTTACAAGAGGAAGACCGCCGAAACCAGAAACGGAAACGGCAGTCTTTCCCAAGGTCACGTCACGCCGCAGGATTCTTCACCAGCCTGTAGACCTTCGCCACACCTTTTTGCCAGCCTCATTGACGTGCCCAGTCACGGACCGTCGTGTCCGTCATTCTGAGATCACGTTGCCGTCTTCATCCCATTGAATCTGTTTGCCGATTCGCTTCCCATCCTTGTAAGTTGATTCCGATTTCTTCTGCCCGTTTGAGTACCACTTTGTCTCCTTGCCGTCCCAGTCCCCGTCCTTGTAGTTTCCCTCTTGTGATTTCCAGCCATCTTCATGCCACATGGTGAACCGGCCCTCAATCTTTCCATTATTCACCGTAATCGCTGAGCGTTTCCGTCCATTCGAGTACCAAGACAGCTCGGGGCCATCCCCTCTGCCGTCGCTCCACTGTTTCAGAGTAAGAAAACCCTTGTCGTAGTGTTTCGTCCAGCCTGTGAAGGGTGCGTCAGAATCCACGAGATACCGTATTCGGTCTTTGGACCGAAGCTGCGAAGCGTCCACGGCCTCACGAAGCCGCTCCTGAACGGAATCTCCGTTGGCTTCGATCATTCGGACAAGTTCCGCGATGTCTGGGTAAGTTTCTGTGACGTCCTCTTTCGTAACAATCACTTCGCCGTTCTCGTCCCAGCGAGTCTCGTCCAAAACCTTGCCGCCCTCGTACATGATCTCAACCATCTTTTGGCCAGTCTCGTACCAAACCGTTACTAAGCCATCCGGTTGACCGTTCCTGTAGACGACCTCCCCAGCCTTCTGTCCGTTCTCGTGCCAGTACGTCTCAAGGCCGTCCTGCTTCCCGTCTTTGAAGGAAACTTCATGCTGCTTTTGGCCACTTTCGTACCACGTCGTCCATTTGCCTACCCGCATGAGATCTCCATCGGGTCCCAGAACCTCTGTCTTGTCCATCGACATCTGCCCGTTTTCATACAACTGCGTATATCGACCGTTTGGCTTACCCTCTTTGAACTGCTCCAGTGATGCGATTTGCTCGCTGTCACCAATGTATCTCTTAGCCCAACCCGTGAACGGTTCGCCTGTCTTCGGTGAAAGAGCGAGATCGCCTTCCAGCCGGAGCTGAGAAGCATCCACCGCTTCAGCGATGAGTTGCTCAATCGAAGTTTCACCTGGCTCTGCGGGTACAGCCTCTTCAGTCGAGCTATTGGCATCGGTGACCGACTGTGCAGCCCCGTTGTCAGCCGCTTCCTGACAGCCAAGGCACAGACAGACAGCGACCAGCAACAGCATCAGTCGAGCCATTGGGAGGCGTGTCTTCAACTTACCAGATGGGGACTTCACCGACCAAGGGGTTCGCGACAAAGCAAACAGGCTGGGCAAACTTCTTCGCGTGGCACTGGTCGGTACAGAATTCCAGTTGGTGGCTGGATTCCACATCTACCGACATACGCTGAATTCGATGTTGATAAATGCCAGCGGCGATTGCGATGAGGTGATGGCAATCATTGGCCACAAGACCCGTCGGATCAACAAGCTTTATCAGCACGCCGACAGGGACGAGAAGATGAACCGCAAAAGTGCGATCATCGATCAAATCAAGCTGCCAAAGGGTACGTCAGGGGTACAGGATGCCGTTCAGCGAGCAGCCGAACCCGCAGACCCAATAAGAAACAAGTCGGGACGACAGGATTTGAACCTGCGACCTCTGCACCCCCAGTGCAGCGCTCTACCAGGCTGAGCCACGTCCCGTTGAATGGCACTATATCAAGTTGTGAATGGGCCGCAATTCTCACGAATGTCTGACGGAGTGGTTCCCCTCATGGCGACATAGAAACAGATCAGACGATGAATGATGGGCGCCCTGGAATCTCTGGCCTGGCGAAGATTCTTACGTCCTGCTGACACAATGCGACGTCAGTGCCAGCATCGCCATGAAAGTATGAAGTGGTCATTGCGTCTGAACAGGTGGCGCCGTACGATCGCTTCAACCGTAACGACCCGTCTGACCGAGTCCCTGCATATGCGCCGCCTGTTTCACGATGACCGGTGTGAATTCTTCGAAGTCAGGCGTTTCGTGTTGGGGGCAGCGATTTCAGTGACCGTCTACCTGTTGTTTCTTGCTGTCTGAGCCGAGCAGCCAGCCTGTGCGTTCCTGCGGTTGCTGCGTTATGTCGTCCGGGACAGTGGCTACTCATACAGCTTGCTGACGTGGCCGATGGACGGAGTTCTGGCTCGTCGGCGGTTTGAGTACAGCGGGGAAATGGCAGCCGAGCTGTGTCGGCTGCCCAGTCTGGCCTTGGTGGATGCACTCCGGGCTCCATTTGCAAGACCACGAGGATAGATCTGTCCGGAACGAAAAACCTGGTGCTGTCGGGTGTAGCCGAGAAACTCCAGGAACGTTGACAATGCCACTTCGTAAACACCGTGGTTCTCAGCCTTACGCTGCAGCAATGCGGTCTTCAGCTGAATCGCCTGATACGTTTCAAGCTTCTTGTCGTCTTTGGAGTCCCCATCAGCATCCTGTCCAAGGTCGCCAATGATCAGGAACCGCGTGGTGTGGCTGATGGCTTCTGTTGCCTCATCTTCTGTCATTGCCTCGCCACGCTCAGTGACGAAGTTGCCGTTCTCGTCAACCTGGACTGAGACAGTTGCTCCCTGTTGCGTGATGAGAGAGATGAGTTCATCTCGGTCGCTGCCTGGGCTGCCGTTGAAGTCGATCAAACCGGTAATTGCGACTTCCATCGGCAGACCGGAAGTAAACGTTGGTGAGTAGATTGGGTCACCTTTTGCGACCGGCCGGTTGGCATCCTGGTAGGTAATACGAGCCTTGGCCAGGTGCGTATCCATGATGCTGACGACCTGGATCTTTGCTTTGATATCGTCAGTGTTCCGTCGACCGATCCCGCCATGACCGGAAACGTAAACGGAGAATGTTGTGCCTTCGCGAAGTCCATCCGCTTTTCCAAGGTTGATGTAAGCGAGCAGTTGGCCCTGATCGACGGACGAGATGATTCCGTCTTCATTTGCGAAACTCACATCATCCTTTTCGAACAGCTCTCTTCGGAGAGTCAGCAAGGCTTCCCGTTTGTCTCGATTGTCCTGTTCCAGCAATGCTCGTTCGTTTTCAGAATTATGTTTGTACTCGGTGTACTCGGTTCGCACCTCGTCCAGTGTTGCCTGCAACTCATTGAACTGGGCATTGATGGTTGCCAGTTCTTCAGCGTGCCGTTGTTCCTTTGCAAGAAGATCGGCTTCGGCGGCTTCGCGGCCGTCCTGCTGAACTTTGATCTCAGCGTCCTTGGATTCGACCACGCGCGCCAGTTCATCAATGTGTTTTTGTAGATCTTCCTGACGACGGACAGCGGCCGTCTTCTGAATATCGCGATCAGTTGCCGCTTTGTCCGCAGCACCTTCAAGACTGGTTGCGGCCCGTGAGTTATCAGTGAGGCGTGGTGAGTTGATCTTCGCTTCGATGGCACCGGCGACGGTGTTGGGATCCTGGCCGCCAGATACGCCAACGTCGGCACCGTCTCGGCCGATCAGTTTCAGCAGGGTACTGACTTTGTCCTGTTCCTTTCGTAGCGCATCTTCTGCCTGTGTCTTGTCACGCGTTATTTGTGCGAGTTCGGACTCTTTCTGGCTTGCCGTGCTATGGCGCATCGCGGCTACCGCCCCAAGGCCACCGGCGAGCAGCATAAAGATTGCCAGCATGGTGTAGACGAGGCCGTTGTTTTGCTGAGACATGCTTGAAGTTTCCCGAAGTGAACTGACGAATCAGCCAGGAGGATTACTACGGACTATCTGTGAAGGGTTTCGCAATCCTGCATCACTCAACCTGACCAGTCCCAATCGAACTCAAATCCCTGACCCACTGACACGCACGATCTTCCATTGAGGCAGGGATGATTTCGTGCGTGTGCAGAAAGGTTCAAAGCAGCACCGAACGGCGAGTCTACCCTGAAAAACACAGCGTAGTGGAGCAGTATCCGGTGATATTTTAGAGTATCGGAGTGATGGGAGGAGTCAAGAAGTTAGAGTCGTTGTGGGGTATCTGGAAGGTGGTAGTCAGCGTCGAAGCAGGAAATGGCAGTTTCAACGGGAAAATCACCGGACCAAATACGTTGGCATCTATGACACAGGGTGTCGTCCGTGGCAGGTCGTTTGGCTGGTGAACTGAGATCACCAAATCACCAATCGGGGCATCGTGCGGGGGTGAGAGAAGAACATTCACTCATTATCGGTATCGAACGCTGTGGGCAGCCAAATTCACGCGGCCTGACAGAATTGCGGTTTGCATCGATGTGTCAGCTGACCGGGTTAGTCCGGCTGAATCTAAGCTGTCGGATTTGACAGGGATGGATGCCCGTACTTTGCTGACTCGATCAACAGGCCCGCCCGCCCAATCGGCTCCATCGGGAAGTCCCGGCAGCGGGAATGACAGCCTTCAGATGCGGATTTCGTCCAATTGCCGCTGTGACTACTTCGTCGTCGACGTCAACAAATGCACAATGCTGACTGGGACGGAGAAAGCCCTGCCCGTCCTGCCGTGAATTTCACACGCGTCACACGTGCCGCCAAACACCAGGAGTTCGATGTTATGGTCAAGACTGCTTCTACGATGTTGCCTCTCGGGACGACTGCCCCCAACTTCTCACTGCCAGACGTTGATGGCAATGTCGTTAGCCGTGAACAGTTTACAGGGAAGCCTCTGTTGGTGATCTTCATGTGCAACCATTGCCCGTTTGTCATCCATCTGCGGCAAGCTCTGGCAGAGTTTGGGGATGAATATCTTGGTCGTGGTTTGGCGATCGTCGGCATCAGTTCCAACGACGTTGAGAATTACCCTCAGGATGGGCCGGAGCTCATGAAGGAAGAAGCCGCTGCGGCGGGGTATCAATTTCCATACTTGTATGATGCGACGCAGGAGGTTGCTCAGGCCTATCACGCAGCATGCACTCCTGATTTCTTCCTGTTCGATTCGGATCATGCCTTGGTGTACCGAGGCCAGTTCGACAGCAGCCGTCCTGGAAATGACGTTGAGGTCACGGGGGAAGATTTGCGTAATGCCTGTGACGCGACGCTAAGTGGGCAGGAGGTCGCCGCAGATCAGACACCAAGCATTGGCTGTAACATCAAGTGGATTTCAGGTAACGAGCCCGGGTATTTCACCGGGCAGCCTGCTGTTTAGCGCTTTGACGCCGAAAGTGATCCAGGAGCCTTCGGATGAAGTTTGCACTGACAGGCGATCAGCCGGACGCAGCATTGTTCGCAGGCGCGGTTGCGCAGTCATCCGACCATTCCCTCATCAGTTGTCACTTTTCAGGGCCATTGGAAGATCGGCTGCGTGACGCCGTTTTGGCGGGGGCAACGCGGGTGGATTCAGCGGAGGCAGTTCTGGTCAGTCGCGGGACAGAGGTGATCATTGTTGCCGCGTCAGATGTCGAGGAATCGATTCAGCTGGTCCGTCAGGCCAGTCAGGCGGGGTTCCATGTTGTCGTTGTGCCTCCGAGTTCCCCGTCACCAGCATATGGCTACGAGTTACATCTATTGTTGGATGAAAGCCAGCACGGAATCATTGTGCTTTCCGGGTCGTTGTACCTTGATGAAGGACATGCGGTGCCGGTCAATCCCTCGGACTGTCAGCTGGGCCTACCGGCGATGACGGATGATTCGGATCATGCTGCGACACTCGTGGATGGCATCGATATCAGTCGGGAGTTGGGTTTTGCCGACGGACAGGTGACGGTCCTGGGGATCAATGAGGATGGGCGTCCGTCTGATGATCGCCAGATTGTACTGTCAGACAGTTCTCAGTCGGCGGGCAATCGTCCGTCGGTGACGTTGAAGTGTTCTCGAACGGCCGAAACGGGATCTTTCACCTGGCTTGCAGGTGACCGGCCAGTGGACTTGAAGGTCATACTGCCTGGGCAGACGAATGTCCTGTCAGAACAGGACGCCGCAGGTTTGTGTCAACGTGTCAGTCAGAAACTACTTGATTCGGTATGGTGCCAGGCAGCGATGGAACGGTATTCACAGACACTTCAGGTGGCAGCAGCCATCGATAAATCCGTTCGCCGCCGCCGTACGGTTGATATTTCAATGGACGAGCTGACAGAACGTGCGGCATTCAAGACGCAAATGACTGCGATCGGTTGTGGTGTCCTGACGTGGCTGTTTCTTGGGTTGATTGGTTACCTGCTGGTGGGGCAGTTGTTTGAGCCGCCGGAGCGTCTGATGCTGGTTCTCAGAGGATTGTGGATCCTTCCTGTTGTATTGTTTCTGGTCGCCCAGTTGCTGTTACCAATCGCACGTGGCCGGGTGGATGCGTCAGAAAGCTGACAATCACAATGGCACGAATAATTTCACTCATGCCGGCTCACGAAGTCTCGGAAGGCGGCTCTGCAGAAGTCGTCGCTGAAGGACTCATTTTTGCAGTCTTCAACGTGGATGGTGTGTTCCATGTGGTGGATGGGATTTGTCCTCATGCAGGTGGCCCGCTTGGCAAAGGGATGCTTCGAGGCTGCATCGTGACCTGTCCCTGGCACGGTTGGCAGTTTGATGTCACCAGTGGGCAGCATCAGTTGAGCGACGGTATTTGTCAGCCCGCATATGATGCCACCGTTGTGGATGGAATGGTGGTCGTAACAATTGATGACTGACGCTGGTGCGAACTTGCAGTAGATGGCTCATCTTGAGTTAATTGGATCCACGTCGACAGCCATTTCTACTCCGTCGGGCAGTTCCAGTGTGTTGGCGACGCAGAGCCATACTTCACGGACTCGCTCCACTGTGGGGGCTGTGATCTGCAGGTGGTACCGAAAGTGAGTCCTGAGCCGCGCAATCGGTGCCGGTGCAGCCCCCAGGATGCGGACATCGGCATCACTGCCAGCAGCTTTCCGAAGCTGACTCGCGACTTCGCGCGATGTGTCGGCAACCAGTGACTCCTGTGGACCTCGAAAGATAACGCGGGTAACGCAGCTGAACGGCGGAGCGTTGAGTTCGTGGCGTTCCCTGAGTTCATGTCGAGCGAATCCTGTGTAGTCATGTTTGGCTGCGTGAAGAATGCTCGCATCTTCGGGACATGTTGTCTGTACGATCACTCGTCCGCCTCGTTCGCTCCTTCCCGTGCGCCCGGCCACCTGCGATACAAGCTGAAATGTGCGTTCAGCCGCTCTCATGTCGGGTTGGTTCAGCATGCTGTCGGCATCAATGACTCCCACCAGTGTCACGTTTGGAAAGTCGAGTCCTTTGGCGATCATCTGAGTCCCCAGCAGGATCTGGACATCGCCTGCGCGGAACCGCTCAAGAGCTTCGTCGTGGCTTCCCGGCTTACGCATGGAATCGCTGTCCATTCGCAGGACACTTGCCCCCGGAAACGTGGCGCGGACTTCTTCTTCCAGTTTTTGCGTGCCCGTACCAAAGTACATGATCTTTGGATTGCGGCACGTCGGGCACTGTTCTGGAGCAGGAATGGTGTGGTCGCAGCCATGGCAGATCGCTGACTGACGATCTCGGTGCCAGGTGAGTGTCAGGTCGCAGTGCGGGCACTTGATCCCGCTGCCACACTGTCGGCACCAGACAGTTGGTGAGTACCCTCGTAGATTCAGAAAGAGAATGACCTGGCCGTCGTCTGCCAAAGCACGACGAATTGCCTGTTGCAATGCTCGACCCAGGCTGGCACCTCGTGCGATGATCGGATCGTTCCGAATGTCGACGATCACGACGGGAGGAAGTGGTAGTCCGGAGACTCGGTCGGGCATCGACAGAATCTGATCTTCTCGCCGATGTGCTCTCAGCCAGGATTCCAGTGTTGGGGTTGCCGATCCAAGAACGAGTGGGACTTTCTCCACCCGACATCGTTCCCGGGCGACTTCTCTGGCATGGTAACGTGGGGTGCTGTCCTGCTTGAATGTTGGCTCGTGTTCCTCATCAATCACAATCAGGCCCAGGTGGGGTGTTGGAGCAAAAACTGCACTTCGTGCGCCAACAATCACTTCGATCTTTCCCTGAGCGATCTGGTGCCATTGCCAGTGTCGGTCGGCGTCGCTCATGTGGCTATGCAGAACAGCGACGGAGTTGAAACGGCTGCGAAATCGCCGGATGGTTTGGGGCGTCAGGCTGATTTCCGGAACGAGGACAATCGCCTGACGTCCGAATTTGACGACTTCCCGAATGGCCTGTATGTAGACTTCTGTTTTGCCACTGCCGGTGACGCCGTGAAGCAGTATCGTCTCGTGCTCCTGAGATTCGATCGTCCTCAGGATTGTGTTCAGGCAGTCCTGCTGCTGGGGATTGATGCTGAGATCCGGTTCGGACGGTTGATCTTCGAAGACCTCGCCCTTGAGTTCTGATCGAATACGCACCGTTTCCAGGAGATTTTTCTTGCGCAAACCATTGATTGACCCCGGGCCGCACCCGGCGCGTTCACAGATTTCCGGTGCTGACATCGGAGTTGTTAAGTCTTTCAGGACGTCAACAACGGCTCGTTGCCCCGGCGACAATCGCATGTTGGCAAGGTCAGCTTGTGCGTTCGCCGTTAACAGGAAGCCGAGTACCATTCGAGTTCCTGCGCGTCGTTTGACGCCGGCAGGAATCACGCTTTCCAGAACCTGTCCCCATCCACACAGGTAGCGTGTGGCAATCCACTCGGTGAGCTGAAGCATCTGCTCATCGAGCAACGGCGATGAGTCAAGGACTTCGAGAATTGGCTTGAGGCGACGGGACGGATTGCCTGTCTGGCGAACCCCGACGCAGTATCCGGCCACCTGCCGGTTACCTCGTCCGAGTGGCGCTTTGACACGCATGCCCGGACGCAACAGGTCACGGAACTCGTCCGGGATGGAGTAGGTATAGGGTTTTTCCAGGGGGAGGTTGAAGACGATTTCAGCAACCTGAATGTCTTCGAGTGCGGCCTGCTCCCATTCCGGCAGGTCGGCAAAATCAAATAAGCTCTGATTTGCCACGGTGCGCAGGATTCATTCTTTAAGCCGGGTGCAATCGTTTGATCGCAAGCAACCCCAATCTCTCGGCAGTGCCGGCAGCCGACTGCAGCTGCATCACGAATGGTGCCGGGCGAGACGATGTGAGGTCGATGCATCAGGCAGAGAAGCTGCTTCCGCATCCACAGGATTTGACTGCATTCGGGTTATTAAACTGGAAGCCACGTTTGTCCAGGCCGGAATAGAAGTCGATCGTGGTTCCATCCAGAAACAGATCACTCTTCTTGTCAACAACGACGCCGACGCCATGCTGTTCGGTCATCAGGTCTGCCTTGGAATCGAATTCGTTTGTGAAGTTAAAGGCGTACTGAAAACCGCTGCATCCGCCACCGACGACGCCGACTCGAACGTACTTGAGATCTTCACGGTTTTGCTCATCCATGACACGTTTAATTTCGGTGGCTGCGGCTTCGGTCAGTTCGATGCTCATGTGATTTCTCCTGCTCGTTCGGTAATATTGCAGATGATTGTTGTCACCAGCGAGTGGTTCGATGACTTGTTGCGAATAACGGAATCCAGATCCCAAGCGACCCGATTCCGATCGTTGGCTACAGTTTATTCGGCGTAAGCCATTGTCTGTCAAGCACGTCATTCGTTAACAGAGTCGAAATTTCAACGAAATCCTGATGTCTTCGAAACGTTGCAGAGTAATGAGTATCCCCGACTTTTCTCCAAAGATTATGGCGACTTCTGTCGGATTCCTGGTGGCGCTGGTCTTGGCGGCCAGTGGCTGTGAGCAAGCTCCTCTCAAACCGCTGACAAATGCACCAGATGCGGAGGCAGAACTGGTTCGGGCTGACGAACAGGCGGAAGATGGGATTCAGCGGACTGAGGGAAATTTTCTGGCGATGGTCGGAGAACTCGACGGCGTGGTTATTGTCAGTTTTGGAGGACCTCATTGTCCGAATTGCCGCCAACTGGAACCGGAACTGGACAAGGTGGTTCGCGCCCGCCCTGAATCGGTGTCTGTTTTGAAGGTTAACGTGGAGGCATCACAGAACAGAGACCTGGCAGCCTTCTTTGGGGTCAACATTATTCCGCGCATGTTGGTCTTCAAGGATGGACAGCCAATCGGATGGCTGAAGGGCTACCAGAGTGCCGCTCAGATTCTGATCCGACTTAAAGAGGCAATCAAAGCTGCACAGATTGCTGCGGCGGAGTGACCGGACAGCCTGCGAGCATTGCGGGCTTTTGTCAATTCAACAGAACTGGTCGTCTCTGATGTAGATTCTGCACTGACAGCAGAATGGTGCCAACAGATTAGGTCCGGTTACTTGCGATGACTGAGGCTGGTCTGGTGTCTCTGTCGTCGATTTGATCTGAAGCCGTCGTCATCCTCAGGACACCAGCAGCAACTCACGAGTGGATCTCGTTCGAAGCTGCCGATGGGGAGCTTAGTCTGGCCTTGGCATTGACGGCGGTTCTGCTCGTTGTCGCAAAAACCGGATTGACCGGCACACTGTCTGCGTGGGTTGCACAAAACCAACGCCGGATGGAGTCAATCCGGCAGAAACCAGCGAACACCTGTCGGCAGGTAATGTCCGACTGGCAGAACCATAAAAAGGGACTGAACATGACTACTGCCATACCAACACTTGAACAGACGCTGCTGTCATCTTCCATGGGGCAGTCCGTTCTGGATTCCATTGTTCAGGCCAACCTGGACCTTCGAACAGTTTCAGCGGCAGCCATCGAAACAATGATGCAGGCGGAACAACGCCGTCGCGTGGACACCGTATGGGGATCAACAGAGTATTCCTGTACCGCTTGAGGCAACTCACGTGATGGCGGGAACAAGTCCGTTGTGGGAGCTACGGACCGGCTTTCGGCAGACCGTCAAAGGTGATTTCGTACAGCGAAGGCCACAGTTTTCCGGTGACATACAGTCGCTTTGCATCAGGGTCCCAGGCGATTCCATTGAGGACCGCGTCACGGTTGCGTCGGACAACTGCCGGAATCAGTTGGTCGAGTTCCAGCCACCCGTTGACCTTGCCGGTTTCTGGATTGATCCGAGCAATGCGCGTCGAATACCAAATGTTGGCCAGCACTTCTCCGTTGACATATTCCAGTTCGTTCAGGTTGCGGATGGAGCGAAGGCCTGATCGCACTTTCACGCGGCGAACGGTGCGCCACGTCTTCGGGTCGACGAATCGTAGTACCGCTGATCCGTCGCTGATAATGAGCTGCTTCCCGTCGTGAGTGATCCCCCAGCCCTGCTTTAGAGACCGGTCAATCTGTCGGTAAGCAACGCGGGACTTCTGCTGCATGGTGCCCAGATCCCAGGTCATCAGATACCCATTCTGCCAGGTCAGCTGTACGATCTGATCGCCCCATACAGTTACTCCTTCTCCGAATACATCATTCGGTAGAGCGACGTGTCGCAGCACCGTACCGGTGTTGATGTCGACTTCGCGGAGTGATGATTCTCGATAGCGCCCCGTACCTTCGATCAGGCGTGAGTCGTGAACGACGAGTCCCTGCGAAAACGCTCGCTGGTCATGGGGGTACTCGGCCACTTTGATAACGGGGATCACATCGGCAGAAGCTTTTGCCGGATAGAGAACCAGCGCAGCAAATACTGCCGCGCCAGCCAGGACAACGCAGGCCAGTCCGTACCGCCGCCAAACAGGCTTCGGTGATTGTCGTTTGGCGGCAGCCTCTTTCACGCGTTGACGATCCCGATAACAGTCACGCCCGGCAGGTGACTACCCTTGAGCCTCTTCTTCTTCGTCCTCATCCTCGTCGTCATGATCTTCGTCCTCATGATGGTCGTCCTCTTCATTATGATCTTCGTGCTCATGGTCATGATCTTCGTGGTTAGTCAGATCACCTTTGTAATCCTGGCCATCGAGTGTCACATGAAAGTGCCCGTGCAGATCATCGGCGGACTTGATGTCTTCCGGAACATTTGCACCAGCCACAACGTAACAGGAAGCTGCTTCTTCGGTTTCTCCTTCCAGTGGGGCCGCTTCTACATCAAGTTCGACTTCGCCATCGCTTTCTTCCAGTTCGACCGTGAGTCCTTCGGCCGGATGGGCTTCTCCGATTTCAGCTCCGTAGAAGTAGAGTGTGATGTCGCGGCTCGCTTCATCAAACACCAGCTCAGCATGGTGAGCATGAGCGGCGTCGAACTCGATGACATGCCCGCCATGAGCGCCTTCATGGCTATGATGATCGTGGTCGTCGTGGGTCTGTTCACCTTCGGGAGCCAGAGCGTAGTCGGTGTACTCGGGCTCTGATGTACAACCCGCGATTGCAATGAGGCTGCAGGCAGTGAGTGAAAACCAAAATCGCGTCATCGTGCTTTCCAGTAACTTATTCGTATTCGTAAAGGTCATGCAGGCTCAGTGCCCGCATGGATAGGTGTACCCGGAACGGGGATTCTACGAGTCTGACTGAGAAATTCCACATAAGCGTGGCAGAGGACGTGTCATCCTGCACCTTGAGTGGGCGGGATCGAACCAACAGCGCGCAGACAATGCCGAAGTTCAGGCGCGAACCACGTGATTTTTTCGGGCCTGTCGCGTTCGCTACTGTGTTCGCCGGATGCCCATACTGTGGCGGATGCGTGAAAGCAACGGGCCAACCGCATTGACGGAAATTCCCAGCCGGTGAGCGATGTCGCCGTATGAAAGTCCATCCAGGTAAAACAGGCTCAGTACTTTTCGTGACTGAACCGGAAGGCGACTCATGAGGGTTGTCACTTCATCTCTGTCTTCGACGGCCGCCTCATGGCTTTCCGTTGCTTTTTCCAATGCGTTGCTATGCACGTCGACATGCCCGAGCGCCTCTGCGTATCGCTTCTGCTTGAGCTTCCTGAGTACGATCCGTCGGACAACAACTGTTAACCAGGTCGCCAGTGATGATCGTCCTCGAAAGCTCCGAAGTGTTGCCATCCGTCGGTCGATCAGTCCTGCAAACACTTCAGCACAGAGATCGTCTTCGTCGTCTGCACTCAGTTTGAAGCTGTGGGCATGAGAGGTATGACGAATGACCTGAATCACCAGTCCAGCATACCGATCGATAAATGTTTCCCACGCGCCGTCACTGCGACTAAGCAGATCTTTGATGAGTCGACGGTCAGTTTCGGAAAGTGGCATTTCGATCACACGTCACGGAATCGGCGGATAACCTCCGTGTGCTGGTTCGCTCGATCCCTTCGGATATTGACTGGAATAACGCAGGGAACTGGTCTGTCTAAGCCCCGGTAACTTCGGACGGCTCAAATTGGTCAGCCATTACTTCTTACGCAGGAAAACTGTCTTTAGCTCAGGAAAATCTGGTGATTCTCTGATGGATATTGTGTCTTTGACGCCTGTCGGAAGCAACCGGATTTACCGCCGACAGGATGCTGTCGGTGCAGCCGGTTTGGTAAAGGACCACTTGCAATGGCAGGAATTGCGGGAAATGGAACTCACCCTGGAAATGTCTTGTGAGGCATCGCTTGTCATTTTGTGCTGGCTCCTGGTTTGGAGATTGGGTCTCAATTTGCTTCAGATGGCTTTGGTGCGGTGTCCCGGTTGGAAAAGGTCGAAGTATTTTTCATACAACTCGGCGGGCGAGAGGTGACTAGACCTCTAATGTTTGGACATGGGTATGCTTTGTGTCCCTTCCCCCCCAATCGGCGGTCGCTGACAGTTGGTTCATTCCGCCTGAATTTGAAGTTATCATGATTGAAAGGGTGTCAAAATGACCCACGTCGTTGCAGAACCTTGTTTCAACTGCAAATACACCGACTGCGTTGTCGTTTGTCCGGTTGAATGTTTCTACGAAGGTGAATCGATTCTCGTGATCCACCCGGACGAATGCATCGATTGCGAAGCCTGCGTCCCCGAGTGTCCTGTCGAAGCGATCTTCCACGAAGATAATGTTCCGGAAGAATGGGCTGGCTACACAGAGCTCAACGCGGAAATGGCAAGTCAGTGGCCGGTGATCACCGAACAGAAGACTTCTCTCGCTGAGTCCGGTGGACAGTGTCCGTCAGCTGGTTAGCAGATCAATCATATGTGACTGAAGTGATTGAATGGGATCGTCGCTCGTCACCCGGGACACGAAAAGACTCTTCGGATATTTCCGAAGAGTCTTTTTTGTTGAGGTCATCCGAAGCCTTCTCGTGAGATTGGCATGACGGTGTTTGGTCGATTATCGATAATGTGATGAGTTGTTCGAACAGTACTGGGGAAACTGCTTCACATCTGTTGTGCCAGTCAATTGTCCTCAGGATTAGGGGACACGCTCCCGCAGCGATTTCTGACTTCGATCAGACGTTCACATACACATGACTTCGCAATCCAACAATCAGCCGTTCACCGACCTCGCTGTCGCGACGCAGAAGCTGGTCGACTCAGTCAATGAGCTGCATTCCGCAGCTGAGGTGCTGCGACCGGTTCCGCTGGATTCGTGCGAATGGTACGAACTGCTCCGACAAAAGTTGTTGCCGCAACTGGGGACCGAAGCGTGGCTCGTCGCCGCCGTCGTTGGTGGAACGAATATTGGCAAGAGTGTGATCTTCAATCATCTGGCCGGTTGTCGTGCCAGTTCGACCAGTCCACTTGCTTCAGGAACCAAACATCCAGTGTGCCTGGTGCCGGACGGATTCACCGAAAGGCACAAGCTGGCAAACATCTTTCCTGATTTTGAACTGCACGAGTGGTCGGATGCAGATCATGCTCTGCGGGAGTCGGCAAAACATGAACTGTTTTGGCGCACGGCTTCGGAATTGCCATCAACTTTGCTGGTCCTCGATACGCCGGACATTGATAGTGATGCTCGTGTCAACTGGGTACGCGCTGATGCAATCAGGCGTAGTGCCGATGTGCTGATCGCTGTGTTGACTCAACAGAAATACAACGATGCTGCCGTCAAGGAATTCTTCCGTAAGGCAGCAAGCGAAGACAAGGCCGTTCTGGTTGTCTTTAATCAATGTCTGTTGCCGGATGATGAGTCGTATTGGCCGGTCTGGCTGGAAACGTTCTGTGACGAAACCGGTGTGAAGCCGGAGGCGGTGTATCTGGCTCCGGCTGATCGAGCGGCTGCGGAAGAAATTCGCCTGCCCTTCTTTGAGCGTTCATGGCCGATCGGATCAAACCAGCAACAGGATCGGGAGGAGGTCTCCCGTAACCTGCGCGAAGATCTGTCGAGCCTGAAGTTCCGCGAGATTCGTGTGCGAACGCTGCGGGGTTCCGTCCGGGAGTTGCTGGATGAGGCATCAGGTGTGCCGAATTGGATGAGATCACTGCGGAATGCCAGCGCTGATCTGCAGGCGACGTCTGAGCGACTTTCCTCGGATGCAGTCCTGAAGATCCGTGACTGGCCCGTCCCGTCGGCTCCGTCATTTGTCGGAGAGATCCGGACCTGGTGGAAAGCAAGGCAGCAGGGATGGGCCCGGCGGATCAATCGTGTCTACGACACGGTCGGATCCGGAATTCTGTGGCCGCTGAAGGCTGCCAGGAATGCGATTCAGGGGGAACCTATTGAACCGCTCGTGCAGTATCGCGAACGAGAGTGGTCAGCCATTCTGACGACGATTGAAGAGCTGTTCGATAAGCTGCAATGGATGGCGGAATCCGGAAATGACATGATCCGGCCACGGATCGAATCCGTATTGCAGGGAGCGTCGCGAACAGAACTCATCGAACTCATGCGGCGGCGGCATCTTCAGGTCGACTTTGAGGCAGAACTCAAAGATGTCGTCAGTACGGAGATGGAACGATTCAGCATTGATAGCCCGGAAATGTTTGCTTTCTATCGTCAGTTGCACAATGTCACTGCGGCCGTGCGCCCGATGACCAGCGTCGTCTTGTTCAGTCTGGGATTCGGTCCGGCGGGCGAAACGGTTGCTCCCTTCGTAGCTGATGCGGCTGCCAACGCGGTGGTCCATGTCGTGGCAGATGTGGCCGGAGGAGCCACAGCGGCTGTCGCGGGCGAAGCGGCTGTTGGAGCCGCTGGTCAGGGAGCCGGAATGCTGCAGGCATGGTTTCATCAGTTGAATGCCCGCTTCACTGAGCGCCGAGTCAACTGGCTCACCGGATTAATTCGCAGTGAGATGCTGGGGACGCTGCCGGAAGATCTTCAACGAGCTGCAGCGATTTCGGAATCCTCTGAATGGGCCGCAGTCGGGGAATCGCTGACGCAGATCGAACAGCTGATGGAGGAAACGGAAGCGTGACTGAATCCAGACCATCTTCCGATGCTTCTGAATCATCTTCAGCATCCGGAAACCTGCCTTCAAAAGGATTCGGAAAGCTGGAGCACATTGCGCTACTGGCCCGTATCGATGATTTGACTGATCGGCTGAACCGGTGGGTGGATGATGCTCCGGAATGGGGGCCTGCTCGTCGATCGCGAACTCTGGTGACTCGGCTGTTGCAACGAGTCGATGCGGTTCGCTTTCGCCTGGAATCTCCGTTGGTTGTGGCCACCTTCGGTGGGACGGGAACCGGTAAGAGTTCTCTCGTGAACGCGCTGGTTGGTGAAGAGGTCACTCGATCCGGCCGGCAACGTCCCACGACCACAACTCCAGTGCTGCTGGTCCATCCCGACCTGGAACCCGAAGCCCTCGGTATCGATCTTTCGCAGTTTTCGGTTCGTCAGGTTGATTCTCCGTTGCTTCGTGATGTTGTGCTCATCGATTGCCCGGATCCGGATACCAGTGAGTCGGCGGGTTCCGGCAGCAACCTCGCAATCCTGCGCAAGCTGCTGCCCCAGTGCGACGTGCTGTTGTACACGTCGACTCAGCAGAAGTATCGCAGTGCCAGAATTGTTGACGAGTTGAACGATGCGGCGAGCGGCTGCCGACTCGTATTTGTGCAGACGCACGCAGATCTGGACGAGGACATTAGGGAAGACTGGAAGAAATGTTTGTCGGATGCATACGACGTCCCGGAAATGTTCTTCGTAGATTCAGTTCAAGCGTTGCAGGATCAGCAAAGTGGTCATTCACCTCGAGGCGAGTTTGCAACACTAACGAAGTTGCTGGCAGAGCAGCTGGATGCGTCGCGGCGTGTCGAGATCCGCCGAGCCAACCTCATCGAACTGCTGCAGGAAGCCCTGGCAGACTGTCGCCGGGAATACGATCAGGTTCACCCTGCTGTACTGGAACTACAGGACGCCCTGGACACGCAACGGAAACGACTGAAGGACTCATTGACAATACAGTTAACCGACGAGTTGTTGGTGAACCGCAATCTGTGGGAACGCCGACTGCTAACGGCCGCAACAGATCGGTGGGGCTTCAGTCCATTCTCGGCCATCCTGCGGCTCTACAACGGCCTGGGAGCGTTCATTGCGTCGTTCACATTCTTCCGAGCCCGGACGTCGGCTCAGATGGCGCTGGTTGGAGCCGTCCAGTCGGCTCGCTGGATCAAGTCGCGAGCTGAAGAACAGAATGCAGAATCGCGGCTCGATCGTTTGGCCTCTTTTGGGATCAGCGATCAGCAACTACAGGAAGCACGCGTTGTCGTTTCCGGATACGTTCGTTCAGCTCAGATTGAACTGGATTCCAACGCGCGTTCCGGCGATCTGGCCGCACTTCGAGAAACGGCAGCGAATCTGGAAGGTGAGTTTCTGGGCGACGCTCGGCGCGCGATCGATACCGTGATCGACACTGTGGCAGAACGTCACACCGGAACCATGCGGCGAATGTTGTATGAAGTGTTGCTTATGGCTTATGTCGTCTTCCTGCTGGGCCGTATCGGACACAACTTTTTCTGGAGTTCCTT
>Ga0180430_10001686_pt1 | contig 21025 bp, 23 predicted proteins | sample SS_ome_9_FD_132999 | JGI IMG/M metagenome (GOLD analysis project Ga0180430, IMG submission 132999) | Hypersaline lake sediment archaeal communities from the Salton Sea, California, USA - SS_1_S_2 metaG | ecosystem: Environmental > Aquatic > Non-marine Saline and Alkaline > Hypersaline >... | reverse complement strand
CTCAACCTGCAGGAGGGCGACGAGCTCGTCGCCGTCCGCATCGGCGACGGCGAAGGCGACGTCGTGCTCGCCACCGCGCACGGCCAGGCGATCCGCTTCCCGGAGAGCGAGGTGCGCGACACCGGCCGCGCCACGCAGGGCGTCATCGGCATCCGCCTGCGGCGCGGCGACCGGGTGGTCAGCCTGGCCGTCGTCGGCGACCCGACCCACGCCCCGGAGGCCACCGGCGCCACGCAGTTGCTGGCGATCAGCGAGACCGGCTTCGGCAAGCGCACGCCGGTCGTCGAGTACCCCCGCCAGGGCCGCGGCGGGCAGGGCGTCATCACCCTCAAGGTGACCGAGAAGACCGGCGAACTCGTCAGCCTGTGGCCCACCCAGGGCGGCGAGGAGCTGTTCGTGCTCTCCGAGGGCGGCATCCTCATCCGCACGCGTGTCGACCAGATCAGCAGCTACGGTCGCTCGTCGCAGGGTGTGACGATCATGCGCATGGGCGCCGGCGACCGCGTGGTGCAGGCGATCGTGCTGCCGGCCGACGACCAGGTCGCCCAGGTGGCGCAGGCCATCGTCGACGCCGCGCCGAACGACGACGGGGCCGCGTGAGCGCGACACGACCCGCCGTCATCCTCGACTGCGACCCGGGCCACGACGACGCCCTGGCGATCGCCGTCGCGGGACGCCACACCGAGTTGCTGGGGATCACGACCGTGGCGGGGAACGTGCCGCTGCCGCTCACCACCCGCAACGCGCTGGCGATGGTCCGCGTCCTGGGGCTCGACGTGCCCGTGCACGTCGGTAGCCCGCGGCCGCTGGTCGCCGAGCCGCGCACGGCCGAGTTCATCCACGGCGCCTCGGGGCTCGACGGCCCGGCGCTGCCCGCGAACCTCGGCGAGCCCGCCTCGCGCGACGCGGTGGGTTTCATCGTCGACAGCGCCCGGGCGCGGCCCGGCGAGGTGTGGTTGGTCGCGACCGGCCCGCTGACGAACGTCGCCCTGGCCCTGCGCGCGGCCCCCGACCTGGCCGAGCGGCTGGCGGGGATCTCGCTCATGGGCGGGGGCGTCGCGTTCGGCAACGTGACCGCGGCGGCGGAGTTCAACGTCCTGGTCGATCCGGAGGCCGCGGACGTCGTCTTCCGCAGCGGCGTACGGCTCGTCATGGCCGGCCTCGACGTCACCCACCAGTGGCCGATCGGCCCCGACGAGCGCGCCCGCATCCGCGCCGGGGGCGGCCGGGTCTCGGCCTTCTGCGCCGACCTGCTCGACTTCTACGGTGCCGCCTACGCACGCGCCTTCTCCGGCGTGCCCGCGGGGCCGCTGCACGATCCGGTGGCCGTGCTGGCACTCACCCACCCCGAGCTCCTCGAGGCGACGCCGTACCACGTCGTCGTCGAGCTGACGGGGACCCACACGCGCGGGATGACGCTCGCCGACCTACGCGGCGTGAGGAGCGGCGAGGCGCCCAACGTGGAGGTGCTGACCCGCATCGAAGCGGCGGCGGCGACCGAGCTGCTGGTCTCGACGCTGGCGGCGTACGGCTGAGGGCGGCGCGGCCCGCGGTGCGCACCCCCGCCAGGCCGGACGACGCCGCGGTCGGCCCACACCCCGCCACGCCGGGGCTCGGTTAGCATGGCGCCGGTGATCGAGTTCAAGCACGTCACCAAGACCTACGCCCGCACGCACACCCACGCGCTGCGCAACGTCGATTTCGCGATCGGCAAGGGCGAGTTCGTCTACATCACCGGCCACTCCGGCGCCGGCAAGAGCACCCTGCTGGCGCTCGTGCTGCGGCGCACCATCCCCACGGAGGGCGTGGTGTCGATCGCCGGGCAGGACCTCTCGCGCCTGCGCGACGGGCAGCTGCCGCTGCTGCGGCGGCGCATCGGGATGGTGTTCCAGGACCACCGGCTCCTGCCCAAGCTGTCGGCGGCCGACAACCTGACGTTCGCGCTGCGGGCCACCGGCGCGCACGGCCAACTGGAACAGAAGGCGCTCAACGCGCTGCGCCTGGTCGGCCTCGCCCACAAGCGCAAGGCGTTCCCCATCGAGCTCAGCCTGGGGGAACAGCAGCGCGTCGCCATCGCCCGCGCGCTGGTCACCAACCCACCGCTGCTGCTGTGCGACGAGCCGACGGGCAACCTCGACCCCGACACCAGCTGGGAGATCCTCGAGCTCCTGAACGACGTCAACATCAAGGGGACGACCGTCGTCATCGCCACCCACTCGCGCGACCTGGTCGACGCCATGAAGCACCGGACGCTGGTCCTGCGCAACGGGGAACTCGTGCGTGACGACGACCGGGGCGGCTACTCGCTGTGACGCCCGGCGGGGCGCTCAGACCTGGCTGACGGTGTAGTCGAGACGGTCCTCGCCGACGATCATCTCGAGGAACTGGCGCTGGGCCAGCGCATCGATCATCGCCAGCGAGTGTTCCTTGTCGATGTAGACGCCGTCCTTCATGACGGTGTGCCCGTATACCCCGAAGCGGTGCCCCGACTGCTGCACGAGTTGCGGCTTCTCGTACCACCAGGTCTTGGTGTCGGGGTCGTGGTAGAAGAAATCGTCGAAATACTGCATCCCGGGCGTCGGCCCGGCGTGGGCGAAGTGGACGCCGTGGTGGAGGATCTCGCGCGGGAAGCTCCGGAACCACGCGGCCAGGTCGTCGGGCAACGCCACGCCCCCCCGGTCGGCCCGGAACTCGTCGTGCTTGAGGCCGCCTCGGGTGCCGAGGTCGTAGTTGTGCAGCAGCGCGGCCTCGTCGTGGTTGCCGAGGATGATCTGCAGGTGCCCCCCGGTCTTCTCGACGAAGTCCTTGAAACGGTAGAGCTCGCGGATCTGCGCCCGGGCCGCACGCCGCAGGTGGTCGGGGTCGGCCGAATCGTAGACGTCGGCGCCGACCGCGACCGCGTAGGCGCGCTGGTCCTTGTAGTGCACCAGGTCGCCCACCAGCACCACCCGGTAGCGCCCGCTGATCACGGCCTCCGTCGGCTCGTACGTCGGCGTCACCACGGAGGCGGCGCGCAACACCGACCACAGCTCGGCCCACATCCCGTGGACGTCGCCGACGGCGAGGACCTTGATCACGCGGGGGCCCCGGGCGACGGCTCGGTCGGCGCCGCGCCCGCTTCGTCGGACCGCGGCCCGGCGGCGAGCAGCAGCTGGCGCAGCGCGGCGTAGAGCTCGCGCGCGGCCTGCGGGTCCTTGCCGTAGCCCCCGTGCTTCACGAGGATGCGGGCGGCCTCCAGGCCCTGTCCCTGCGCCTTGAGGCGCTCGATCAGGCGGTCGATCATCTGCTGGCCCTCGGGCTTGGCCGGCGCCTCTGCGAAGGCATCCTCGGCCGGGGCCACCGCGGGGATCGCGACGTCTTCGCCGGCCGCCTCGGGGGGCCGCGGCGGACCCGCCGACCGGGCAGCGGCCGGTTCGGGCCGCGCCGGAGCATGTAGCGGCTCGCGGGTCTCCGGGTCGGACGCCACCCAGGCGCTGGCGTCCGCGGGCCACGCGGGCGCCGCGCCGAACAGCTCGGCCGCCCGCGCGAACGCGATCGCCGCCGTGACCTCGGCGCCACCCACCAGGGCCGGACCGGCCACGACGCCCTTGGTCACGCCGTCGATCACCAGGTGGCAGGCGATCGCCTCGCCCGGCATGGCGGCGTAGCTGACGCTCCAGCCACGGGCGCCGTGCACGGCATCGAGGTGCGCGTGGAGCGCGGAAGCGTCGACTCGGGGGATCACCCGGACCTCATCACCGCCGTCGCCGACCTCGACCACCGTCCACGCGAGGTCCTCGTCACCGAAGACGGCGACGAGGGAGGCGGGTGGAGGACCGGGCTGGGGCTCGCCGGCTCGCGATCGGGCAGGCGCGGACACGGCGACATGCTAGCACGCTCCCCGACGCGGCTCGTGGCACCTGCCGGTGGCGGACGGCCGGTCCGGCGCCCGCTCCCCGCCGCCGGGGGCGAGCGGTAATGTAGGAGCCATGGCCGCATCCGTGCCCCGCTTCGCGCTCCTCCTCGCGCTCCTGGTCCTGGCGCTGGTCGCGACCGGCGCGGCGCAGTCGGGCCCGCAGGTGACGCTGCTCGCCCCCGATCGCCCGGTGCTCGGCGACACCGTCACGCTGGAGGCGACCGGCCTCCGCGACCTCGACCACGTCGTGCGCGTGGAGGCGCCCGACGGCAGTGAGGCGCTCACCGTCACGGCCGCCGTCGGCGGCCGCCTCGCCGTCGACATCACGCTGGAGCAACTGGGCCGCCACGTCGTGTGGCTCGAGGGGGTGGACATCGAGGCGGCCTTCACGGTGACGGCCTCGGCGCCGCCGGGGACGGCGGAACCGTCCGGGACGGCGGATCCGTCGGCGACACCGGCGCCGTCCGGCTCGGCGGAACCGTCCGGGACGACGCCGCCGTCGCGGACGCCTCCACCGGCCGCTTCGACGTCCGGGGACGAAACGTCGCCCGTGGCGCCGATCGCCGAGCCGACGCCGCCCGCGCCCGCGCCGGACACCGCCGGACTCGTGCTCGACGTCGATGGCAACGTCGTCACGGCCCTCGAGAGCGACGGCCGCGTCCGCTGGCGGTTGCCGTTCGCGCCCGGGAGCGGCGTCACCCGCACCACCCTGCTGCATCGGGGGGTCGTCTGGATCGCCCACGGGCATCAGGTGCTCGAGGTCGACCCGGCCAGCGGCCGCGTCCGGTCGCGGGTCGCGACCGCGGGCACGGTCCTGGAACTCGTCCCCGTCGGCACGGGCCTCGCGGTGGTCAGCGAGCTCAGCGCGCCCGGCTCGGCCCTGACGGTCGAGGCCCGCCTGGAGGCCGGCCGCCTGCATCCACCCGCGCTCTTCGACCCGCAGAGCGAGCTGTTCGACGCCTTGCAGCGCGAAGCCGAGGTCGGCGATCCGGCGGCGCGCCTGGCGCTCGACCGCACCAACCCCTTCCTGTACCTGCGGGCGGCGCGGGTGGCTTCGACCGAGGCCGAACGGGCGTTCGCGACGGCCGAGGCGATCGCCGAGGCGGGCACCTTCTACGACCTTGCGCGGCTGGCCCGCGGATTCGCGGCCGAGGGCTGGTGGGACGCCGCCGACGAGGCGATGGCGGCGGCCGCCGACGACTTCCTGGCGCGCGGCTACGACCCGGCCCTGCTGACCTCCCCCGAGGTGCACGAGCGCTACGGCTTCCCGCTGCTGCCGCTACGCCAGGCCCTGATGCGTGGCGACCTCGACGCCATGCGGCTGTGGGCGCCGTGGCTCCACGCCCTCTCCGGGCCGGACCTTCCGGGCGTCGGCAGCGAACTCAGAGCGTTCGCCACGGCGCTCGGCAACGCCGGTGAACGCGAGGCGGCCGCCGCCTGGCGCGAACTCGCCGCCGAGCGGACGAACACCTCCACCGGCGACGCGGTGGCGCGCAACGCCCTGCTGCTCGGGCGCGGCGGCAGCATCGCGTCGACCGCGTTGATGATCGCCTTCTTCTTCCTGCACCTGGTGCTGGTCGCGAAGTATCAGCGGGCGCAGCAGCTCGCCCGTCGGCAGCGCCTCGAAGCGGGCCAGCGGCCCCTCCCGGCGCCGCGACTGCGCGCCATTCGCTTCTACGGCGTGACGGAGAAGCTGGTCCTGGTGATCATGCTGGGGCTCGCCTACGCGACGGTGGTGCTCGTCGGTTGGGTCCAGCGCGGCGATCCCCTGGTTGCCACCGCCGCGGCGGGGCATCTCGAGGCCCCGGCCGCCGCGGCCGTGTGGTCGAGCGCCGACGGCGACCCCGCCAGCCTCGCCTGGGTGAAGACGTACCGAACCGACCGTGCCGGGCACGACGAGCTCGTGCGGGAGGCGCTGGGCTCGCTCGACGTCCCCCTGCTCGATCCCGTCGTCACGGCGCTGGCGCAGGGCGACCCGGTGCCCACCCCGTCGCCGGTGACGCTGCGCGCGGCGGCCGCTGGGACCTGGCACGGCTTCGTCGCCGACGCATTCGTGCAGCCTCAGCTGCTGCTCGACGACCACCTCGTGCTGCTCGGACTGCCCGCCTGGAGCTGGCCCGCGCAACTGCTGCTCTTCTGGCTCGTGGCGCTGTGGCACCTCGCCTGGCTCCTGATCCCGCGGCCGCGCTACGCGGCCCATGCGCCTCGGCCCCTCCTCTACGAGCTGCTGGCCTTCCTCGTGCCGGGCAGCGGCCAGGCCGACGAGCTCTATGGCGTGCTGTTGCTCGTCCCCTGGGCGCTGTTCGGGATCGACACCGTCACGCAGTTGCTCGGTGGCCAGAGCGCACTCGGCATCCCGTTCGACGCGGGTCTGGTCGTGCTGGGCGTCCTCTACGTCGTCAACCTCATCGCCTGGGCGATCGAATACGTCTCCGTACGCAAGCGCATGACCCACCTGAGGGCCACGCACCCCGACCTCGCCCGGGCATTCGGCCTGACGCCGACGGGCGCGGCGGCCGGCCAGGAGCTCGACCGGGCGTGAGACCGCCGCCGGCGACGGCGATCGGCTACCTCTACGTCTTCGCGGCGGCGCTGCTGTGGAGCCTGATCGGGCCGTTCTCGCGGGCGGTGCTCGATGCCGGCGTCGAGCCGCTGGAGATCGCCTTCTGGCGGGCGGTGATGGCTGGGGCCGCCTTCGGGCTGCACGCGCTGCTCACCCGCGAGGCGCGGCTGCGCCCGTGGCCCGCCGGCGGCAGCGACCTCCTGGCCCTCGCCGCCTTCGCGCTGATCGGCGTGACCCTCTTCTACGCCGCGCTGGCGTTGGCGATCGACGCCGGCGGCATCAGCCTGGCCTTCGTGCTGCTCTACACGGCGCCAGCGTTCGTCGCGGTGCTCGCCTGGCCGCTGCTCGGCGAGCGGCTCACGCGCGGCAAGCTGGCGCTCGTCGGCCTGGCGCTCGCGGGCGTGGTGCTGGTGGCGCGCGCGGGCGACGGCGGCGTGTCCGTCAGCGCCGCCGCCCTCGCCTGGGGCCTCGCCTCCGGCGCGAGCTACGCGAGCTACTACCTGTTCGGCAAGTGGGTGCTCCACCGCTACGCGCCCGTCACCGTGTTCGCCTGGGTCCTGCCGATCGGCGCGCTCGGGCTGCTGCCGCTCGTGCGCTTCGCCCCGGGCAAACCGGTCGCGGTGTGGGCCTGGCTCGTCGCGCTGAGCCTGGTGTCGACGTACCTGGCGTACCTCGTGTACTACACGGGCCTGCGCCGCACGGAGGCCTCGCGCGCGGTGCTGGTCGCGACGGTCGAACCGGTCGCCGCCGCCGCGCTCGCCGCCGCGCTGTTCGGCGAGCGCCTCGGTGCCTGGGGTTGGGCCGGCGCGGTGCTCGTCGTGGCCGCGGCCGCCGGCGCCGCCCTCGTGCGGCCGCTGGCGCGGCCGCGTGCGCGGCCGCACGCGGCCGTCGTCATGGGCAGCGCGGCCGACGCCTCGCCCGACGGGTCCGGAGGCCGTTGACCGGCGGCGTCCGCGGTGCTACCCTGCGCCAGTATTCAGCGCGATTGCAAGCTCTTGCAGTCCGCCCCGAACCCCAGCCATGCGCCTCACGAACCCGACCCACCCACGCGCTCGACGCCGCTGAACCGCCCCCACGGGGCGGCCACCCACGCGTCGCGCCACACCGGTGCGGCGCGGTTCGCTGCCGCTCGGAGGAACCCATGCCCCAAGCCCGTGACGTCAAGAAGGTCGTGCTCGCCTACTCGGGGGGCCTCGACACCTCGGTGATCCTGCATTGGATCCGCGAGACCTACGGCGCCGAGGTCGTGGCCTTCACGGCCGACATCGGGCAAGGCGAGGAGGTCCAGATCGCCAAGGAGAAGGCCCTCGCCACCGGCGCGGTAGCCGCCTACGCGGTCGATCTGCAGCGCGAGTTCGTCGAGGATTTCGTGTTCCCGGTGCTGCGCGCCGGCGGCAAGTACGAGACCGATTACCTGCTCGGCACGAGCTTCGCGCGACCCCTGATCGCGAAGCACATGATCGAGGTGGCCGAGCGCGAGGGCGCGGACGCCGTCGCCCACGGCGCCACCGGCAAGGGCAACGACCAGGTGCGCTTCGAGCTCACGGCCTACGCGCTCAAGCCCGACGTCAAGGTGATCGCGCCCTGGCGCGAGTGGGACCTCAAGGGGCGCGAGGACTGCATCGCCTACGCGCACCAGCACGGCATCGATCCCGGCGTCACGCGCGAGAAGCCCTACTCGATGGACGCCAACATGTTCCACATCAGCTACGAGGGCGGCGTCCTCGAGGACCCCTGGAGCGAGCCGCCGCCGGGGATGTGGCGCCTCACCACCGACCCCGAGGCGGCGCCCGACACCCCGCAGGTGGTCGAGATCGCGTTCGAGCACGGGAACCCCGTCGCCATCGACGGCGAGCGCCTCGACCCTGTGGCCCTCCTTGCCCGCGCGAACGCGATCGCCGGCGCCCACGGCGTCGGGCGCGTCGATCTGGTCGAGAACCGCTTCGTCGGCATGAAGTCCCGCGGCTGCTACGAGACGCCGGGCGGCACCCTGCTCTTCGAAGCGCACAAGGCCCTCGAGCAGTTGACCCTCGACCGCGAGGTGCGCCGGCTGCGCGACGAGCTGCTGCCGCGCTACACGACCGCCGTCTACAACGGCTTCTGGTACGCCCCCGAGCGCGAGGCGCTGCAGAAGCTGTTCGACGACATCCAGCGGCCGGTGACCGGCGTCGCGCGCCTCAAGCTCTACAAGGGGGGCGTCACCGTCCTCGGCCGCAAGAGCCCGAACAGCCTCTACCGCCAGGACGTCGTGACCTTCGAGGAGGACCACGTCTACGACCAGGCCGACGCCGACGGCTTCATCAAGCTCAACGCGCTGCGCCTGCGCATCGCCAGCCAGCTGGCCGCCGAGTCCGGGCCCGTCGCAGGCGATGGGGCCGTCGCGCACGACGGGGGCTGATCCGGAGATGACCGACATGCCGGCGCCCAACCCCGCGACCGGCCGGCCGGGCCACGCCTACGAGGCCGCCCAGTTGCGCTGGGCCACGCTCGCCGACGGGCCCCGCCTGGTGGAGCTGTGGCGCGCCGCCTACCCCGAAGACGACGCGCAGGACGTTGGCGCCTGGCTCGAGCACGGCGGGGCCCTCGCCCTGGAGGACAAGCGCGGGCGCCTGCTGGCGGCCCTGCGCTGGCGGGAGGAGGGCGCCGGCTGGAGGGTCGACCGCGTCGCGACGCGGCCCGAGGCACGCGGCCAGGGCTACGGTCGCTGGCTCGCCACCAAGGTCGAGGCCCTGGCGATCCGCAAGAACGTGCCGTTCCTGCTGTTGACCCTGCCGGAGTCCGACGCGGGGCAACTGGCTTACTACGAGCGGCTGGGCTACCGGGTCACCGACGAGCCTTCGCGCAACGGAACCCCCAAGTCGGCCCACCACCTACGCAAGGTCGTCGGCGGCGTGTGGCAGCGCAAGGCGACCGGCGCCGACGGCCGGTCGTCCGGCGGATCGGACCGCCCGTGAGCGGTGCCGGCGACGAGCGCATGTGGGGCGGCCGCTTCGCCGAGGCCACCGACGCGCTCGTGCAGGCCTTCAACGCCTCCATCGACGTCGACCGCGAGATGGCGCTCGAGGACCTCGAGGGCTCCATCGCCCACGCCACCATGCTCGGCGAGCAGGGCATCGTCTCGCCCGACGAGGCCGCCGCGCTGATCGAGGGCCTGCGGGCGCTGCGGCACGAGGTCGAGGCGGGCGAGGTCGCCTGGTCGGTGGCGCTCGAGGACGTGCACATGAACCTGGAGCGGCGCCTGACCGAACGGCTGGGCCCGCTGGGCGGCAAGCTGCATACCGCCCGCAGCCGCAACGACCAGGTCGCCACCGACTTCCGCCTAGCGGTGCGCGCCCGCACCCATCGGCTGATCGCGCTGATGCGCGAGCTGCGGACCGTGTTCGTCGACCTCGCCGAGCGCGATCTCGACGTCGTCCTCCCCGGTTACACGCACCTGCAGGTAGCCCAGCCGGTCCGCCTGGGCCACCACTGGCTCGCCTACTTCGAGATGGCATCGCGCGACCAGGCGCGCCTCGAGGACTCGCTGAGCCGGCTCGACGTCTCGCCGCTGGGCGCCGGCGCGCTGGCGGGGACCGGCTTCCCGATCGACCGCCACCGCACCAGCGCGCTGCTCGGCTTCCGCGAGCCGGCGGCCAACTCGCTCGATGCCGTCTCCGACCGCGATTTCGCGCTCGAGTTCCTGTCGGCCGCGGCGATCGCGGCGATGCACCTGTCGCGGCTCGCCGAGGAGCTCATCCTGTGGTCGAGCCAGGAGTTTGGCTTCATCGAGCTCCCCGACTCGCACACCACCGGCAGCTCGATCATGCCGCAGAAGAAGAACCCCGACGTGGCCGAACTCATTCGCGGCAAGACCGGCCGCGTCTACGGAGCGCTGGTCTCGCTGTTGACGGTGATGAAGGGCCTGCCGCTGGCGTACAACAAAGACATGCAGGAGGACAAGGAGGGCGTGTTCGACGCGGCCGCCACCCTCGCCGTGTGCCTGCGGCTGACCGCCGACATGCTGCCGCTGACCCGCGTCCGCGCCGAGCGCACGCGCCACGCGGCCGGTCGCGCCTTCAGCAACGCCACCGACCTCGCCGACCACCTCGCCCGCGGCGGGCTGCCCTTCCGCGAGGCGCACGAGGCGGTCGGCAAGCTGGTCGCGATCGCGCTCGCCGAGGGCGTGGACCTGCAGGACCTGCCGCTCGAGCGCCTCCGCTCGGTGGCGCCTCAGCTCGACGACGCCGTCTACCGCGTGCTCGACGTCGAGAGCGTCGTCGACGCGCGCAGCAGCTACGGCGGTACCGCCCGGGTGCGGGTCGTGGAACAGATCGCGCGGGCGCGGGCGCGCCTCGCGCACGAGGGGACCCCCGGCGCGGCGGCCCCAGGTGCCGCGGACGGGACCCAGTGACCGCCACGCCGCCCGCCAGCGCCGACCTCCGCGTCCGCCCGGCCCGCGCCGGGGACGTGGCCGCGATCTTCGAGAACATCGGCCACTGGGCCGCTCAGGGGAAGATGCTGGTGCGGCCGATGCAGAACATCTTCGAGAACCTGCGCGACTTCTACGTCGCCGAGGAGCTCGACGAGGAGGGCCGCGCCACCTTCGTGGGCAACGGGGCCCTGCACATCCTGTGGGGCGACATCGCCGAGGTGCGCGGGCTCGCGGTGGTGCCGCACGTTCAGTCCCTGGGCGTCGGGCGCGCGCTGGTCGCCGCCTGCGAGGCGGAGGCGCGCCGCGTGGGCATCCCGACCCTGTTCGCCTGGACCTACTCGGTGGCGTTCTTCGAGAAGTGCGGCTTCACGCTGATCGACAAGTCGCGCGAGCTGCACCCGCGGGTGTGGTCGGAGTGCCTCCGCTGCCCCTTCTTCGGCGGCTGCAACGAGAACGGCCTGATCAAGCGCCTCGACGGCGTGCCCATGCCACAGAACCTCCCCGAGCCGCCGCCCGCGCAGGTGCCGCCGGGCATCCGCTGACGGTACACGGGACGTACACCGCTCGGTGTACGATACATGTGTGGACCGCCACCGCACCAACATCGAGCTCGACGCCACCGCCGTGGAGACGATCATGCGGCGCTACGGCGTGCGCACGAAGACGGAGGCCGTCGATCTGGCACTACGGCACCTCGCGGGGCAGCCGCTGTCGGCCGCTGAGGCCCTCGCCATGCGCGGTGGGCGGCTGATCGACGAGCTGCCGGCCGACGCGCCGCCCGCGGCGTGATCCTCGCCGACAGCTCCGCCTGGGTCGAGTTCGATCGCGCGACGCGCAGTCCCGTCGAGCGAAGGCTCACCGCGCTCATCGAGACCGGGGGTCCGCTCGCCGTCACCGATCCGGTCGTCATGGAGGTGACCGCCGGCGCGCGCGACGACCGCGCCGCGGCCCGCCTGCGCGACCTGTTGCTGTCGTTCTCGTTCCTGCCCTTCGACGCCGCCGCCGACTTCGACGCCGCTTCGCGCATCTACCGCAGATGTCGCCGGCACGGCGTGACGCCGCGCGGGATGGCCGACTGCATGATCGCGGCCGTCGCGTGGCGCCACCGCGCGGCCCTCCTCGCGCGCGACGCCGACCTCACGCGCGTGGCCGGCGTCATGGGCATCGAGCTCGACGGCGGGTGATCGGGGTCAGGCGCGCCGCCGGCGGCGATCGCGCGCTGGGTCGCGCCAGGCGCGCCCCCTCGCGGTGCCGGCGACCTCGACGAGGTGCGGCGCTCGCGCCAGGACCTCGGCCACGAAGGCGAGCCGGTCGCGCGGACCGACCTCGAGGACGCGGCCGCGCTCGGTCGTCAACGACACCCGCTGGAAGGTCCAGGCGGCCGTGGTCGACGAGACCGGACTGAACGTCAGCTCGACGCGGACCACGTCGGCCCAGCGCAGGCTCTCGCGCAGCACGCCGGAGCGGACCCGCAGCTCGTCGAGGGTCAGCTCGTAGCGCGTCGGCAGCGTGAGGACGACCACCAGGGCCCAGATGCCGACGGTCACGAGCGCGACCCACCAGAAGTCGCCTCGGGCGCTGGGATCGAGCGCGACCGCCACCGGGACGGCCACCGTCGCGACGGCCGACACCGCCAGGATGCCGATCACCCAGCGGTCGACCTGAACGGGCCAGCTCAGACTCACCGCCGAACCCCGCGGGCCTTCGCCGCCGGCGCGACCCGCACGCGTTCCGGATCCGCTAGGCCGCGCGGTGCCGTTCGCAGGTGCGGGGCCCGTGCCGCCAGCTCCCGCAGGAAGGCCTCGCGGTCGCGCGGCGCCACCTCGATCCAGCCGCCGCCGTCGAGCGCCAGCCGGACCCGTACCAGCGACCAGGCGGGCGCGGAGAGCGGGCTGATCACCCGGTCGGCGCGCACGATGTCGCGGTAGGCGAAGCGCAGCGTCAGCAGTCCGGCGCGCACGGTGAACCCCGGGCCCTCGAGGCGGTAGCGGACCGGCAGCGACATGCCGAGCGTGAGGCCCACCGCGCCGATCCACATCACGGCGATGCCGGCCTTGGCCAGCGGCGCGACCTGGGCGTCGAGGAACAGCGGCAGCAGGATCGCCGTCACGGCGACGAGCGCCACCGTGACGACCACGACGACCCAGGGGTCGACCCGCGCGGGGACGCGCACGGCGTCATCCATGCGCACGAGTGTACCGCCGGGAGCGGTGGTAGCCTCGCGCCGATGGCCGACACCAAGACCCGACGGACCGTCGCCCGACGGCACGTCGGCCTGCTCCACACCGGCGGCACCCTCGGCATGGTGCCCGACGCGACCGGCGCGTACGCCCCCCGAGCGGGCGCCCTGGCGGCGGCGCTCGCACGCCTCCCGGAACTGGACGACCCGCGCCTCCCCAGCGTGCGGCTCGAGGAGTTCGACGAGCTGCTCGACTCCTCGGACGTGCGGCCCGGCGACTGGCAGCGGATCGCCGACCGGGTCGCGGCGGCCTTCCGCGGCGGCGGCACGCCACCGGCGGACGGCGTGGTCGTCCTGCACGGCACCGACACGATGGCCTACAGCGCCTCGGCGCTCGCCTTCCTGCTGCAGGGCCTGCCGGGGCCCGTCGTGCTGACCGGGTCCCAACTGCCGCTCGTCGAGGTGCGCTCCGACGGCCGCGACAACCTCATCACGTCGCTGTTGCTGGCCGCGACGCCGGGCTGGGCCGAGGTCGCCGTCTACCTGGGCGGCGGGCTGCTGCGGGGCTGCCGCAGCACCAAGGTGTCGACGAGCGGTTTCGACGCCTTCGCCTCGCCGAACCTGCCACCCCTGGCCGAGGTCGGCGTCGACGTCACGTGGCGCCACGACCTCCTGCGCCGGCCCGCCGGCACGGGCCTGCGGGTCGGCCGGTTGGCCGACGTCGGGGTGGTCGCGCTGCGACTCTTCCCGGGCATCACCGCCGACACGCTGCGCAACGTGCTGCGCGACCCGGTCCGCGGGCTGGTGCTCGAGACCTACGGCAGCGGCAACGCCCCGAGCCGCGACGCGGACCTGCTGCGCGTGCTCCGCGAGGCCATCGAGCGCGGCGTGGTCGTCGTCAACGTCACCCAGTGCCTGCGCGGCGGCGTGCAGATGGGTGCCTACGCGGCCGGGCGGGCGCTCGCCGAGGCCGGCGTGGTCTCCGGCGGCGACCTGACCGCGGAGGCGGCGCTCGCCAAGCTGCTGGTGCTCCTGTCGCACGGCGACGACCCCCGAACGGTCGCCGCCGCCATGGCGCGCGACCTCGCGGGCGAGCTCACGCCCGCGGGTTCGGCATGACGCGCCCCCGCGCGGGCGAACCCATGCCCGTAGCGATCCCCGGTCTCGAGGGGCTCGCGCTCGACCACGTCGCCATCGCCGTGCCCTCGTTCGAGGAGGCGGGACCCTACCTCGCCCTCGGGCTGCACCCCGAAGGTCCCGACGAGGTCGTCGCCGGGCAGGGCGTGCGGGTCCGCCTGCTGCGCGCGGGCGGCGCCGCGATCGAGCTGCTGGCGCCGCTGGCCGACGACACCCCGGTCGGCCGCTTCCTCGAGCGGCGCGGGCCCGGCCTGCACCACCTCGCGTTCCGGGTCGCGGATCTCGAAGCCGAGATCGCCCGCCTGCGGTCGCTCGGCGCCCGTTTCATCGATGCCGGGCCGCGGCCCGGCCGCGGCGGCAGCCGCGTCGCGTTCCTGCATCCGCGCTGGACGGGCGGCGTGCTGGTGGAGCTGGTGGCGCACCCGTGAACCGGCGCGAGCTGGTCGGCCATCGGCGCCGCCGCTGGGCACTGCTCGCCGCCGCCCTGTGGGTGGTCGGCCTCTTCGCGCTGTCGTCGATGCCGCTCGGCGGCGGGTCGCTCGACTTCTGGTGGCGCTTCGCGCACGACGACAAGGTCGTCCACGCCGGGCTCTACGCCGCCCTCGGTGCCCTCCTGCGCCTGGGGAGTGGTCGCCCGACGGTGGCCGTGACCGGCGGCGGCCTCGTCGGCATCCTCGACGAGTGGCTCGTGCAAGCACGCGTGCCCGGCCGTCACCCCGACCCCTTCGACCTCCTCGCCGACGTCGCGGGCGCCGCACTCGGCGCGTTCGCCGTGGGCGCCCTCGCACGGCGTCGCCGGGGGCGCGCGTTAGAGTGACCGCGTGAAACTCGCGTTGGTCGGAGCCGGCAAGATGGGTGGGGCGGTGCTCGCGGGCGCCGTGCGCGCCGGCCTGCTCGAGGCCGCCGACGTCGGCGTCTACCACCCCGACCCCGGTCGCCGCGCGGCCCTCGCGACCCGCTTCGGCGCCACGCCGCTCGACGACGACGGCGTGCACCACGCCGACCGGGTGCTGGTCGCGGTCAAGCCGCAGTCCTTCGAGTCCGTCGCGCCGCTCATCGCGCAACGGCACGCCTCGTACGTCTCCCTCATGGCCGGCGTGACCACCGCCACGCTCTCGAAGCGGCTCGGTTCGCGCAAGGTGGTCCGCGCCATGCCCAACCTGGGTGCTGCCGTCGGCGCCTCGGCGACCGCGCTGGCGTGGCATCCCGAGACGCCGGCCGACGACCGCGACTTCGCCCGCCGGTTGTTCCTGGCGGTCGGCAGCGTCCACGAGATCGCCGAGTCGCTGTTCGACGCCTACACCGGCCTCGCCGGCAGCGGCCCCGCCTTCGCCGCGGTCGTCGCCGAGGCGCTGGCCGACGGCGGGGTGCGCGTCGGCTTCGGTCGCGACGTCGCCCGGGACCTGGCGCGCCAGGTGCTGCTGGCGACGGCCCGGCTGCTGGAGACCAAGCACGCGGCGGAACTCAAGGACGAGGTCGCCTCCCCCGGCGGCACCGCCATCGCCGGCATCCGGACGCTGGAGCGCCACCGGGTGCGCTTCGCGCTCATGGACGCCATCGAAGAGGCCAGCGACCGCGCTCGGGTGCTCTCCCGCGACGGCGAGGACGCATGACGCGGGCCGCGCAGCGACGCCTCGCCTGGACGCTGTACGCCGTCGCCGCCTTGGCGGGCCTCGCGTCGGCCAACGGCTACTACCCCTTCGGCGACGGCTTGACGTGGACGTACGACAGCGGCACGACCCAGGTGATGTCCGGGCCGCGCAGCCTCGACGGCACCGAGGTGATGGTGCTGACCCACTACCTCGATGGCGTCCCCGTCTCCGAGGACTACCTCACCTTCGGTCCGGACGGGGTCGCCACGATGGGCACCGCCGCGGCGGGCCAGCTCACGCTGTACGACCCGCCGCTGCTGATCTACGGGCCACCGCCGCTCGAACCCGGGCTCACCTGGACCTCGACGACGCGCTTGGCGGGCATCGAGATCACCCTCAGCTCCGAGGTCGTCGGCCTGCGCGGGGTGCAGACGCCGGCGGGACGCTTCAACTCGCTGCAGATCCGCCAGCGAACGCTGACCTCCACGGGTGGCCAGACCCTGCTCGACCTCTTCCTGGTGCCGGGCGTGGGCATCGTCCGCTTCGTCACGCAGGACGGCACGGTGGTCGACCTCATCGAACGCAACTTCTGAGCTGCGGCGACCGCGCTAACCCGTCACCGCGGCCCTGGCCTCCGGCAGGTGGCCCAGCCAGCGTTCGACGACGTCGTCGAACGCATCGGCCTCCAGGCCCGCGCGCACCTCCGCCATGAGGCGCGCCATGAAGGCCAGGTTGTGGACCGTGACGAGCTGCGGCCCCAGGGGCTCCTCGGCCTTGAGCAGGTGGCGCAGGTACGCGCGCGAGAAGCGCCGACAGGTGGGGCAGCCGCAGTCGGCCTCGATCGGCCGCAGGTCGTCGGCGAAGCGGGCGTTGCGCAGGTTGAGTCGGAAGTTCGGCAACGGGCGGCCGTCGTCGTCCGCACGGGCGAGCGCCCCGCCGTTGCGGGCATTGCGCGTCGGCGCGACGCAGTCGAAGGTGTCGATGCCGCGCGCGACCGCCGCCAGCACCGAGGGCACGTCGCCGATTCCGAGCAGGTGACGCGCGAGCCCCTCGGGCAGCTCCGGCACCGTCCACTCGAGGACCCGGTGCATGTCGGCATGGGTGCGGCCCAGGTTGCCGCCGACCGCCATGCCGCCGAAGGGCATCCCGCCGATGATGCGCGCGCTCTCGCGCCGCAACCCCTCGAACGCGCCCCCCTGCACCACCCCGAACAGCAGCTGGCGGTAGCCGTGGCGCGCGGGTTCGGCCTCGAAGGTCGCCAGGCAGCGCTCCGCCCAGCGGTGCGTCCGGTCGCTGGAGCGCCGGGTGTATGCCTCGTCGTGCAACGGGCTCGTGCACTCGTCGAAGGCGAGCATGACGTCGGCGCCCAGCAGCCGTTGCACGCGGACGCTGACCTCGGGCGTGAACACGTGCACGCTGCCGTCGACGTGGCTGCGGAAGCGGACCTGCTCCTCGCCGACCTCGACCATCGAGCCGCCGGCGGCGGACAGGCGTGCCGGTGGCGCCGGCGCCGCCGGCGGTGCCGCCGCCACCGGTGGTGCCGCTTCCCCCGGGAAGATGCCGGCGACCTTGCCCACCCCGTGGTCGATCGACGCCCCCAACGAGAACACCTGGAAGCCCCCGGAGTCGGTCATCACCGGGTGCGCCCACCCCATGAAGCGATGCACGCCGCCGTGGGCGGCGACGCGTTCGGCGCCCGGGCGCAGGTAGAGGTGGTAGGTGTTGGCGAACAGCACCTGCGTGCCGGTCTCACGCACCCGCTCCGGATCGACGCTCTTCACCGTCGCCTGGGTACCGACGCCGACGAACGCGGGCGTCTCGACCACGCCGTGGGCCGTGTGCAGGCGGCCGCGGCGGGCACCGCCCCGGCACGCGAGCAGCTCGAAGCCGACGCGGCCCACGACGCCCGCGGCTTCCGAGCCCCCTGCCGCTCCGCCCCTGGACGCCGCATCGCTCACCGCGCGATGCTACCACGCCAAGCGGTAGCGCCGTCCTGGACATGGTTCGTGGCCCATCACCGGTGGGCACGTGACGACAACGTGATGGTTCGCGGTTCCCCTGCACACGCAGGGCACATCGCACCGCTGTTACAATCTTCACGTCAGGAGGTGCCGATGGCGCATCGTCGTCGGGCACTCGCCGCCACGCTCGTGGCGCTCGTGATCGCCCAGACCCTCGCCTTCAGCGCTCCCAAGGGCGCCCCGCCCGAACCGGTCGTCGCTCTCGAACTGGTCCCCACCGTCGAGATCCTCGCCGCGCCGCGCGCGGTCGAGCCGACGCCCCCGGTCGTCGTGGGGCCCGTCGCCAACCCGGTGTTCACCGTGCGCGCGACCGCCTACAACTCCTTGGAGAGCCAGACCGATTCCCAACCGTTCATCACCGCGACGGGCACCCGCACGAGCTGGGGCATCATCGCGGTCAGCCGCGACCTGTTGGGGACCGACCTCCCGTACGGCACGCTCGTTCGCCTGACGGACCTGGGCGGCTTCCGCTACGGCCGCGGCGCCGGCACCTACCAGGCGCTGCTCGATGCCAACCTGTTCATCGTCGAGGACACGATGCATCCGAGAAAGACGGGCCAGATCGACCTGTGGTTCGCCGACTACGCGAGCGCCGTCGCCTGGGGCGTCCGGCGCCTCGAGGTCGAGGTCGTGCGCTACGGCCGCGACGGACCGTTCCTCGACGCGGCCATCGCCGAGCACGGCTTCGACGCCCCCGCCACCTGGCTCGCCAGCCGCTGACCGCCCGGTGGGCGCGCTCGTCCCCTTTCTCGCCTGGCGCCACGTCCGCGCGCGGGCGCTGCAGAGCGCGCTGACCGTCGGCGGCGTCGCCGTCGGTGTCGCCGTCCTCATCATCGCCCTGTCGCTCACCAACGGCTTCGTCGACGAGCTCGTCAGCTCCACGCTCCGCGCCACCCCGCACGTGTCGCTGCAGCCCTGGTCGGCCGACGGCAGCCTGCCCGCCGACGACGCCCTGCTCCGCATGTTGAGGGACGAACCCGAGGTCCTGGCCGTCGCCCCCTTCGTGGCCGGCCAGGCGCTGATCGCGCGCCGGGCCAGCGCCGCGCTGGGCATCAGCGCCCGGCAGGGCTACGCCCAACTGCTGGGCATCGATCCCGAGGCGCACGCGCGCGTGCTCGATCTGCCGGCACTCTCCCTCACCGCCGGCGACCTCGCGCAGCAGGACGGCATCGTGCTCGGCGGTTCGCTGGCGGCCCAGCTCGGGGTGATGGACGGGGACGATGTCGTGCTACGCGAGATCGGCGGCCGCACCCTCACGCTGCGGGTCGCCGGCACCTTCCGCGTCGGCAACGAGCTGATCGACGCCGTGGTGGCCTACGTCCCGCTGGAGCGACTGCAGGCCTACCTCGACCTCGAGGATCGCTGGAGCGGCGTGCACGTCCGCCTCGTCGACGCGACCGGCGCGAGCGCCGCGGGCGAGCGCCTCGGCGACCGCTACGCGCTGCGCCCGACGTCCTGGGAGCGGCTCTTCTCGGGCCTGCTGCAGCAGCTGCGCCTGCAGAAGGCCGTGATCTCGGTCGTGGTCTTCCTCATCGTCCTGGTGGCCGCGATGGGCATCGCCAACGTGCTGGTGTTGGCGGTCGCCGAGAAGACGGGCGAGATCGCCGTGCTGCGCACGCTCGGCGCCAGCGCCCGCCAGGTGATGGCCGTGTTCACGCTCGAGGGCGCGCTGCTCGGCGGCCTGGGCACCGCACTCGGCGCCCTGCTCGGCACCGGCGTCGCCGCCTACTTCCGCTGGCAGCCCTACCCGCTGCCGGGCGACCTGTACTTCATCACCCAGTTGCCGGTCGAGGTCCAAGCCTTCGACGTCGCCTGGGTGTGCGCGGTGTCACTCGCCACCAGCGTGCTCGCGTCGCTGCTCCCCGCCCGGCGGGCGGCGGGCCTGCGGCCGGCGGAGGTCCTACGCTGAGCCGGGCTCGCCGCCCGCCGCGCCCGCTGGCCCCGGAGCGCGCCTGGAGCTACGCCCTGTGGCTGCTCGGCCGCCAGGCGTACACCGCCAGCGAGTTGAGCGATCGCCTCGCGCGGCGCGGGCTCGACGCCACGCTCTGCGCCGAGACGGTCGCCCGGCTCCAGGAGCTGCGTCTGCTCGACGATCGCGCGTTCGCCGAGGCCTACGTGCGGCGCCGGCGCGAGGAGCGCGGCCGCCTCGCCCTCCGCGCCGAGCTGCGCCGCAAGGGCGTCGAGGAGGCGCTGATCGAGGGCGTCCTCGCGGGCGACGACGACGAACCGGGCCTGGGCGACGCCCAGCAGCTGGAGGCCGCCTCGGCGCTGCTCGCGAGACACGCGTGGCGCTTCACCGGCCGTCCGTCGGGCGAGCCGTCGGAGGATGCCAGGACGGCGGCGGACGCCGAGGATGGCGGTCGCGGCGCCCGCCTCGATCGTCAGCGCCGCCGCGCCCGCGCCGCCGCCTTCCTCGCGCGGCGCGGCTTCGCGCCCGACGTCGTGAGCGAGGCGGTCGGGCTCGCGTTCCGCGACCCCGACGACGACTGAGGACCCTCGCGCGTCACGGCCGCCGGGAGTGCACCGCGGGCACGGGCGGGTTGCTTGACCCTTCGGAGCGCGGCGCGCTACGATGCTCAGTCGCGTCGGGGCGTAGCGCAGCCTGGTAGCGCACATCGTTCGGGACGATGGGGTCGGAGGTTCGAATCCTCTCGCCCCGACCACGCGGAGGTCCCCGCCTGGCTCGCCAGGCGGGGTCTTCCTTGCCGGCGCCCCGCCGTTCCCGGCGTCATCCGATCAGCAGCACCGCCACGCGGCCCGGACCGTGGACGCCCGTCACCAGCGTCACCTCGATGTCGGCGGTGCGACTCGGGCCCGTCACCTGCACCAGCTGTGCGGGTAGGCCGCCCTCCCCCACCGCGGCCAGCTCGGCGTAGAGCTCGGTCAGGCCGGCCCGCAGGTCCGCGGTCGCCAGCAGCGCCAGGTGGGTCGGCGGCAGGAGCCCCGCCGAACGCCCGTCCTCGCTCCGGAGCACGACCGTCCCGGTTTCCGCCACCCCGCGCCAGGCGCGCGTGACGCCGACGTCCGCCGCGTCCGCGGCGAGCCGCGTCAGCCCGCTCCCCGCCAAAGCGGCCGCGGCCAGCGAGCTGGCGTCGGCGACCGCACTGGCACCCAGCTCGCGCAGCCACGCGCCGGCCAACGCCACCGCGGCGTCGACGTCGGGCGCTCGCCGCAGCTCCACCGCGTTGGCGGCGCAGCGCGCCACGAAGTGGTCGACCACGCCGGCG
>Ga0180430_10001685_pt1 | contig 21033 bp, 29 predicted proteins | sample SS_ome_9_FD_132999 | JGI IMG/M metagenome (GOLD analysis project Ga0180430, IMG submission 132999) | Hypersaline lake sediment archaeal communities from the Salton Sea, California, USA - SS_1_S_2 metaG | ecosystem: Environmental > Aquatic > Non-marine Saline and Alkaline > Hypersaline >... | reverse complement strand
CATTTCAAGAAAAAAAATGAAATATACAGAGTGGTACGTAAAGAATAAAATATTAGAAAAATCTGATGCATGGCTTCAACAAAATGTACTTATTGAAACAATTCTTGGCAGTCACGCTTATGGATGCGCAACAAAAAATTCTGACTATGATGTCTATTGTATAGTAATGCCTCGGCGTGAACATCTATGGCCTCAAGAGTATGGATATATTCTAGATTTTGATGATATACCTTCATTTCGAAGATTACAATTAAAAGGGCCTGAAAAACGTCAGACAATCAGCAAACAAGAAGTTGAAATTGAATGGATATCATTAATTGAGTTCTTTGTTCTCGCAGGACTTAAAGGTTCTCCTAACCTTCTTGAAGTATTGTTTACAAAAAAGAATTTAGTAACAACATGTTCGAAAGTTGGATGGACTCTACGCGATAAAAGAAAAATGTTTTTATCTCATAAAACATTTAATAGTTTTAAACATTATGCTTGCAGACAAATGCAAAAAATCAGATCAAAAAAACCAGTGTCGATTGATAGACGGACAATTATTGAAAAACATGGTTATGATATTAAAATGGGATATCATGTTTTACGTCTATTAGATGAAATGGAGCAAATGCTTATCAATAATGATATTGATTTAATGCGTAATAATACTGAATGTTTACTTATGAAAACAGGAAAATGGGGTGATTTTGATAGATTTGAACGTGTTTTTCAAGATAGATTCGACCATGTTGAATCATTAGCACACAAAACGTCATTGATGCCAGAACCAAAAGTGTCATCATTGCATACATTATTAAATGAATTAATTGAATCATATTATGGTAGCAAAGAAAAAGCTAAAAAAGAAATTGAATATATTTCTACAGAAGATGTAATGACTAAATTATCAATGCTAACGAATATTGATAATAATGTCAAAGAACTTCTTAAACGAACAAACAATTATTGAGTCTTTAATATCTTACGAAATGTCTTTGCCAGAAATTTTATTTTTTCACTTTGTGATTTTTCTATTTTATCAGGGTCACCTAAAACAGTACTTAAAACCATTCCAGTAGCATCTTTAGACCGCTGCTTTAATTCATCTATTTCATTTCTGAGTGTTGAAAGTCGTTCTTTTAACCACTGGTCAACAATCATATCTGGTAATTGTTCAATATTTTTTCTTTTTACATCATCACTTTTTACATGATGATCTAATATATGAGAGTGAATCATTTCAAACGTCATTAATGCAAGAAATAAAGTAAAATCTTGACTTAGTGCTCTAATCATTGTGTCACTTTTGCCTGTAAACATTTTTGCAAAGTATTCAGTACTATCCATTATTATCCTTTCAAAATTCACGAGGTAGTAAAAAACTACCCCGTGTGTGCTACGCGCCGCTTTAACCCGTTTTTAAGCACGAAACACAAGATTAATCTGCAGATACAATTTCTGATTTTTCGTATTTACGATATCGTAATGCAATACCTCTTGAGAGTACTAAACGATTCCATTCTTTACGTTTTCCTTTTTGCTTATAACCAGTTTCCCAATTAGCATTTTCAATCCATTTTGGCATTTTTTTACCATCATTGCTATAAAAATTGAAAGCATATTCTGTTGCGCGAGTAGCAAATCGTAATTTTGGTATCAATGTATAAGAAAATAATCTAGATCTATTTTCAACTGCTTTAAGAAGTTCAGATTCAGTTGAACCAGTATATTCAGGTAATGATGATGTAAGCTCATCTTCTTTTGGCCATAAACTCGAATACTCAGGAAAATCAATTTCAGCTTCAAATGCTGGAACTTTTATACTTTTTGTTTCTCCTACAATTGATTTTTTCGGCCATTCTTTTTTCTCTCCACCAGAACTACCAATTCTAACACCACGATCTCTCATTACTTTCGCAACGTCTTTAAGAAATGATGCTTCTTCAGTCAATCTCGTAATAAGTGCTTTTGTAATGAAATAATGTTGACCATAAAACGAAATCCATCGATTTGGATGAATAAAATTTTTAAAAACGACTTTATTTTCTGACCATAAACTATTATTATTCATAAAATCATTTTCTTTTGCAGTCGGTACAAATTCAATACATTTCCATCCGTCATACCATTTACCATCAAGATCGACAAGCATAAAATTTCTAAAATTGCCTACAGAATCTGTAGTTATAACATTTGTATCAAGTATTCTAACAGAAAACGAAAATGTTTCTTTGTTAGAGACTATTGAAATAATTTTTCCGTGACGATTTTCATTTGAAATAACTCTTTCACCCTCAGTTATTGTTTTTGCGCGTCTACCTTCATACTTTGGAATATTAATTACAGCGCCTCTATCAGCAAGAGCAAAAAGAAAACAAGCAAGATCAAGATCTGTGCCTGCGAATATGCCATCATCAGTGTATGCAGTACCTGGCTTACGACTAAAAAGATCGTAGCTCCAATGATTAAGCATTTTATCAATAACTGGCTGTATAGGTAATGACCGGTCAATAATATTTTGCATTAAAGGATTATCTAGAACATTCACAAGCGTACTAGCGACTTTTTTCTTTGTCATTGTAATTTTCCTTAGATTTTTTGTTTAACACTCTTATTTATTACTAGTGTATGTTAAAATGAACATCGACTTTACTAAATAATTTGTTTATTTAACATATATCTAGTAAGGAGAAAAAATGAAACATTTATCAATAATTCAATACGAATTTATTAAAATAGCAGCAGCAGTTAATAATAATTGGTGGGAGAATAAAAAATTCCCTCATCCTTATACTGGTAATGTAGTTGAATTCAAGTCATTACCGTTAGAAACTCAAAAAATGCTTAATGCACAACACAAGCAAAGTGAAATATATGATTCTAAATTTTCAAAAGTTTCAAAAGCGGGCAAAAATGTAGGAAAAGCGTTATCATCACTTCTTAATACTGTAAGTGCAGAAGATGCAACAACATTAATGAAAGTTATCGATGACATAGAAAATAAAATGAATGATGATGTAGACACATTTAGTAAAAAAATGCGTAGTCAACTTCTTGATCGTAGGCAACAAACTAGTAGTAAAGATGTCAGATTAATTGACAATAACAAAGATCTTCGAAAACACTTAGAAGAAAAAAAATTACAACTTAAAAAACTAGATGCACTTATTAAATTTTATAGTAAAGTTCATGCAAGAAGACCAAAAATTAGATTATGGACATCAAAAGATATTGATCCAAATAATTCTGGTAATACAAGCATCGGTGATGCACTAAAAATGCATAAAAAACCAATACAACAAGCAATGACTGAATGGAGCGATACAATTTCTAGAGACATTGCTTCTCCTGAAGATTATATGCAATTACTTGGTTATGGAACTTTAACGAAATGATAAAAAATGTTTGAGTACAAAGCAAAAGTTGTTCGTGTTATCGATGGTGACACAATTGAAGTATTAATTGATCTTGGATTTTATCTAACAATTCGAGAAAAAGTAAGACTAGCAGGAATTAATGCATATGAAATAAAACTAGGTAAGACCACAACTGCCGAAGACAAAAGTAAAGGGCTTGAAGCAAAAACATTTCTTGAGAATATGTTAACAGACAAAGAAGTTACTCTTCAGACTATAAAGATTCGCGGGAAATATGGAAGATTTATCGCAAACATGTTTCTTAATGATAATGGCATTAATATCAATGATCTACTAATACAAAAAGGCTATGCAATAAAAGTTGACTACTAATCTTTGAAAAGTATGTTGACTAATCCAACATAAAACTTAAAAATCAAAAATAACAAAGAAAAAACAGAGGAAGTAAATGCTTAACTTTTTCCACACATTAACTCCTTAATTAAATCTTTATTGTCAATCAATTGTATTACGTTTACAGACATAGGTGTTGAATCTTTATCAATCCATATATTTGATGCATCATGAATGTTGTCATTTTTGCTCATATCAAAAGCTGTCATTATCATACCAACAGCAGGTACATTTGGCAATTTTGTTTTATCAGGGATTGATACAGATAAATGACGACACCAACCAGAAGGTTGTTCTTCAAAAGAAAAGACGACACGAAAACTATCATACAATTCACATACATAACTTGCTGTATTACCTACTATAAATCCTGATGCAAGTATATTTGTTCTAATTGGATGTTTTTGCGCATAATCAATAACTTTTTTAATGCGTTTTCTTGCTTCTTCATCGATCAATAATTTTCGCATTGCCCTCCTCATATCCAACTATTATGTATTACAGCTCTTCTAGTAACTATCTAAACAACTAGTTTTTTTTAGATGTTAATTCAAAATGAATTTTTCCATCTTTCAAAGAAATATGTATAGGTTCATTCCCTATATGTTGTCCATCAATCATCACATTTTTTCGCGGAAGACTAACTCGATAATCGTTATGAACTTTCAAACCAGCAGGTATAAGATTAAGTCCAATTTTTTCATGTTTAGAAGAAACAAGATCACCAGGTTTTAGTCCTATAGCCTTTATAAATGCGCCAGGTATTCTAATACGTTTATGTACATATTCTGTTATTTTTCTAGCAGGCATTATAACAGGAGTGGCTGTAGAAGATTGTAAAGTTTGCATTAAACCGCTGTCAACTAAAGCTTTTTTGTCTGTATGACTATAACCGTGCATTTTTTGAAATTCATCTGGTGAAATTGCTTGTAAATTTCGATCTTTATAATCATCAGCGTTAGAAAAAAATGGAAAATACAATATTGCTTTTCTAGAACCATTTACAGAAATAAAATCTGTCAAATAATTATCTCCTGTTTCATTATTAACATTATGAAATTCGTTTCGAAGCCATGATGCAACATCACTATTTTTTATCCATAAACCATCAGATTTAATCGAATTTGCTATATTTATTGAAGTAAACAAAAGCTGTTTACAAATAAAATGTTTAACTTTTTGTTTAATAATATCATCATTCGTCATTACTATCTCCTTTTTCTAGATGACTTTTTCATTTCAATCAAATGAGTTATCGTTGCTTGATCTAATGAATATACTATATACTCATCATTATATAGTCCTCCTGACGAAGATTTTGCCCATACACTATCGTAACTTGCAGGCGCTCCGCTTGACAGTGGACTTTTTACAGTATATGTTTTACCCATAGCAAATTTTACTATGAATAAAAAAGAATTATTATAGTTACTATTTCCAGTTCCTGACCACCAGCCTGTTGAATAATTTAATGATTTTGTACTATGATGAGCAGCGTAAATTCCATTACCATACATTCTTCCTGTTACATGTCCAGCATTACATGGAGGAATTATTAATCCATTCTTCAAAATACTTAGAATATTACAATTCCGTGAACCATGAAATAATTCTTTAATGTTACCATATTTTGTACTCTTAGTGTCGAATCGTTTTCTCTCGTCAGGTATTCTAATAGAGAATATGTTATTTACTTCCCAATCCCAAACGTCTAAATTCTTATGATTTGAGGCCTTAGAATTCGCCACATAATTTTTTAATCGATCATATTCACTATAATTACTTGACAATTCGTCAATGTCAACACCAAGAGCATTTAATCGCTGTGATGCATTTTGATTAAGAGTCGAACCCATAGTCACAGCTGATTCTAATGAGTCAAGTAAATCATATTCTGCGATTAACTTATCAACATCTAAAATCCAATCATCTTCTGTAATCTTTCGACTAAATTGATGAGGTATAAGTGAGAAATACATATTATTTGCATCTCTTGTATCTTGCTTATTTTTAGGAATTTTGTCGCCCTTCATCATTGACTTAAGTTGATCGAGAGCAGATCGAGCTGAAGCGACTTGGTCTTTTGTTACAGGCCCAAGAGGAGTTTCAAAACCATTTGAAGTAAGTGTTAATGTTGTTAATGATGTAATATTGTGAATGTTTTCATTAACAACTTGGTCAATAATAGCAGCCACATTCACATTTGCAATTGTCGACGTATCAATTGGTGCTGCTTTCGTTGACAATTTTGCAGATTTGCCTCTAATATTTGAAGAACCAACTTTTGGCGAGAATGTTTTTACTTCTTCATAATTTTCGCGCCGTGAATCACTGAGTCCGCGGTCATCCTTAATTTTTTTGCCGCGAAGTTTCTTTTTGATAATAGCATCAAATTCTTTTTCCATAATTGAGATATCAGTTATTGAATTACCTGTATTTTGATCAATATCTCTTATGCCAAAAACTTCAGATGTTCCTAATCGACCATAATGTGAAAATAGCCGATATGTCCCTTCATCAGAATTATATTGTAATTCAAGACAATAAAATTTGTTATTATTGCCTTCTACATTACCACAATGTAAAACTGTGAACTTCTTTGTTTCATCAAAACCACATGCTTTAGGGTCATAATCAGTATCATGCGACTTGACTTTTCTTTCTTTGAATTTTACAGCCATACTCTGTCCTTAATCTATTTTAATTTATATGAATTTATTAAATCAGCAGTTCAAGCAATGCTTTCTCAACATTTTCGTCAAGCTCTACTTCTTCATCTTCAAGGCCTAGCGTGTCCATGATTTTGTCCATAGTAATGTCACAAAACTCATCTTCCCAATCATCTATGACATAATATCTAGTGGATTCTGCTATGACCCCAAAGAGTATTGGATCCTTTTTTTCTTCGCGTGTTTTTTCTACAGATTTGTCATCAGGATCAGTATGAAGGACTAAATATTCATCAAATAATTTTGCTTTTCGTGCGCGTTCAAGTTTTGCACGAACACTTTTTGGTATTACTCGAATATAATTTTGAACTTTTGTTAATTTAATAACTTTCTTTTCGCAACTATCAACAAAGGCTTGCAAAATTTTCTTTTCAATAAATTGATTAAAACCACATGCGATCATTTCTTGTTCACGTAAGAATTGACCAAACTTGTCCATGATTTTGTCACGTAAAGCAATTTGATTACATGTCTTTGCAGTCTCTAACATTTTACATACACGTTCTAATCTTGAAGAAAGCTTACGTTGCTGTAATAAATTAAATCGACCTTTGACATAACGAAAAGCAACGACAGGTTTAAGTACTTTAAGTCTATCATATTTTGAATTTGCGCCTGATTTATCGCCACGCTTCTTTTTTGTCTGTCTTGATGATTTACGATATACATAATTATTACCATCTTCACCTGTGATATACAATGATGCAGTATTTGTTATAGTTGCTGCAGTTGAATTAGAAATGACAATGCTAGTATTTGTACCTGTATCTATTTGCCATCTTTGATTAAATGAAGAACCAAAAAAATTGTCACTAGTAATATTTTCGTTACCTGACGCTATATTCATACAATCCTCCTAATCATCAAATTGATCATTAAATTCAATTTCACCAGATTTATCTTTTATATTTCTATTTTTGTCGAGAACTTCGATAGTTTTACTATCGATTTTATCAGGCTCTCCCAATTCAAGAGGTTCAACTTCTTGTTCTTTATGAAACACATATTTTTCTCCTGGGAAATTAATATTTAAAATACTATTAATCAATTAAAAAATCATGGACGCAAAAAAGAAATTAACACCAAATTTCACGAGGTTTACTAGAGGGTTCAAATACCCATGATTCTGACTCACCATCCCACACACCGCCAAGTGCAAAAAGCAAATCTTTAGGGTCTTCTTTATTAACCATCTGAAAGAATGTACCTGTATACATTCTAAATTCAATGCAAACTACTTTTTGCTTTTCCCATAAAGGAATAAAATCTTCTGCTTGCTCATCAGTTAATGTGTATCTAATTAGATATTCATATTGTTCATTTTCTAGTTGTTTATATACTGTAATATTTTTACCTTCAACTTTTACATGCTGCATGGCGTCGAGCAATGTACTTTCAATAGTTGTTTCTTGTCGTTCGTCAAAATCTGAATACAAACATTGTACGCATACAAGCAATGGTAACGTAATTTTATTCTCATCAGTTTCGTATTTCCATTCATCACCTTCTAAAACTCTACCAGGAAGTTCTATGGCACTAGTATAAACTACAATACTTGAATATTTAGCATACATATTTATCTCCTTGTAGTATTATACAAAAAAAGCATGATATATATACCATGCTAATCATGTCGTATATCAATGTAAAAATAAATTTACATGCCCAAAGAATTGACTTGCTTCAAAATAACTTTTTTACTTCTGTCGAGAATTTGAGGTGATGTATGGAATGGTTTAAACATAGTATCAAACGCTCGTTGATCTTCGACGCTTTTCCATCTTCCTTCCATATCTGGTAGTGCAGCTTGTAAAGATATATAATCGCTTGCTCGACGACCTCGACAACGACGCATGTAATGCACATCATCTTGTTTTTTAGCAATTTTTGATGGAACATATCCATTTTGTGTTGTAAGTATGCCCATATTCATTAGCTTTGCTTCCCTTATAGCAGCATATATCATACTAATTTTACACTTAAAAACCAAAGCCAAAGCTGATGCAGATTTATACGGATTATTCATAAGCCATGAATAAATTTTTGGAGCTAATTCTTTAGATTTTATTTTTTTCATAATACCTCATTTCTCATTTGAGTAACAGCCTGATTTGCCCTAACAAGAGCTTCAGCACTTAAATTATAAAAAATTGATTTTTTCATTAAATCGTCAAAATCAGCTTGGTCAGACAGCGTCATCTCTTTAGACTCCTTGAATAATGCTTTCATACTTGATTTAATATGACTGCTTTGATTTCTCTGCGATTGTAATTGTTGTGCGGGTGATACTACTAATTCATTTGCTGATGAAATAAAATATTTTGAATTTCGCGAAATGATGTTATAACCCTTAGCTTTAATTGCTTTAATAGTACTATAAATCATACAAGCTGTAAAATGAAGCTCATCTTGAATCATTTTAACTGAAGCACCATTTTCCGTATGTTTACAAAGATACGCAAAAAGTTGATACTGCTTACTTGTTAATTTTTTAGTTGCTTCTGTCTCTACATCGACAGTATTATCCGCTAAATTATTTATTTTAAGAATATATTTATCACCTATCAATTCTACAATTTTATGTTTAGTATTTCGAATATTATGGATTAAACCATAAATTCTAGCAGATGAAGTATTTAACGAATTCTTAAGATCATTGATTGACAAACCAGCATCGCCTGCATTTTCCAGCATATTAATAATCTTTTGAGTCTTCGTAATTTTTGTCATATATATTCCTTTCATTAAAAAATGAATTAATATATATAATCAATATGCTTTGCGAAGATTGTTGTTTTAAGCTTAATTTAGAGGCTATAACGTGAAATGAAATAATCGTAGTAAATGAACATGACATTTAAATAGATTACTAAAATTGTTAATAATACAAATAATGTAACTAAAAGTTTTAATAAAATAGAAATTATATTGTAGAATTGTAATTTCATAATAAACATGAAGCGAGAAGATTAGTCGTATTCTCAACCAGTACCTTTTCGCTTCAAAACTCAACTTTAATCTTTCATAGAATGTAAATACCAATATCTGTTATAAATCTTATCATATTCTGAAAACTCACTTCTTGAATTCTGTGCCATTTTTTCAAATCTACCAATGTAACTATCAATCATGTCACAATGATGTAAAATAACAGCTTCTTTCATCATTGGTTCAACTGGAGCACCCCAATCACGTTTACCGTGATGTGACAATATCAAATGAAATAATTCAGTTGATTTTTTTGCAGGAAAATCGTCAGGAAGAAACCTACTTAAAATTAATAGACCTAATGACGTATGACCAATAAGTCTCCCAGATGTTGATCTATCAATCACAGTGTCATATGAATATTCTTTAATTTTGCCAATATCGTGAAGTAATGCGCCAGTGACTAATAAACTATCATTTATTTGTTCTGGAGAAAATTTGTACATTTGATATGCTCTTTCTGCAACTTCAACACTATGTTCAATTAATCCACCACAATAAGCTTGATGATTACCTTTTGCAGCAGGGGCAGAAATAAACATTTGCCAAATTGTATCGTTGTCAAATATTATTTCTATTACAGTCTGAAAATCTTCATCAGTTACAATATCACGTAATTTATTAAATCGATTAACAATATCTTTAAATTTATCCTCATCAAGTGAAGGTAATTTTACTTTCTTTTCTGATTTTAAAGCTCTTTTGACATCTAATTTTGGTTTGTTCTGATATGAACCTAATATGCCAGTAAGTTTTATAGAATCACCAACTTTATGAGTAAAGTCATCAACATCATCCCAAACAAAAGCTGATATTTGATTCTTACCATCAAATAAAATTAATCGTAAATAATCTTTTTTATTTTTAGTTTTTTGTTTTGAAATTTCTTTGATAAGTACAACTGCTGTTATTTCATCGCCATCTTCAAAATTTTCAAACATTATTATCTCCTGTTTATTTTTTGTTAATCACTATGCCAAGAAAATTAATTTAAGTCGCTAAACGTGAATATCGCCTTTCTCTAATGACAGTAATCATAATTTGACCAGGATAATTCATCGAATTTTCTATTTTATTTTTAATTTCATCAGCAATTATAATAGCTTTATCATCTGATATTACATCTGGTTCTACAACTACACGTAATTCTCTACCAGCAAGCATCGCGTATGATGACTGTATTCCATCAAATGATGTAGCAATACTTTCTAATTCATTTAGTCGTTTAATATATGCGTCAAACGTGTCATGTCTAACTCCTGGTCTTGCAGATGAAAGTGTATCTGCTGCTTTTATAATCCAAACATATATTGATGAAATTTCATCGCTATGATGTTCAGAAATGCACTTACAAACAATATCACTTTCGCCATAATTTTTAGCAAACTCATAACCTAATTCAGTATGTGATCCAATTACGTTTCTGTCAATAGATTTTCCAATATCATGAAGTAAGCCTGCACGTAAAGCAATATTTCTATCTAATTTTAATTCAGACGCAATATTTGCAGCAATTACTGCAACTTCGTGACAATGACTAAGAACATTTTGTGCATAACTTGTACGATATTTTAAACGACCCAAAGCTTTTATAATTTCTTCATTAACGTCTAATATTTGTAGTTCATTGATAACTTCACGGCCCGCATTTAATATCATATCATCAATTTCATGATGTACAGCTTCTACAACGCTTTCAATTCTGCGAGGATGAATGCGACCATCAACAATTAACTTTGTCATTGCTATTTTTGCAATTTCACGTCTAATAGGTTCATAACATGATATAACAATTGTTTCAGGTGTATCGTCAATTAAAACAGTTGTTCCTGTTAGCTCTTCAAATGCTTTAATATTTCTACCTTCACGACCTATTATCTTGCCTTTTAAAGAATCATCGGGTAATTCTATTGAACATGTCGAACAATTGTCAATAACATTTATAGTTTCTTTTTGAATCGCAAAAGCTAAAATTTTTTGAGCTTCGCGACTCGCATTTATCGATGCATTATTTAAAATTTTCACTAAATTAGTTTCAGATTTTTGTCGAGCTTTATTTTCTAATTTATTACATAATAATTTAATTGCATCATCTTTACTAAGATTTGCAACATTTTCTAAATCTTTTTCTAATCGATATTCTTTTTCTTTTAACAAATTTTCTCTTTTTTTAATACTTTCCACATAATCTTCAAAAGATTTAACTTGCGAATCCAATGCCTCTTTTTTTCTTATAACATCTGACATCTGCTGTCTTATTTCTTGTTTTTCTTTCTTTACTTGCTGCTTTTCTAATCGTATAGTATTCTGAAAATCATTTTGTTTTCTTTGTAATTCTTGTAACTGGCTGTTTAATTTTTTTTGTTTACTGTCAAGGCTCTGAACTATGATGGCTTGATCATCTTCGTGGATATCAAATGTATTTTTTAATAAATTGATTACATCAAGAATCGCGCTCTTCTTACTATTTTCATTATTCATATTATATATACCTTTACAAATGAAAATTCAAAATAAGAAGGACGAAACTGCAGGCTATTTGAAGGGTTTAAATTTAACTGTTCATTAATAATAATCTCTATGAAACAAGATATCATAAAAATGAAAACAATTATATATTATATATATATTATCAACAGCAATTGCTGTTTAAGATTACAGTTTCTTCCTAAACATTGACTTATAGATTTAATTATCTATAAATTATTTTTATACCATTTTTCTTTTAAAATTTAATCAAAATTGATATTTTCATACGGTTGTAAATCTTCCAATTTCATTTCCCATAAAGAATTACCAAATTCTTCTTCTTCTGGCTTAAGAGAAGCCATAGGTGCAATATTAAATGTAAATTTACTTTTTGCAGTTTTATTCATATTCTTGCTATAAGCGTTTTTCATATCAAATCCTGCTCTCGCATAAAAATTTTGAAATACAGCCGGGTCAATATAATGTTTCCTGGCTGTATTTGGCGTATTACCTAAATATTCTGATACTTCAGCAGCAGCGTCACGAACTGCTTGCTTAACTTGCGATTTATTCATTTTTTTAGGATCGATGTTATTCAAATATTCTTGCGCTATTTGAGTACCATGATGATGCCTAAAATGATGTATTGTTACATTTGACCCTAATTTATGTCTTAAATAACCATTGACATATCGAGGTGCAATCCTAATTTCTTCACCATTTTTATCCCATGTAAAAATTGGATCAGAATCACGTTTATCTTTAGTCAATTCTATTAAATTGTTTTTAATATCATCTGATACAGTGAACTCATGTTTTTGTGGTACTTTCTTTTTACCCGTATATGTTAATGAAACTGTATTGCCATCAATTTTCATATGACCTTTTTGCAAATTATGTAATCCTCTAACATCATTCTCTTCACTCTTTTTATTACCAATTCTCATCGCCCCCTGGTCAACTAATGCAACTGCTGTTGAATACACACGATCACGAGGATCACTACTAGTTAAATCTTCACTATATTTCTTACGAATTTTAGGTAACAATGCATTAAATCTTTGATTATTTGCAAATTTTATCTTGTTATGTTTCTTAATATAATCTTCTGTATAAAAATGCATCGGTCTACCAGTATTAGGATTATTTTGTTTCACATAATATGTGTTATCTGATTCATTGTTCCATTGTGGATTAATTTCAACTTTAACACCTGGAAAAAGACCTCTAGTCGTATTCAATTTTTTACCAGTATGAGTAAAGAAATTTGGATGAGACTCTGGAGTCATCTTTTTCTTTTCTTTTTTAGTTTTTTCACGAAGCTTTCTTTTATTTTCTCTCTCTTTTTTACGTAAAATACGTTCTTTTTGCTTCTGTAAACGTAACTTATTTTTTTCTTTCTTTTCAGCTAATTTTTCTTTATTTAGCGCATTTAAGCGCCTTTGTTCTTCGATAGGCAACGATTTAAATTCAACTCTATTACCAGTTTCAGGATGACGAAATTTTTTTCCCGACCACCACCTTTTTTTTACTGTTGTTCTTGCAATATGTATAAATTCGCTTGCTATTCGCTTGATATGTTCCATTTAAAGAGTAACCTCCATTTTTTCAAAAATACAAGTAATATATAATATAAGAAAGTATCAAACGACTTTTAATTTTTGTATATAAAATTAATAGCTTCTTCTTTTGTCATTTTGGGATTTTCAAAAAGTTCATCTTGAAGTTTATTTTTGATTTTACCGACTAATGGACCTGAATCAATGTTCAAAATTTTCATAATTTCGTTTCCAGATAATGGAGACTTTAAACTATCAACAGGCTTCTCACCTTGTACTTCTTTTATTCTACCACGTAATCTATTTAATGAATCAAGATTTACATATTTTGGATGATGACTTCTCCTATCTGCTTCAACAAGTGCCAATACTTTTTCTAAATTAGGACCCATATCATGAATGAAACGTCTAACAGTTGAATTTCTCCAAGTATCAGATTTAACAATTCGCATATGAGAACCTGCAATTTCAGCAACTTGTTTGATGATATCATTTGAATATTTTAGATTTTTAAGTATATCTTTTATCATATCAGCTGAAGCTTTTTCATGCTGATAAAAATGAGGTTCACCATCTTCATCTCTTGTAAACTTTGCAGGTTTACCAATATCATGCAAAAGTGCTGACAATCTATCGATGATATCTGGTTTTGAATAATCTAAAGCAGCCATTGTATGACCCCAAGCATCAGTATAATGATATCTGCCTTGCTCTAAATCTACTAAATCAAGTAATTCAGGCAAAAATTCTTTAAGTAAACCCGTTTTTCTCATTATTTCTAATGCTCTACTTGGCTTTTTTGTCAATAACATTTTATTAAATTCATCTTGTATTCGTTCTTTTGAAATATGTCTCAGCTCTTGAGAATTAGCTTTGATTGCAGGAATAATATTTTCATCAAATTCAAAACCATATTTTGTTGCAAAACGTATAGCTCTTAACATACGCAAAGGATCGTCTTTAAACGTCTCGTTTGGATCTAAAGGTGTTTTTATTAATCCTTTTTTTAGATCACTAAGACCTCGACCTGTTAAATCGAGAATTTTATCATTTGTCAAATCGTATAATAACGTATTAATTGTAAAATCGCGTCGTTCAATGTCTTCATTTAAAGTGCCAAATGAAGTCCGAGGTTTGCGACTACCTCTCATGTATTCTTCATTACGAGTTTGTACAAATTCAACTTCAAGACCAGATGGTAATTGAATTTTTGCTGTGCCAAATGTCGGGAATATCACAGGTTCTCGAATACCCAACTTGTTACTTATATAAGTTGCAAGATCAATTCCACCATTTTCTTTTGCGACAACAATATCGATATCTTTTGATGGTCTACCGAGAATTTTGTCACGAACATAACCTCCTGCAAGAAACGTTTTATTTTTAAATGGAGATTTTTTAACTATTGAACCCAATAATTTTACTGCATTTTTTTCAATAGATGTTTTTGGTTTAGCTGTCAATTTTCTTTTTGACTTAGGATGATCATTCAAATATTTCTTTTGCTGATTAATAGATAAATCATCCCAAGTAAGGGCTATTTTTGAAAATTCAGATTGTATTCGTCGAAAATGTTTCATAACACTCCTATTTTTAATTTATCCTATTTTTAATTTATAATAAAATAAAAATAGAATTAATTTGCTTTCTTTACATTTTTCTCTATAAACATGATTACTTTCTCAGCGATATTTTTACTTATATTTTTTTTAATGCCTTCAAAACAAAGATTAGAATTAGCTCTAAGAATTACAGGGCCATTATTTGAACGTATTAAATCAATACTTGCAATGTTAAGGCCAATAACTTTTGCAGCTTTAATTGCTATGGCTCGTTCAACAGGTGTTATATTCTCGCTTTCTTGCGTTTTACACTTTATTGCAGCTATCACTTCACTGCCAACAACAAAACATCGAATATCTTCATCTGTAAACTTTTTAATAAGCTCTTGTACAAGAAGATTAATTTTTAATCCATGAAAAGCCTGAATAACGCTTGAAGCTGCTTTTGTTTCTGAAACTACCATTTCAAGCTCTTGCGATCCTTCTAAAACTACAAGTGGTGGTCCACCGACCATTTGTATAAGATCATCAATAAATTTCATAGAATGAGTAAATCCAGTTATAGGTATTCTAATGCCTTTTTTTGCAAGCAATTGCAAATATTCCAACCTATTTTTTACACGACTGATAGCCAATGAACTGTTAACACTATAAACATTCATCATTTCAAATTGACGAACTATAGCTATACTAAAATCAATTGACGTTTTAATTTGAGGAATAACAGCATCGACGTCACTAATAATTTCTCTCATATAATAAATTGATGCTTTTTTTGCATTTATATTCATATAACATTTTAACGGATTGATCATTCTAACTTCATGATTACGTTTTTTAGCTACTTCTGTCAAACTTTGAGTAGAATATGATTTACTTGATCTTGATAATATTGTAATCTTCATTTATTTTCTTTCTTTAAAATTCTAATCACTTCATAATTTGAAGAAAAATATTGATCAAAAATGTGTAAAAATAATTTAGAAAGAGAAATGAAATTATTTAGAAATGTAGAGAAAACACTATTACATTTTTCTCTTTAACAGGTAAGATTTTAATGATTAAAGATTTTCATAATCGTCTTCATCTTCATTATCTATGAAGTCATCTTGATTTATACCATCAAGATCATCTTTTTCGTCTTGTATTGAATCTTTTAACATTGTAATTAAATCTTCATCTAAATCTAGATATTCACTATATTCAGTAAATAAATCTTCGTTATTGAAATCTAATTCATCATACATAATCATTTTTTCTTTTAATTTATGTCACTTGTAGTTTCTGAATTTTCTTTAGATAAAACATCTGCGTTTAGTTTGGCTTTCTTTTCCTGTGCATTTTTAACAATATTATAATGATAATTGATTAAAGCTTCCGATCTCATTTTTTTAAGTTCAGCGACACGCAATTTAGCACGCTGTACAATAACTTCTGCTTCAGCAATGTCGTCATCATATTTTGCGAGTTGTACATCTAAATATGTTGAATAATCAACAGTTACCTTTACTTTTTCATCTGTTTGCTCGCTACACATCTTCTTCTCCTTTTCCGGACAATAATCTTTCTGATCGCTTATTATTTTCATATCGTAAAATTGGATCACATTTACCAGGGAATTTTTGTGCTACTTTATCTTTACAAACATTTTCAAAATGCTCGCATCCCTTCATACAAACATTTTCAAATTGTTCATCAGTTAATCCTTTTAATTTTATTGGTTCTGATGATATAGTTTGGTTATCAAGAATTTTATAGACCTCTTTAATCTCTTGGATTATTGGTGCAGATTGCATTGGTCCCATCTTTTGTTTGCAAAAGCTCCAATATACTTTTAATGATTCTTTAATTAATTTTATTTGATTTTCATTAAAATTCATTTTCAATAGACTCACACAATTGTTTAAATAATTCTTCAGTTATCTCATGCTTTTTCAATTTAGCATTTGCTATTCGTATTATTAATAATTCAATATATTCGTCAACTTTTTTACGAGTAATATTTTTTTCAAATAATTCACTCATCCATATACTTATTTTGTCTTGAATTTTTTTGTTATCCATTATTCGACTATATCTACAGAAAACCCATTTTTGCGAATGACATTTGCGATTTTTTCTCGAATATCCCAATCAAATGTCATAATAACTGTATCTTGATTATATGAATCTTCACAATGATAACTGGAATTTATTTGTCGTTTTGTTTCCCTACCTATACGACTAACAAGCGAAACCAATCTAGCATCAGCTCTAGCTATTTTGTCATCACTTGTAACAACTAATGACCCTTTATTTTTAATATTTTTTTTAATAATCATATTTTGCTTTCCTCAAATTAATAGAGACAGACAAACGCCTGTCTCTATTATTATGTTATTCTTTAGTGCTTTTTTTACCTTTTTTGCCTTTTTTTTCAGGCTTTTCTTCGCCAGTATCGACTTTAGTAGCAGCTTTTTTGTTAGCTTTTGCTACTTTCTGTTCTTCAAGAATAGTTTTACGAAGAGAATTAATAATTTTTTTTGCAACCATAAGAGCTTTACGTGCTCTAGATCCAGCAGATTTTACGCCTTGCTCTTTATACTTTTCGTATTGCGCGTCAAATTCTGCAATAGCATTTTTAAGTTCTTGTACTTGTGAAACCTGATCAGACATACAGTCCTCCTGTTAAGTTTGAGAATTTTGTTTATCAGTTATTAATTTTTGAGATTGCTTTTTTATTTGATTTTCAAAATCTGCTGTTATACCTTCTTGTATACCATCAACTGCTTTCTTTAATTCACGAAAAAATAATGCCTTTTGATCTTTACTAACAATACCAAACACCGACTTTAATGGGTCTTCTAATCGTGCTAGCATTTGCTTAATTACTACTCGCAAATAAATTTCTTCAGTTTCCTGTGGCCCAATTAAACCTTGTGTTGTCTTTGTTAATCCATTCATCGCTTTATTACCAATGAAACTGAGATGCGATAAAAATTGGCCCTGTTTGTTTTCTAAGTCTACTCTAGATAATGCTTTAAATTTTGAAATTGCTTGTTTATTTAATGAATTAAGAATTTGAGCTTGTTTTATTATAAGATCATCTATACCAAACGATTTATTCGCAGATCGTTTTTCTTCGATGATAGCTTCTAATTCCTGATATTTTGTTATCATTTCTTTCGAAGTTGCATCAAACATTTCTAATTCATCTAAATATTTTTTTGTTGCAAGACCAAATATATCTCTCTGTGCAGCAGTAGCACTAATACTTCCAGAACTATTTTTTCTTCTTTTATTGTATTCTGCTATTGCAGCCGCTCGTGCATCAAAATGAGATTTAAAATGTCTATGAAGTAATGACTTATTTAACGTTCGGCCTGTACGTTCGTCAAATTTTACAGAAAATTTATCGATCATTTCATTATATGAAAAACCATCAAGATATGCTTTATTTAATTTAAGTGCCCAAATTGGTGTAGTACATAATATACATCTTGCATTCGGTTTAAGATAATCTCCAATTATTTCATTATCAGTTTTAGCTTCTATTTCTTCTTCAACACTATCATCATCAATATTATCATCAATAACCTGTGCGTCTTGAACATCAATATTTTCATCTTGATTATCAACATCAAGCTCTTCAAATGGCTCGTCATTTAAATTTATTTTATTCATAATTATTTCCTAATGTATACTATACCTTATTCTGACATAAATTTAAATTTTTCTAAATTTAACATTCGTTGTTTTGATTCATATATCATTTCATTTGTGATATTAAATTTTTCAAGTCGAGTAACACTAATTTTTTCAAGTAAACTCGGCTTCCACTTTAATACGATTTCAGCTAAATCACGTAAAACAAATTGATTTAAAGCATTAATAATCTCGTCTTCTTTCGCGATATTATATTTAATAAAATAAATTATTTCAGCTCTTGACAATTCACCTGCCACGACTAAATTAAAAAAGCTGCGTTTTGCAGCATTTGATAATTTGATACATGATTCATCAAATTTTGTTAAGTCGAGTAAATTAATTACATCACTTATGTATTGAAATTCTTCACTATTAAGGCGGGATTTATATTTTTGTGCAATAAAATCTACTATCTCATCTGTAACACTAGAAGAATCAATTATTTCTTCAATTTCATCAATATTAAGTTGAAGATTGCGAATTTTCTTTATTAATTGATTCTTGCTTTTCATTTTTAAATGCTGGAAATTTATTTGTTTGATTTGCAGTTTTAATAAAATGATCTAATTTAAATTTAAATTCATCGTTTACATCTTGTAAATCACGACCAAATATCATTTCATAATAAAAGACGAACCCAAAATTTTTATTCATTATTTGTACGTTGGGATCGCCTATAGCAACAACAGAAAGCTGTTCGTCTTTTATCACTTTTATTTTATTTTCTAAATGCCGTTTCTTAATATGTAGTTTGCATATTTCAATGAATATATCAATATTTTTTTCAACTAATTGATAAAATCTTCCTTTAACTATAGTTTCAATCTTCTCATTGTTCGATAACATCATTTATAATCTCTTCGAAATATTCATTTAAAAAATCATTTACATCTGATATCGTTATCTTATGTTTAATCGCATTTATTATCACAGATTTTGCGATATCATAAACAATAATCTCTTCATATAATCTTTTATTTTTTACAAATTGCATATAGCTCTCATGACTTGGTCAAAAGATTGACACTCGCGCAATGCATCACTGACACTTACTACATCATCACTTGTTAATTCTGATCGACGATTAATTCGTATACGTTCATTAATTGTTTCAAATAGTTTATTAATGTCAGATTCGCTAGCGTCTTGTTGAATTTTTTTAATTTTTGATAAAATAATATCATCTATTTTTGTCATTTTACCATCATATAATGAAACTGACATTTTACATTTTGGACAGTCTAATAACATTAATTTATGCTGATGCCTTGTAAATATATCATATGAACTGTTACAAGCTGGACAAATGAATGATACACATTCAGTTTTCATTTGCCCTCCTCCTTTACGTTAATTTTTGTCATTCGCCTCGCTGTTTTTGTAAAGCATGCTCATAAGCTTCTAAAACTTTGTCATCGATTACATGTCTAAAATCATTACATAATGGGTGAGCTGTGTCTTGAAAGCTTCCATCACGTTTTTTAAAATTTGGCATGACAACAAAGAAACCTCTTTCACCTTCTATAATTCGTAAATTTCTAACGATAAATACGTTATTAAAAATGATATTAGCATAGCATTTTAATTTTTTGTTTTTTGTATGTTCATTATATGGAAATACAATTTGAACATCAGTGATCTCAATCATTTTAATCTCCATTATTACCTATATCCAAGCATATTCATAAAAAATTTAATAATTTGTAAAATTAGACCTACAGGTTCAGGATCTATACCTGGTTCCATCATAACATCAGGCGTATATAAATTGTTATTATTACGAACATCTTCTACTGGTTCAGGCTCTTCATCAACGATTGATTTTTCTTTTAATTCTGTATAATAAGCATGAAATTTTTCCCAATTCCAATTTGGTCCTGGATCAATTTTTTTATTTGATTCAGTACGTATACCTAATTTAACAGCTTCATCTCCCGAAACATCTTCATGGCCAACAATTCGATCTAAGGGAATATTAAATTTTTCAACTAGTAATGAGCAAACATATACGCAAGATCGATATTGTTCATCAGTAAATGCACTATCGTATGTGCCAACAAGTTCAATGCCTATACTAAAATTATTAACATTCCGTCTACCTCTAAAATATGACTTACCAGCATGCCAAGCTTTTTCTTCATCTTTAACCATTTGTACGATTCTACCGTCCCGACCAATCACATAATGTGCTGAAACTTTTGACCGAGGATCTTTAAACCAATTAATCGTACTTGAAATTCTATTCGCAGCAGTATAATGAATGATGATTGTATCTATCGCTGCT
>Ga0180430_10001684_pt1 | contig 21039 bp, 15 predicted proteins | sample SS_ome_9_FD_132999 | JGI IMG/M metagenome (GOLD analysis project Ga0180430, IMG submission 132999) | Hypersaline lake sediment archaeal communities from the Salton Sea, California, USA - SS_1_S_2 metaG | ecosystem: Environmental > Aquatic > Non-marine Saline and Alkaline > Hypersaline >... | reverse complement strand
GTGCAGGGCGTGGCCAGCGACAAGGGCGGCCTCGGCTACAGCGGCATCGGCTACAAGACCGCCGACGTCATCGCCGTGCCCCTGGCCCGCGACGCCAGCTCCCCGATGATCCCGGCCACCCCCGAGTACGCCTACACCGGTGAGTACCCGCTGGCCCGCTTCCTCTACATCTACGTCAACCACAAGCCGGGCAGCGACCTCGACCCCCTGCGCCGCGAGTTCATCAAGTATGTCTTCAGCGCCCAGGGCCAGGAAGACGTGGTCAAGGACGGTTACTTCCCCGTGACCGCCAAGATCGCCCGCGAGACCCTGCAGTCCCTGGGGATCGAACCCGGCTTCTGATCCGTTCCGACCTCCTCGGATCGATTACCGGATGATGAGGAGCGGGAGACCGCTCGACCCGCTCCTCCTCATCCCTGTTTTTTTCCTGATACCTTATAAGTACGGGCATCATGGCTTCCCGAAAAAAGAGCTTCACCGGCTACCAGCGCGCACAGAAGACCCGCCTCGCGGTCAAGGCCGGGGACGTTCTGTCCCGGCTCTTCATCACCGTGGGCGGCATCGGCACGATCATCGCCGTTTCCACGGTGGCCGTCTTCCTGCTCTGGGTCGCCTTCCCCCTGCTCAAGCCGGCGATCATCGGTGACGAGCAGGATGTCCGCACCCCGGCCCGCACCGACAAGCCGCTGCGCATCGCCATGGACGAGTACCAGCTCTCGGCCTGGGCCCTCTACGGTGATGGGGAACTGGTCTCCTTCCGCCTGGACAGCGGCGAGGTGCTCGAGCGAAAGCGGCTCTTCGAGGGGAAAACGATCACCTCCAGCTCCTTTTCCATCGCCCGGGGCGGCCTGCGGGCCCTGGTCGGTTTCGGTGACGGCACCGCGTCCTTCGGGTCGCTGGTCTACCGCACCCGCTTCATCGACGCCCCGGACGCCCCGGCGGAACTGGCCAGCCTCGAGCCGGGTGATGCCATGCGGCTGGGCACGGCGATGGTCGAGCGCATCTCGCCCTCGCAGTTCCGCACCCAGCAGCTGGTGGCCGAGTTCGACGAGCCGATCAGCGTGGTTGCTTCGGTTGCACCGGCAGGCCAGCCGGCCGTTGAAGATGCCTTGGCGGCCGTTGCCGAAGCAGATGACCCCGCCGGGGCCGAGGAAACGGAGACGGCCAACCCGGTGCTGCTCATCGACCACCTGGATAGTGACGGGGACCGGGTCTTTGCCGCCTATACGGCCGACGGCGTTCTCGCCATACACCGGCAGCGGGCGAGGGAGAATATCCTCACCGGCGAAGTGACCTACAGCACCACCAGCACACCGCTGCCCTGCGAGCCGCTGGCCGGCGAAGGGCACCCTGCTTACCTCAAGCTCTCCGGCCTGGGCGACAACGTGATGCTGGCCTGGGAGAACGGCCACCTGGTGCGCTTCAACACCCGAGACTTCTCCGCCCCCTCGATCGAGGAGCGGGTGGACCTGCTGGAGGACAGCACTCTCCGGCTCACCGCGCTGGACTACCTCCTCGGCCGCACCACCTTGCTGGCCGGCGACAGTTCGGGCCGTGTGCGGGCCTGGTTCCCGGCCAACGTGTCGGTTGCAGGCGGCCCCGGGCCACTGGAAAGCCGGCTGGTGCCGGCCCACACCTTCCCCGGCAACGGGTCTCCCGTGGTCAGCCTCTCCTCGTCCCAGCGCATCCGTACCATGGGGGTCGGATTCCAGGACGGCCGGCTCAACCTGCTCCACGTCACCAGCCACAAGCAGCTGGGGCAGCTGCAGGAGGAGCGGGGGGAGGCGCCGGTGCAGGCGGTGGCCTTCGCGCCCAAGGACGACGGGGTAATCGCCCTCACCCGGGACGGGTTCCTGCGCTGGGAGATGGACCCGCGGCACCCCGAGTCGACCTTCCGCGCCCTGTTCACCCGGGTGTGGTACGAAGGGGCGGCCGAGCCGCAGCACGTCTGGCAGTCCTCCTCGGCCACCGACGACTTCGAACCGAAATTCGGCATGATGCCGCTGATCTTCGGCACGCTGAAGGCGACGCTCTTTTCGCTGCTGCTCGGCGTGCCCATCGCGCTCTTTGCCGCCATCTTCACCAGCGAGTTCCTCAACCCCAAGGTGCGGGCCAAGGTCAAGCCGGCGGTGGAGCTGATGGCCAGCCTGCCCAGCGTGGTGCTCGGTTTCCTGGCCGCGCTGGTCTTCGCGCCCATCGTGGCCGACCGGCTGGTGCTCTTCCTGCTCTCCTTCGTTACCGTGCCGGTCTCGTTCCTCATCGGGGCGCGGGTCTGGCAGCTGCTGCCGCACCAGTTCACCCTGCGCCACTACCGCTGGCGGTTCCCCTCCATGTTTCTCGGCCTGCCGCTGGGCGGGCTGATGGCCTGGCTGCTGGCCCCGGCGGTGGAGCGGATCTGTTTCGCCGGCGACGTGATGCGCTGGCTCGACGGCCAGATCGGCGGCCCCACCGGCGGGTGGGTGGCCCTCTTCTTCCCGCTGGCTGCGCTGGCGGCGGCCTGGGGCGGCAGCCGGCTGCTCGGCGACTTCATCCGCGAGCTCACCCGGGACTGGAGCCGACTCCGCTGCGCGCTCTTCGATGTGGGCAAGTTCCTCGCCGTGGGTCTCGCCGCCTTCCTGCTGGCCCTGGTTTCGGCCTGGCTGGTCTCGGCACTGGGCTTCGACCCCCGCGGCGGCCTTATCGACACCTACGTTCAGAGGAACGCCCTGGTGGTGGGCTTCGTGATGGGCTTCGCCATCATCCCCATCATCTACACCATCTCCGAAGACGCACTGACCGCCGTGCCCGAGCACCTGCGCTCGGCCTCGCTGGGCGCCGGGGCCACGCCCTGGCAGACGGCCACCCGGATCATCGTGCCCACGGCGATGAGCGGGCTCTTCTCGGCGGTGATGATCGGGCTGGGCCGCGCGGTGGGCGAGACGATGATCGTGCTCATGGCGGCGGGCAACACGCCGCTGATGGAGTGGAACGTGTTCAACGGCTTCCGCACCCTTTCGGCCAACATCGCCGTCGAGCTGCCTGAGGCGGTGCGGGACAGCACCCACTACCGCACGCTGTTCCTCACCGCGCTGGTGCTCTTTGCCATGACCTTCGTGCTCAATACCGTTGCCGAAATCGTGCGCATGCGATTCCGCAAAAAGGCGGTTGAACTCTGATGCAACAGGCTGCCACAGTAGACGCTGGAGCGGCGGGCCCGCCGAAGAACGGAACGAAACGGTCACCGCGCCGCCGCGCCCGGGCCTCCCTTTTCGCCCACGGCGAGCCGATGGTCTGGCTCACCGGCGGCGGCCTGGTGGTGGCCATCGTCATGATCGTCGGCCTGCTCTCCTTCATCTTCCTCCAGGGGATCACCACCCTCTGGCCGGTACCCCTGGTCGAGGTGCAGCTGCACGACGGCACGGTGCACATGGGGGAGATCACCCGCGAGGAAATCTACCAGCCGGCGGACACCGAGCTGGAGCGCCTCGACGCGGCCGACGTTGCGGCCGCGCGCCAGGACATGTCCGATGACGGGAACGTCCGCCGCCGCCTCTTCCGCACCGGCAACTTCGACCTCACCGGCGAGCACTTCAACTGGGTCAGCGACTACCAGATCGCCGAGGAATCGAAGCCCCGCTGGGGGCTGGTGGTGGAACGGACCTCCTGGGGCCGCTTCTACGGCTTCCCCAAGGCCTTCCAGATCGACGGCGAGCTGGTGGCCGAGGGGCCGGAGGCGGTCTGGGACAAGTACGAGGAGTACCACGACCAGGTGCGCGAGCGCTGGGAAGAGCGCCGCACGCTGGAGACCCACGCCATCGGTGATGTGAACCGCGAGCTGGAACACGCCCGGCTGGCCCTGCGCAGTGTGGAACTGGCGTCGGGTGAAGGGTCCGAGGAGTGGCTGCAGCAGAAAGCGGCATCGGACAAGGCCGAGGTCGAGATCAGCGCCCGCTACCAGGAGATCCGCGAGGAGATCCGGAAGCTGGACCAGGAGAACGCCCGCTACCGCATGGTGCTGGCCGCCGCCGACGGCAAGGAGAAGACCATGGCCCTGGACGAGATCGTCCGGGCCTACCCGGCCAACGGCCTTGGTTTCTTCAGCCGGCTGGGGTCTACTTCTCCCGCTGGGCCGAGTTCCTGCTCGACGAGCCGCGGGAGGCCAACAGCGAGGGCGGCATCTTCCCCGCCATCTTCGGCACGGTGGTGATGACCCTCCTGATGTCTCTGGCCGTGGTGCCCTTCGGGGTAATGGCCGCGCTCTACATCCGCGAGTACGCCAAGGGCGGCCCGCTGATCAGCGCCGTGCGCATCTCGATCAACAACCTGGCCGGCGTGCCGAGCATCGTCTTCGGCGTCTTCGGCCTCGGGTTCTTCTGCTACCTCACCGGCGCCGGCATCGACGAGCTCTTCTTCGCCGCCAAGCTGCCCAACCCGACCTACGGCAAGGGCGGCGTGCTCTGGGCCTCGCTGACCCTGGCCCTGCTCACCCTGCCGGTGGTCATCGTGGCCACCGAGGAGGCGCTGGCCGCGGTGCCCAACTCCATGCGTGAGGGTTCATACGCTTGCGGCGGCAGCAAGTGGCAGACCATCCGCCGCATCGTCATGCCCCGGGCCATGCCCGGCATCATGACCGGCATGATCCTGGCCATGGCCCGCGGGGCCGGCGAGGTGGCGCCGCTGATGCTGGTGGGCGCGGTGAAGATCGCGCCGGAATTGCCCATGGACGGCGTCTTCCCGTATATTCATCCCGAGCGGAGCTTCATGCATCTCGGGTTCCATATTTACGATCTGGGGTTCCAGAGCCAGAACAGCGAGGCGGCCAAGCCGATGGTTTTCACCACCACCTTGCTGCTCATCGCTCTGATATTCATCCTCAACATCCTGGCGGTGCGCCTGCGGACGCGCCTGCGGAAGAAATTCGTCTCCGCCGCCTTCTGATCAGAGGACTTCGAAACCATGATGATTTCAACGGCCAAGGAAGAGACGCCGGCCAGCCAGGATGGCGTTCTCAAGCAGAACGAGGCAGTGCGGGGCGGTGCCGACAACGAGGCGCCAGAGACCTCGAACCGTCTCGCGGCCATCGCCGCCGGCCAGACCTTCCCCACCGAGACCCACGAGGAACTGGAGCGCGAGAAGATCGTCCTCGACGTGCGCGACTTCTGCCTCTGGTATGGTGAGAAGCAGGCGCTCTTCGACATCAACATGAAGATTCCCAAGGGCAAGGTCACCGCGCTGGTGGGCCCTTCGGGCTGCGGCAAGTCGACCCTGCTGCGGTCGGTGAACCGGATCAACGACCTGCTGGACATCGTGCGCATCGGCGGCGACATGAGGCTGAACAACGAGTCGATCTACGACCCCGGGGTGGACGTGATCGAGCTGCGCAAGCGGATGGGGATGGTCTTCCAGAAACCCAACCCCTTCCCGATGAGCATCTACGAGAACGTGGTCTACCCCCTGCGCATCGACGGCGAGCGCAACAAGGCGACCCTGGACAGGGTCTGCGAGCAGAGCCTCAAGGGGGCGGCGATCTGGGAGGAGAGCCGGGAGCGGCTGCAGGAGAGCGCGCTGGGCATGTCCGGTGGCCAGCAGCAGCGGCTCTGCATCGCCCGGGCCATCGCCGCCGAGCCCGAGGTGCTGCTGATGGACGAGCCCTGCTCGGCCCTCGACCCCATCGCCACGAACAAGATCGAGACGCTGATCGACGAGCTGCGCGGCGAGTACTCGATCCTCATCGTGACCCACAACATGCAGCAGGCGGCGCGGACCTCCGACTACACCGCCTTCATGTATCTCGGCCGGTTGATCGAGTACGGCCCCACGGCCACCATCTTCCAGAACCCGCACCTTCAGGAAACGCTGGACTACGTAACCGGCCGCTTCGGCTAGCCCCCTTAGAATGAGTGACAGGAACGAATTAGTCGAACATAGCTATCAATGGGGACCCGACAACGGGTCCCCGTTTTAGTGTGTAAAGAGAGGGTAAATAGAGGGACAGGATACTAATTATTCGAACTTTAATGTCATCTGAAGCCCAAAATGCTGCTGTTTTAGCGGCTTTGTGAGGATTATGTTCGAATAATTAGTATCCTGTCCCTCTATTTATAGGTGATGATGAGAATGTTCGATTAATTAGTTCCTGTCACCAATTACGCCGTACAGCAAAAGCCTGTTCCTCAGGGTAGGGGAACAGGCTTTCTGGCGCAGCGGGCGGGGCGTTCAGTTTTTGTCCAGCTGCAGCTCGTCGTTGTGGCGAACGATGACGCCCTGGCAGGAGTAGATCACGTCTTCGGCGATGTTGGTCGAGAGGTCGGCGATGCGCTCCAGGTGCCGGGCCACCAGCATGAGGTTGATCATCGACTCCAGCTGTTCGGGGTGCTCCCGCATCACCGCCCTGGTCCGCTGGGCCGCCTCGTGGTTCATCTCGTCAACCACCTCGTCGGCATTGCAGACGTCGCGGGCCAGCACCGGGTCCATCTGCACCAGCGCATCGAGGCAGTGGTGCAGCATCTCCAACGACTTCTGGGCCATGGCCTCCATGCTGTAGGGGATTTCCACCGGTTCGCTGGCGGCCAGTTCGATGGCCCGCTCGCCGATGTTCACCGCCAGGTCGGCGATGCGCTCCAGGTCGTTGTTGATCTTGATGATCGCCATCACTTCCCGCAGGTCGGTGGCCACCGGCTGGTACAGTGCCAGCACCTTGAGGCATTCCTCCTCGATCTCCACCTCGATGCGGTCCACTTCCGGATCGCCGTCGATCACTTCGCGGGCCAGGTCCGGGTCGCGGTCGGTGACCGCCCGGATCGAACGATGCACCGATTCCTCGACGATGGCGCTGAGGGAGAGGATCGAGTTCTTCAGCTTGTCGGTCTGTCTGGAGAGATGTACGCTCATTGGTCTTTATCCTTAGGGGGCGGCCTTTCCGTTGATCGGCAGATGCAGCGAGAAGGTACTTCCGTGCCCCGGCTCGCTCTCCACGGTCACCGAGCCCTGGTGAACCTGCATGATGTGCTTGACGATGGCCAGGCCCAGGCCGGTCCCGCCCAGGCGCCGGCTGCGTGCCTTGTCGATGCGGTAGAACCGCTCGAAGACCCGCGGCAGGTGCTCTTTTTCGATGCCCGGTCCCTGGTCCTGGACGCTGATCAGGATTTCGGAGTCGGTCTCGCCGGCGGCGATGCCGATGGCCTCGCCCGGCTCGCTGTACTTGATGGCGTTGTCGATCAGGTTGACCAGCGCCTGGACCAGCAAAGAGTGGTTGATCGTGGCCTGCAGGTCGGTGGGGCAGGAGACCTCCAGGGTCACCCCGCCCTCCTCGGCCCGCACCCGGCAGGTGTTCACTGCCGCGTCCACCACCCCATGCACCGGCGTGCGCTCGAAGAGGATCTTTTCGATATCGCTGCCCTGCTCGATCCGCGAGAGGGCCAGCAGGTCCTCGATCAGCGCGTTGAGCCGGTCGGAGTGGGTACGGATGATGTTGAGGAACCGCAGCCGCTTGTCGCCGTCCTCGGGGTTCTCGTCGATCAGTGTTTCGACGAAGCCCTTGATCGAGGTGATCGGCGTCTTCAGCTCGTGCGAGACGTTGGCCACGAAGTCCCGTCGCATGTTCTCCAGCCGCCTGAGGTTGGTCACGTCGTGGAAGACCACCAGGGCGCCGATCCGTTGCCCGTTCGAGTCGAACAGCTGGGTCCCGTGGGCCTGGAGGATCCGGTCGCCGTGGCGCCGCAGCACGATCTCGGTCTCGCCGGCCGTCTCGCTGGCCAGCGTCTCGGTGACGAAGTCGTGGAGGTCGCGGTTGCGCACCGCCTCCGGCAGGCTGGTCCCCTCTGCGGCCCGCGACTCGAGGCCGAAGATCTCACCGCAGGCCTGTTTGATGCCGTTGATCCTCATCTGCGGGTCGACGGCCATCACCCCTTCCACCATGCTGGCCAGCACCGCCCGCTGCTCGTTGCGCTGGCGGACCACGGTTTTGATACGGGCGTCCAGTTCGTCGGCCATGCGGTTCATGGTTTCGGCCAGTTCGCCGATCTCGGCCGAGTCGGCCACCGGCAGCCGCCGGGAGAAGTCGCCGGCGGCGAACTGCTCGGCGCCGGCCTTGAGCTCCTCCAATGGCCGGACGATGTTACGGGAGAAGAAGACCGCCAGCAGCACCGCCAGCAGGACGATCAGCAGCGCGCCGAGGAAGAAGTCGGCGTAAATCGACTTCAGCGTCTGGGCGATGCTGGTCACCGGCAGCGAGGAGCGCAGGGTAAACGCCGGTTCGCCTTCCAGCTCCACGGCCACCGCCACGTACATCATCTCCCGCCGGGTGGTGGCGCTGTAGCGGGTTGACGTGCCAGTGCCGCTCTCCAGCGCTTCGATGATCTCCGGCCGGTCGGCGTGGCTCTCCATGCTCGCCGGGTCGCGGCCCGAATCGCTGAGCACGAAGCCGTCCCTCATGACCACCGTGATCCGCGTTTCGATGCTGCTGCCCAGCTTTTTGACCAGCGGGTCCACCTCTTCAAGCCGGCCGTCGGCCACCAGCGCGCGCACCTGCTCGCCGGCCACCCGCGATATGGCTTCCAGGTCCCAGCGGGTCTGCTCGATGTGGAAGTTGCGCAGGATGATGGCGGCGTAGACGCTGAAACAGGCGAGCGTGACCAGGGCCAGCACCAGGAACAGCGGCGTTACCTTGCGGATCAGCTTGGCGCGTTTCTTCATGAACGCTCCCTGAACCGGTACCCCACGCCGCGGACGGTTTCGATGTACTGGCCGGCGTCGCCGAGCTTCTTGCGCAGCCACATGATCTGCACGTCGATGGACCGGTCGGTGACCGGGTAGTCGTCGCCGTGCACGGCGTCGATGATCTGGTCCCGGGTGAAGACCCAGCCGGGGCGACCGGCGAGGAAGTGCAGGATACGGAATTCGGTGGAGGTGAGGTTCACCGGTTCGTTGGCCACCAGCACCTCGTGGCGGCCGGGGTGGATCAGCACGTCGTGGATCTTCACCGCCTCCTCGCTGTCCGGGGTCTGCCGCGAGCGGCGGCGCAGCACCGAGCGCACCCGGGCGATGAGCACCCGCGGGCTGAAGGGCTTGGTGATGTAGTCGTCGGCGCCCAGCTCGAGGCCGGTGACGATGTCGGTCTCCTCGCTCTTGGCGGTGAGCATGATGATCGGGATGTGGGCCGTCTTGTGGTTGCCCTTGAGCAGGCGGCAGACTTCCAGCCCGTCCACACCGGGGAGCATCAGGTCGAGAATGACCAGGTCCGGCTGCACCTCGCCGGCGGCGCGCAGGCCCGCCTCGCCGGCAGCGGCGCCGGTGACCTGGTAGCCCTCTTTCTGAAGATTGAAGGATAACAACTCGAGGATGTCTTCCTCATCCTCGACGACGAGGATTTTTTCATTGGACATGATGTTCCTCTTCAGCCCGCGCTCCACGAGCCGCGAAGTCGTTCGTCCGACGAATGAACCCGCTAACCCTACTCAAGTCATGTTAACTTACCGTGAATTCACGATCAATTCCGTGTGACCGGCGGGTCGGCGCTTCACGGTTCCTCAGTAGTCGACCTGGAAGCGGAAGGTGGCGATCAGGGTGTCGCCGATGCCTGAGAGGTGGGCGCGGATGCCGTCGAGCATCAGCCGGCAGTGCCGGTTGAGATACCAGTTGACCCCCAGTGTGACGTCGGTCAGCCGGCCTTCGGGCATTGCGCCGTCGTCGAGGTCGAGCGCGGACCAGCGGGCGGCCAGTTCCCAGGCACCCGGCCCGCCGCCGCGGGAAACGTCTCCATCCAGCACGGGCCGGACGAACTTCCCCAGGGCCGGGCTGCAGGCCCGCCGGCCCCCGGTGATGAACCAGCTGACCTGGACGTAGCCGCCGTGGAACACCGGGTCGCCGGCTTCACTGCTCCTCACCGACGAACGCACGTATTCGCCTTGCAGCGACAGTGGCCCCAGCAGCAGTGCCGACTCGAGGTTTGTGCTCAGCGCGCCCGAGGCGTCGAAGGTCCCGGTGTCGAGATAGACCGGCGTTTTGTTGCTTTCCGGTACCGCGGCGAGGCGAAGCTCGTCGAGGTCGCGGACCGAGCAGGCCAGCCCGAGGTGCAGCAGTCGGTCCCCGGCCGGTCGCCAGGGCAGGGCGGTGAGGCGGCCCGAACCGGTGATGCCCGAACCATTGCCGCGGTTGTAGCCGTCCACGTCGCGGTAAAACCCGGCGGCCCAGGTCATTCTTCCCTCGAGCATCCCGGCCTGGTTGGCCACGCCCCGGTTGCGCAGCGGCAGGAGGAAAAAGGCCAGGGACCGCTCGGTGAAGGGGATGTGGTTCGTGCTCGCCTGCTGCTCGAGGCCCAGCGGCTCCTTGACATTGCCGAAAAAGACCGTCCCGACCACCGGCAGGTCACGAAGACCGAGGTAGAGGTCACGGAAATTTCGGAAGTCCTCGATGATAGTGACGAACTCGTAGTCGGCCTTGAAGATCAGCCGACGGCCGTACGAGCCGGAAAGGCAGAGTCGGGCACGGCGAAAATCGACGTCGTTGTCCAGGGCCTCTCCGTGGTTCACCGCGTCGCGGACCGTCCGGTCTGCGGATAATCCGTTGGCGTCCACGTGCAATCGACCGCCGAACCGCACCTTCAGCCGGCCGCCGTCGGATTGCCAGGTGACCCTCTCCTCCCAGCCGGCCGTCCAGCCGTCGGCGCTCGTGCCGTCGTCGGGCACCGCGGCGAACCCGGCCTGCAGGGGCGGACAGAGGAACAGGAAAAGGAGCAGGATCTGGAGCGGGTGATGTCGACCGGCCAAGGATGGATCCTCCGACTCGAATCGTCGTTTGATCGCGGGCTATATCACTCATTCATGGCCGGTCAAGGTGCAGGGGGAGTGCCTCGTACAAAAAAATCGGGAGCGTTCGCTCCCGGGGCAGGTCCACTGAAGGTGAACCCTGTCCGCGCGGCCATCGGTGCCTCTAATGGGGACCGGTGCGGTCACGGACGCTATGTAATCCGGTCCGGCGGTGCCGCTTCCTGACGACAGTGCCGGACCCGGAGGCGCACTCGCCTCTTCAGTTCGGGGGATTATCCCGCCGGCGTGTGAGCGTTTGATGAACGAATGGTGAATCTTCGATCAGCCGGTGAAGCCGATGAAGAGCACCTCGGTCTCCAGGCGCACGCCGAAACGTTCGTCCACCCGCTGCCGCACCCGCTCCATCAGCGTGCGGATGTCGGCGGCGCTGGCGCCGCCTTTGTTGAGGATGAAGTTGGCGTGCTTCTTCGACACTTCTGCGCCGCCTTCGCGCATCCCCTTGCAGCCGGCGGCCTCCACCAGCCGGCCGGCGTAGTCGCCGGAGGGGCGCTTGAAGATACTGCCCGCCGAGGGGTGGTCCAGCGGCTGCTTCGACTCCCGGCGGGCGACGATCTCCCGCCTTGTGCCGGCCAGCGCCGCGGGGTCTCCCGGCTCCAGCTCCAGCTCGCAGCCGGTGAGCACCAGCCCTTCGAGGCCCCGGGCCGTGCGGTAGCCGAACCCGGCCTCGTCCCGGGGGACGGTCACCGCCTGCCCCTCGCGGGTCAGGCCGTACACCTCGACGATGCGGTCGCCGATCTCGGTGCCGAAGGCCCCGGCGTTCATCACCAGCGCCCCGCCCACCGTGCCCGGGATGCCGGAGAGCTGCTCCAGCCCGGCCAGCGAGTGCTCCTCGCCGGTGAGCACCAGCCGCTCCAGGCTGCGCCCGGCGCCCACCCGCACCCGGCGCCCCTCGGCCCGCAGCTCGCGGCAGCCGGCCTCGAGGTTGACCACCAGGCCGCGGTAACCCTCGTCGGCCACAACCACGTTGGTCCCCCGTCCCAGCACCAGCACCGGCACGCCTTCGGCGGATGCCCGCTCGAGCAGCAGCCGCACCGTGGCGGTGTCGGGAGGGGCGGTGTAGGCGTCCGCCGGGCCGCCCACGCCGTAGGAGGTGTGGCCGGCCAGAAGTTCACCGGCGTGCAGGCTTGCCTCGCAGCCGCGGAAGATCCGTGCGATCACCGCTGCCGGTACGGGTGATGTCATTCGCCGCCCTCCCCGTCCCCGGTGCGCCCCGGTTCCAGCGTTTCCTCGAAGAAGCGGGTCAGCCGGCCGAAGATGTGCGTGCGGTTCACCGGCCCGAGGATCGAGTGGCCCTTGCCGGGGTAGATCGCCAGCTCGTACGGTTTTCCCGCGTCCACCAGGGCCCGCACCATCTTCGCCGTGTTGCGGAAGTGGACGTTGTCGTCGGCGGTGCCGTGGGCCAGCAGCAGGGCCCCTTCCAGCCGCTCGGCATGGTTCACCGGCGCGGTGACCTTGTAGTTCCGTTCGTTCTCCGAGGGCCGCCCCATGTAGCGCTCGGTGTAGATCGTGTCGTACTCCCGCCAGTGGGTCACCGGCGCCACCGCGGCGCCGGCGGCGTAGGCCCCGGGTGAGCGCAGCATGGCGTTGAGCACCATCGTGCCGCCGTAGCTCCAGCCGTAGATGCCGATGCGCTCCGGGTCGACGAAGGGCAGCGCACGCAGCCAGGCCAGGCCGGCCAGCTGGTCCTGCAGTTCCTGCTCGCCCAGCCGTTCGGCCACCGCCCGCTCCCAGGCCGCGCCGCGGCGGGCCGAGCCGCGGTTGTCCATCCAGAAGACCACGAACCCCCGTTGGGCCATCATCTGGAGCCAGGGGCTGGTGGTGCGCCAGGCGTCGCGCACGATCTGCGCGTGCGGCCCGCCGTAGGTGTAGACGAGCACAGGGTGCTTCTTCGAACGATCCAGGTTCGGCGGCAGGAGCAGCGCCCCGGGCAGCCGGGCCCCGTCCTCGGCGATGATCTCCACGAACTCCGGCGGCCGCAGCCGGTAGCGCCGCAGGGCGCTGCCCGCCCCCTCGTGGATGTTGCCGAGCAGGGCGCCGTCGGCCCGTTGCAGCGTGAACCGCGGGGGCCGGTGGGCCGTGCAGTGTTTGTCCACGTAGGCGCCGCAGCCGGGGGCCATGGTGATCGTGTGCCACCCCGGGGCGCGGGTGAGGCGGGTCAGGCCGCCGCCGTCGAGCCCCGTGCGGTAGAGGTGGCGCTCGAGCAGGCTCTTTTCGCCGGCGGTGAAGTAGACCTGCCCGTTCTTCTCGTCCAGGCCCACCACTTCATCCACCGGCCAGGGCCCGGCGGTGAGCTGCTTCGGCTCGCCGCCGCCGGCGGGGCAGCGGTAAAGGTGCCGCCAGCCGTCCCGCTCCGAGCTCCAGAGGAAGCCGCCGTCCCCGAGGAAGCGCAGGTCGTCGGCCAGGTTGACCCAGTGGGGATCGGTCTCTTCGAGCAGCGTGGCCGGCTCGCCGCCGTCGATGGGCACGGAGAGCAGTTCCAGGCGCCGCTGGTCGCGGCTCAGCCGTTGCAGGACCAGGGTGTCGCCCGCCGGGAGCCACGCCAGCCGGGCCAGGTACCACTCGCCGTCGGCGCCGCGGCCGGGGTCGATCCAGACGGGTTCGCCGCTGCCGTCCACGTCCGCCACGCCCACCCGCACCACCGCGTTGGGCTCGCCGGGCCGGGGGTAGTACTGCAGGGTCACCGCCGGATCCTCGTCCTCGTAGTTCATCAGCGGCCACTGCCGCACGCCGGCCTGGTCGAAGCGCATGAAGGCGATGCGGCCGCTGTCCGGGGACCAGCAGTAGCCCGAGTCGAGATCAAGCTCCTCCCGGTGCACCCAGTCGGCGGCGCCGTTGATCACCGGGCCGCCCCCGTCGGCGGTGAGCCGCCGCTCGTCGCCGCTGTCGATATCGATGACATAGAGGTCCCCGTCGCGCACCAGGGCCAGGCGAGCGCCGTCGGGGGAGAACTGCGGGTCGCTCTCTTCGCCCTCGCCGTCGGTGAGCCGTTTGAGCTCGCCGCTCGCCCGCTGGAGCAGGAAGAGGCCGCTGCCCGTTTCCAGCGCCAGCCGCCGGCCGTCCGGGGCCCAGTGCAGGGCCGTGAGCCCGGTGAGCAGGTGGGGGCTGGCCTCCGCGTCCCCGGTGGCCGGCACGGTCCGCGCCAGGCGGTGGGGTTTGCCGCTGGCCAGGTCGACGGCCAGCAGTTCGGTCTCGCCGTCTACCTCGAGCAGGTAGCCGGCCATTGTGCCGTCGGGCGACCAGCAGAACCCCGAAGGCGGTTCGCCGGTCACCGGGTCGTCGCCGAAGATCATCTCCACGGTGAGCCGGTCCCCGGCCGGTGCGGGGCCCTCGGCAAGGGCGGAGGCGGCGACCAGGAAAACGATGGTGAAGGCGGGCAGCAGTGCGGAACGGATCTTCATCGGGCCGGGCTCCTTGTGTGGGGGCGTTCCAGGCGACGGGGCCCCGCGGGAAGTCTAGGCGAGCGCCGAAAGGCGGTCAAGACGGCTCAATCGCCGAGCAGGGCGGAGAAGAGGTCGCGCACCGGCATTGCGGGAAGCGAACCGCTGCCCGTGCGGCCCGCGGTCTCGATACGCCGCTGGATCTCGGTGCCGTCGCGGCAGGAGGGACAGCCGCTGGCCAGCAGGTCCACCGGGTCGCGCCGCACCGCGCGCAGCAACTCGGCCGCCACCTCGGTGCCGATGCGGGGGTGGAAAAGCCGGGCCGAGCCGGAGAGGCCGCAGCAGTCGGTAAAAGCGGCCGCGTCGCCGTAGGCCGCGACGAGCAGCGCCTGCTGGGCCGCGGTGGCCTCGGCGGTGTTGTGGCAGGGCACCTTGAGCCCGGGCCGCCGGCCGGTGCCCCGGAGGTCGGGCAGGCCGCCGCCGTCGACCAGGGCTTCGGCCGCCGGTTCCGCCGCGTCCCGCACGCGGAACACGCCGCCGGCGCCCCCCGCCCGGTCGAGCAGGCCGGCCACCGCCTCCCACCGCCGGTTCTGCTGCACCGTCTCGGCCACCAGCTGCCGGTAGTCGCCGTCCTCGTCGTGGCGCCGGGTGCTCTCCCGCAGCTCCTCCTGGCAGGTGGGGCAGTTGGAGAAGAGGGTCAGCGGCAGGGCGGCCCCCCGGCCGTTCAGCGCGGCGGCAGCGGCCAGCAGTTCGGCCATGGCTTCGGCGCTGACCCGCGCCTCGTTCTCCCCGTCCCGCGCGGCGCGCCAGGGGAAGCCGCAGCAGAGGTCGGCCTCCAGGTCGGCGAAGGGGAGGCCGGCCAGGCCGGCCAGCACCCGGTCGGCCGCCTCGCTGGCCCCGCCCCGGGCCAGGGCATCCATGCAGCCGCGGAAGCGGATCATCGAGGGGGCGGGGTCGGCGGCGCCCCGCGGCCCCTGGACGAGGAAGTTGTCCGCCGGGTCTACTCGTACGCCTCGGGCCGCGGGCCGGTAGGGCCGCGCGCGGAACGGCGGCAGCGAGGCGTAGGTCTTCAGCCAGGCCGGCAACGGCGATGCGCGCAGCAGGGCATTGAGCGGCCGGCCCAGCTGCTGAACCAGCGCCGCCGCGGGGTAGAGCGCGCCGCGCAGCGGCTGGCGGTCGAGCATCAGGCCGTAGAGCAGGTCGGCGGCGACGTTGGTGCGCCGCCGCTCACCGGCGCCGGCCAGGCCGCGCCAGGCGTTGACCAGGGGCAGCAGCTCGATGTCCGCCGGACAGGCTTCGTCACAGCGGCCGCAGTAGAAGCACTTGGCCAGCCGCGGGTCGGCGTCGAGCAGCGGACGGGCCAGCTCGGACGGCAGCCCAACGGCCGAGGCGAGATCGGCGCCGCCGCTCACGCCGAGGAAGCAGAGTTTCTCCAGGGTCAGCAGCAGGTCGCGCTTGGCCGGCAGCAGGCCGCGGCGGAAGGCCGTGCGGCCCAGGCCGCGGGTCCCGTTCCCGGCGGCGCGGCGGCGCAGCCGGGCTTCGGCGTCGATCACCGGGCAGACCTTGCAGGCGTTGCAGCGGGTGCAGGCCCGGGCTTCGGCCAGGGCGTGGGCCGCCGGTGAGTTTTCGGGCACCGCCCGGGCCACCAGCCCGTGGGAGTGGGCCAGCAGCCGGGCGTGGACCTGCCGCGAAACCCGCGAGCGGAGGAAGATGGTCATCGGATTGAAGAGGTCCGAGGGGTCGATGGCCTGCTTGATCGCCGCGATGCGCTCGAACTCCGCTTCGGAGATGTGGCCGAGGAAGAGCAGCGGCGCCTTGCCCGCCAGTCCGTGCTCGCCGGTGAAGGCCGCCCGGGGCTCGCCGTCCTCCCCCGGGGCGCAGAGCTCGGTCATCCGCGAGGTGAGCAGGTCCCAGGCCTCGGCGGCCTCGGCCTCGTCGTAGATGTCGAAGCCGCCCACGTTCCAGTGCAGGATCGCCGAACCGGGGGTGTCGAGGTGCGCGAAGAGGATCGAAGAGAGTTTCGGGGCCGTGCGGTCGAGGCCCATGAGCAGGGTCGCCGCCGCTTCCATCTGGTCCAGCCGCACCTCGGGATCGGTCTTGCACTTGGTGCGCAGCAGGGTGGGCAGGGTCTCCCGCGGTGCTTTCAGCGCTTCGGCCTCGGCGCAGCGCTCGCCCGCCGGCCGGGCGGGGGAGAGGGTCAGGCGCGGGGCCCCCTGGCCGGCCAGCCCGGCAAGCCGGCCGGTCCGGCGGTCCAGCTCCTCCCGGGTCTCCCCCTCGATGTCGAGCACGAGGTAGGCCTGGTCGCCGGGCTGCAGCCGTTCGGGGAAGCGCTCGAGCAGCAGGTCTTCGATGGCCCGCCGGGTGACGATCTCGAAGAAGGGCGGCTGGTCCGCCGGGGGCTGCTCCTTGACCCGCCGGGCAAAGGCCAGCGCTTCGGCGGCCGAGGCGAAGGCCAGCGCCGCGGTCTGTCCCCAGGCCGGCTGGCGGTCGAGCAGCAGGGTCAGCTCGCTGATCATCCCCGTGCAGCCCTCGGCGCCGACGAAGAGGCTCATCGGCAGGAAGGGGCGCCCCGGGGTTTCGAAAACGTCCGGTTCGACGCCCCAGAACTTGGTCGTGGCCATGAACGGGGTGTGGGGCATGATCTCCAGCTCGTGGTCGGTGGGGGCGAAGCGCACCGCGTCGCCGCCGTGCACCACCGCCCGCCCCTCGAGCACCACGTCCTGCACCCGCTTGCCGGCGTGCGAGCCGGTGCCGGCGATGCCGCCCACCGAGGCCCGCGGCGTGTTGGGCCGGCAGCGCAGCACCAGGCCGGCCCGCTCGGCAGCGGCCAATACATCGAGCCAGGCCGCCCCGGCGCCGGCGGTGATCTTCATCCGCCCCGGGCCGAAGCGGCGCTCCTCGTCCGGGGCCAGGGGCCGCGGTTCGCCGATGCGGTTCATGCCCTTCAGCGACACGGTGAGCGCCCCGGCCATGGGCACCACGCCCATGTTGTAGCCGCCGCCCTCGCCGTAGGGGATCAGCGGCACGCCGAGGGCCGTGGCCAGCCGCACCAGCCGGCGCAGCTGCGCTTCGTGGTGCACCACGGCCAGGCCCTCGCTGGTCAGGCAGCGGTACTCCATCGAGTCGCTGGAGTGGGCTTCGCGGTCGGCCCAGTTGAGGGAGAAGGCGGCCGGGCCGAGGATGCGCTCGAAGTCGCGGCGGTGTTCGGCGAGCAGGCGCCGCACGGTCAGCTGCTGGTCCACCCGCTGCTCGATGAAGCGCATGACCAGCGGGGGTGTGCTCTGCCGCAGCTCGGGAAGCAGCCGCTGCTCCCACGTCTCGCGGTCCACCAGGGCGGGAAGCAGGGTGAAGCGGCCGGAGTAGTCGCCGGGACCGGCCGCCACCGGCGGGGCCGCGGCCAGGGGATCGAAGAGTTCTTTCATCGGACGTGCCTCGACGGCACTATAGCGGTCACCGGAAAGGGGGTCAAGAACGGGGATCCGCGGACAGCGCGGCGGGTGCTACTCGTCCTCGAGGAGCACGGCCGTGCCGTAAACGAGGATCTCGGCGGCGCTGGACATCATCATCGAGGTGGAGAACCTCACGCCGATCACCGCGTCGGCGCCCAGCGCCTCGGCTTCGGCGATCATGCGGTCCAGCGACTGCTCGCGGCTCTCGGCCATCATCTTCGTGTATTCCATCACCTCGCCGCCGACGATGTTGCGGAAGCCGGCGAGGATGTCCTTGCCCATATGGCGGCAGCGGATGCTGTTGCCGCGGGCCAGGCCAAGGGTTTTGACGATCCGTTTCCCCGGGATGAAGTCGGTGGTGACCACGATCATCGAACGACCCTCCTGTACTTGTCCCTGCCGTAGGTCCTGATCCGGTCAACCAGCACCGAGATGAAGAGCAGCCCCAGCCCGGAGCCGAGGCCGAAGACGATCAATTTTACCAGCAGATCGCCCTCCGAGGCGAAGAACTGCCAGGCGGCATAGCCCAGCAGCAGCACCGACCAGATGATCACCATGATCCAGCCGAGGCCGCGGGCGCCGCTGCTGAAGATGCCCTGGGCGTGCTCGTCCCACTCCCGTTCCGTCGGTTCGGTGAAATTCATGCCCATCGTTGCCTCCCGCAGACGTCGCAGCTCTTCCAGCTCCCGGCGCAGCTCCCCGCTGGCGTCGAGGCGCACTTCCACGAACTGCGCTTCGGCCTGGGTCAGCTCACCGTCCAGGTAGCCGGAGAGCAGCCCCTCGTCCTCGAGCCGGCGGCGGTCCTGTTCGGTCACGTCGGTTTTGTCCCTGCCCGTCATCGGTTACGGTTCCTCTTCCCTGGTCAGTTCCTCGCGGAGCCGGCGCCGCGCCTGGTGCAGCCGCGACATCACCGTGCCCTTGGGGATGTTCAGCACCTCGGCCATCTCGAGGTAGGAGAGGTCCTGGAAATCCCGCAGCACGAGGATCGTGCGGTGCTTCTCGTCCAGCCGGCCCAGGGCGCGCCAGATCTTCGCCTTCAGTTCGTTCCGTTCCACGAGCACGTCGGCCGCCGGGGCGCGCTGGTCGCGCACCGTTTCGCTGAGCGGCCGCCCCTCGCCGCCGTCCCGCGCCGGCCCCGGGTCGTCCAGCGAGGCCGCCCGCCGTACGCGGCGCCGCCGCAGCAGGTCGATGCACAGGTTGCGCACGATGCGCAGCAGCCAGGCCCCGAAGGGCCGGTCAATGTCGAAGCGGCCGAGATTGTTCCAGGCCCTGATGAACGATTCCTGGGAAACGTCCATGGCGTCCTCCCGGTTGCCCGTGATCTGCAGGGCGAGAAAGAAGGTCTGCTGCCGGTATCGCTCCACCAGCGGTCTGAACATCTCTTTGTTTCCTTTCCGGCAGGCTTCGATGAGCATTCGCTCATCGGGCCGGTCGGAAGCGGCAGCAACCGTTCCGTTCATCGTTACCCCGATCCACACTTCGATTACGGGCCCCGGGCGGAATTATTCAGTCTATTCGGGAAGAAATCCGAAAAAATATCTTCACTTTGTAGCAGAAAGCCCATGGGCGTGCAATCGTCACGCCGGGCCTTGCACCGCCGCGCCGGTTTTTGTTACCGTCCCTCTCCTGAATACGAAAGAGACCATCCGGGGTTCGCAGGGAGGGATCCATGAAGCAGACCGTCGAAAAAGGGATGTTCATCAGGGAGCTGGGACCGGCAGACGCCCCGCTGACCCTGCTCTGGGTCCACGGGCTCGGGGAGTCGGGCCTCTGCTTCGAGCGCATCGCCGCCCATCCGGACCTGGCCCGCTTCCGCATGCTCATCCCCGACCTGCCGGGGTACGGCCGCAGCGCCTGGCGCGACGAGCCCCTGCGCCTCGAGGGACAGGGGGACCTGCTGGCCGGCTGGCTCGCCCACCGCGGCGAAGCGCCGGTGGTGCTCGCAGGCCACTCCATGGGCGGCGTGCTGGGCACCATTTTCTGCGAGCGGCACCCCGGGTCGGTGCGGGCTTTTCTCAACCTCGAAGGCAACCTCAGCCCCGGCGACTGCGTCTTCAGCGGCCAGGCCGTGCGCATGGACGAGGAGCGTTTCGTCGACGGTGGGTTCTGGCGCATGCGCGAACTGATCTACAACCAGGGGGCGAAACAGAAAGCCCTCCGCGGCTACTACGCCAGCCTTCGTCTCTGCGACCCGCGGCTCTTCCACCTCAACAGCCGGGAACTGGTGGAGACCTCCGCCCGCGAGGAGATGGCCCGCCGCCTCGCCGCCCTGCCCCTGCCCGCCCGCTACGTGGCCGGCGTGCCCGACGGCGTCTGCCCCCGCTCCCACGAGCTGCTGGCCGAGGCCGGCATCGAGCCCCTGGTCTTCGAGCCCGCCGGCCACTGGCCCTTCATCGACCAGCCGGACCCCTTCGCCGCCGCCCTGGCCGCCATCCTTTTGTCATTGTGAGAAGATGACCGTAGGTCGTCGACGAAACAACCTCGTGACTCTGGATGACCGCAGCATCACGTAGACGCCTCGCTACGATCGAATTGATGGGGCCTGGCGTAGGAAGGGGCAGGTACCGCCCGCCCCTCAGGGCAGGTACGAGGGGGCCTGGTAGAGGTTTCCCAGGGCGATCCGCGCCCCGGCAACGTAGCCGCCCTCCTCGAAGACGAGAAAACTCTTGTCCGGCACCAGGGACAGTTCGTCCCCGTCGTAGTTCCAGGTCTTGACATAGGCCGGGTTGTCGGGATGGGGGCCGGGCGCGGTGAGGATCTCGGCCACCCGGTCGTTGTCCGCGTCGCCGCAGGCCACCACGCAGCCCATCGAGTGCGGGAAACTCTGGTAGGCGATGAAGTTGACCCCGGGCATGGGGGCCACAGTCTCGCCATCGAAGTTCCAGCCCCGTACGTGAGAACTGAACAGGTCGCTGGGCCCGGGCCCGGTGACGATCTCGGCGATGCCGTCGCCGTCGATGTCGCCGCACGTCACATTCACGCCCCAGCGGAGCGTACCGTAAGCGAAGTAACTCACCCCGGGGATTGCTGACGCCGCACCCCCGTCCACGTTCCAGCCCCGGACGTGCGGGCCGAAGACGTCACCCGGCCCGGCGCCGGTGACGATCTCGTCATGGCCGTCGCCGTCGATATCGCCGCAGGCCACATTCACACCCCAGCGATTGGTGCCGTAGGCGAGGAAGCTGACCCCGGGAATAGGTGACACGGCACTCGCTCCGTCCCACCGCCAGCCCCGGACATGGGGCCCGTACACCTCGCCCGGCCCGGCGCCGGTGACGATTTCGTCGACACCGTCGCCATCCAGGTCGCCGCTTGCCACGTTGGCCCCGAAGCGCGGCGTCCCGTAGGCCTGGAATGCGGCCTGACGTTCCCCCTGCTCGTCCAGCACCAGCACAGTGGCCGGGTGGT